>Ga0210383_10001955_pt1 | contig 18749 bp, 15 predicted proteins | sample IncBWC14OmetaG_FD_160072 | JGI IMG/M metagenome (GOLD analysis project Ga0210383, IMG submission 160072) | Forest soil microbial communities from Barre Woods Harvard Forest LTER site, Petersham, Massachusetts, United States - Inc-BW-C-14-O ...
CCTTCGTGCGGCAATATGTTTTCAATCCGGACACCAAGGGATCGGGTTCAACCTGGAGCCTCGCGTTCTCGCCGCTCGACAAGAAGCAGAAATATGTCGTGCTGCTCGACGGCACCAACAACTTGATGGAATCGGTGCGCGTTGCCGACGGCGCCGTGGTCGGCACGTTCGGCGGGCCGGGCCGCAATTCCGGACAATTTCACTGGGTGCACGCCGGCGCGTTCGATTCCAAAGGGAATTTTTATACCGGTGAGGTCGATACCGGAAAGCGCCTGCAGAAATGGGCGCCGATTGAATAGGGGCACGTCGTCTGCCGCTAAGCCGGCTGCCTTTCCGGCTTGCCCGCCGTCTTGGCGAGGATGGCGTCGTAGTGGGCGACGAAGTCGGCATACATGCGCTTAAGTCCGTCACGAAGCGGTATCGTGGCGCGCCAGCCGAGCGCATTGATACGCGAAACGTCGAGCAGCTTGCGCGGCGCACCATCCGGTTTTGACGTATCGAACTTGATCTCTCCGGGATAACCGACCACGTCGGCGACAACACGGGCGAATTCGCCAATCGAGACGTCTTCGCCGGTGCCGATATTGAGGAACTGAAGGTCCGAATAGCTTTTCATCACAAAGACGCAAGCGTCGGCGAGATCGTCGACCGCCATGAATTCGCGCCGCGGTGCTCCGGTGCCCCAGACCACGACATTCGGATCGCCTTTCATCTTGGCTTCGTGAAAGCGCCGCACCAGAGCCGCCGGCACGTGGCTGTCGAGCGGATGATAATTGTCGCCCGGGCCATAAAGATTGGTCGGCATTAACGAGACAAAATCGGCCCCATATTGCAGCCGGTAGGCCTCGCACAATTTGATGCCGGCGATCTTGGCGACGCCGTACCATTGATTGGTCGGCTCGACCGGGCCGGTCAGCAGCATTTCCGGCTGCATCGGCTGTGGCGCTTCGCGCGGATAGATGCAGGAGGAGCCAAGATAGACGAGTTTCTTGACGTTGCAGCGGTGCGCCGCGCGAATGGTGTTGAGCGCGATGGCGAGATTGTCGGCGATGAATTCGGCGGGAAACGTGCTGTTGGCGCGAATGCCGCCGACCTTTCCTGCGGCGACAAAGACAGCGTCCGGCCTCGCTTGCGCCATGAAGCGGTCGACCGGTTCGGAATTTCGCAGGTCGAGTTCCTGACGCGGCGCGCTAATGATGTCGCAACCCTCGCGCTCGAGCCGCCGCACGATGGCCGATCCCGCCATGCCGGCATGACCTGCCACGAAAACGCGCTTGCCGCGGAGCTCGAATACGACGGGAGCCGTGCTCACAGCTGTGTTCATGCGCGCGGGCCTTAATCCTGCACGTTGCGGTGCGCGCCGTCGCGGCGCATCTCGCTCAAATCGGTCTCGACCATTTCGCGCACCAGCTGATCGAACGAGACCTTGTGTTTCCAGCCGAGCTTCTGCCGCGCTTTGCTCGGATCGCCGAGCAGCGCGTCGGTCTCGGTGGGCCGGAAATAGCGCGGATCGATTTCAATCAGCATGCGGCCGTCGCGGGCATCGATGCCTTGCTCGGCGACGCCCGACCCGCGCCATTCGATCTTTTTGCCGATGAAGCCGAACGCCCTCTCGACGAATTCGCGCACCGAATGCTCCTCGCCGGTCGCCAGCACATAGTCGTCGGGTTCGGGCTGTTGCAGCATCAGCCACATGCCTTCCACGTAATCGCGCGCATGGCCCCAGTCACGCCGGGCCGACAGGTTGCCGAGAAATAGTTTGTCCTGCAAGCCAAGCTCGATCGCGGCGACGGCGCGGCTGATCTTGCGGGTGACGAAAGTTTCGCCGCGTGTTGGCCCTTCGTGGTTGAACAGGATGCCGTTCGAGGCGTGCATCTTATAGGCTTCGCGATAATTGACCGTGATCCAATAGGCATAGAGCTTGGCCACCGCATAGGGCGAGCGCGGATAAAACGGCGTCGTCTCGCGTTGCGGAACTTCCTGGACCATGCCGTAAAGCTCTGACGTCGAGGCCTGATAGAACCGCACCTTGTCTTCCATGCGCAAGATGCGGATCGCTTCGAGCAGGCGCAAGGTGCCGAGCGCGTCGGCATTGGCGGTATATTCCGGCGTTTCGAACGACACGCGGACATGGCTCTGTGCGGCGAGATTGTAGATCTCGGCCGGCTGCACTTCCTGAATGATGCGGATCAGATTCGTCGAATCCGTCATGTCGCCGTAGTGCAGGAAGAACCGTACGCCGGAGCCGTGCGGATCCTTGTACAGATGATCGACGCGCGCGGTATTGAACGAGGACGAGCGCCGTTTGATGCCGTGAACGGTATAGCCTTTGCTCAGCAAAAACTCGGCCAGATAGCCGCCGTCTTGACCGGTCGCTCCGGTAATCAATGCGACAGGATTTGCCATAAACTCCGACCCGGCTCTATTTCGACGCGCGTTGAAATGACTTAGCCCTCAAAACTGGAGCACTCGTCAAGTCAGGAGGGCGAGGCCCCTTCGAGCCGCTGCACGTCCCGCACCTGCTGCTGGTTTTCTTTCATGCGCCGCTGGCCTTCGGCGTCGATGGCGTGTTTGAGGTCGGGATGGTTCGCGGTCAAGGTGCGGAAATCGGCGAGGTCGAGAATAAGCAGCGTCGACGGTAGGGTCGTGGTGACATTGGCGCTGCGGACCGAATCACCGAGGAGCGCGAGCTCGCCGAAGAAGGTCCCGGCGCCGAGGCGGACCGGGGCCGGCTTGACATCCACCTGGACCTCGCCCGCGGCGATAAAATACATGCAGTCGCCGATCTTGCCGCGGCGGATGATGGGGGTGCGTTCGGGAACCTCCAGCCGCCGCAGCGTATGGGTGATCTCGGTGATGGCCGACGGATCGAGCGACTGGAAGAACGGCACCTTGCTGACCAGATCCCAGGTCTCGATGAAATTGCGCCGCCGGGTTTCGGCGGCAAAGCCGGTGGCCAGAATACCGGTGCACAGGCCGAATGTGGCGATGCCGCCGATCATGACCACGCCGCCGAGCAGCCGCCCGAACTGCGTGATCGGCACTTTGTCGCCGTAGCCGGTGGTGGTCAGCGTCACGATCGCCCACCACAGCGTCTCTGGCATCGAGCCGAAAGCATTCGGCTGCTGGCCGCGCTCGGCGAGCAGCATCAGGGCGGACGAGAGGAAGAGAATGATCATAAACAGCGCGAGCACGCTGGCGAGCGGCTTGGCCTCAAGCATGAAGACGCGGCCGAGTTGGCCAAAGCCCGGCGAAAGCTGGGCGAGCTTGAGGATCCACAACGAGGCCCACAGCCACGCTGTCGGCGCGTCAAGTCCGCAGGCGAGCGCGAGCGGCACGGCGATCACGCCGATCAGATCGACAAAGCCCGACGCCGAGAGAAAATAGCCGCGCGCCAGTCCGGCTTGGATTGCGGTACGGGCGCGGACGCCGGAATCGATGGCGAAATAGGCGAGACACGACCATAGGCAGGCCACCAGCCAGCCGCCGGCCGAGCGCTGCAGCTCCGGCACGGTATAGGCGGTCATCGCCGCCAGGCCGATGATGATGACGATGATGCGAGCGAAAGACGATGCGCCGAGACGGCGTAACGGCGCGGTGAGATGCGCAATATTCGCGAAGGCAGTCTTGAATATGACGCGGTCTCCGTTAGAGGTAGCTTTGGTCGGTAAGTTGGTCAAAAGCCTATGCTTCACCAACAAATTACGCCGTCGCGGCCGGATCGGCCAGCCGAAACTCGACCAAAGACCGCCAGGTCGCGGTCCCGTGGGCATTACAGTAAATACGAATTTGATACAGAATCGGATTAGGAGACGCGTACAAGACGGCAGATCGGCGCAGGGTTAACCGCGAGGTCCGCTGCGCCGCCGGCCATATCTCGTTCCCTTAAAATTGATAAGGCTTTAGATTCCGTAGCACTCACCACGTTGTCACAATCGCGGTGCAAGTGGGCATGAGAGTAGATATGCAACCAAGCGTTCAAGCGGGTTTCAGGTTGACGTAGACGAAACCTGCCAGATCGAGGCGCAAGCGCAGGTCTGGCACGGTAGCGACCGAGGGCGGAGGCGATAAATGCATTGGGATAATCTGTTGAACAGCGTCGGGTCGCTGATGATCGTGGCGACCGCCTCGACCAAGACCATGGTGCCGCTGCGCATTCTTGCCATCGTCGCCAATTTCGTGCTGATCGCTTTCTACGCCGCCTCCCACGAATGGGTTCCGCTGGTGTTGCAGACCGTGGCGCTGCCGCTCAACGGCTATCGTCTCTACCAGATGATCGTGCTCATCCGGCATGTGCGCGACGCCATTCGCGGCTCGGACTCGATGGACTGGCTCAAGCCGTTCATGGCGCGGCGGCTGTTCCGCAAGGGCGATATTCTGTTCGCCAAGGCCGAGGAAGCCCATGAGATGTTCTGCATCGTCACCGGCCGCTTTTTGCTGCTCGAGCTCGGCATCGAGCTGAAGCCGGGCCAGGTCGTCGGCGAGCTCGCGATGCTGGCGCCGGACAACCGCCGCACTGCCACCCTCGAATGCATCGAGGACGGCGAGGCGCTCTCGATTACCTACGAGCAGGTCGAGGAGCTCTATTATCAGAATCCGACCTTCGGCTTTTATTTTCTGCGGCTGGCAACGGCACGGCTGTTCGAGAATATCAACCGGCTGCAATCGGACCTGGAAAGCCGCAAGCCCGCGCAGGCCTGAAAAAGAGGCGCCGCAAGCGCTTACCACTTTGCCGAAAGCTGTTGGCGGCGCGCGCAAATTTCGCCACACGCGCATTGCGCTTGCGCTTAAATTCGCGTTTGGATGCCGTTAGAGTTGGGCACCAATACATTTTCGACCGAGAGCCGTCACGCCGGGACATTCATGCCGCAACAGCAGATCTCACGCCTCGAGCTTGCCCGCTATCTGCTCTCGCCGTCGCTGTTTGTGATGGTGATCCTGATGGTGGTCGAGGCCATGCTCGCGGCGGCGACGACTTGGCTCGTCATCAATGCCGGACGCCGCGTCGCCATCGGTGAGTTTCTGCTCACCGATCTGATCTGGATTCTCTCGGCGCAATCGGCCTCCTATGTGGTCGGCGTCATCAGCTGGGTCTTTGCCGAGCGCGCCGGCTATCGCGGCTTCGGCAAGTATGTGCTGCGCTTTGCGCGCGAGAACCGCGGCAAGGTCAAGCTGCTCAATGACAAGGCCGCGCGCGAGCAGATCGAACCGTTCCTGACCGGCGAGACCTTCCAGGTCTTCTTCAACGTCATGTACGAGCTTGAATTCGCGCTCAAGCTGTTTCTCGGCCTGGTCTTCAACGCGCTCGTGCTCGGCGCTGAAATCGATCCAATCCTGCCGTTTGCCTATGTCGGCGCTTTCGGCGCGCTGCTGTTGATGCAATGGGTGCTGCAGACGCCGATTGCGCACGCCTATCTCGAAAATCAGCGACGGAACAATCGCGTCACCGCGCAGGGCTATACCGCGTGGGACAATATCTTCGCCGGCAACCGCTACAACCTCCGTCTGTGGCTATCGGGCTTCAAGATCCGGCTGCGCGAAGGCCTGACCGCGCAGGTGCGCGCCATCGTCGCGCGCGAGGGCATGAGCGCAATGAGCGGCATCGTCAGCCTCGCCATCGTTTTTGGCACCATCACCTCGGTCGCCATGCACAATGTCGGCGATACGGCACTTCTGGTGGGGCTCGCGACGACACTGCCGCGACAGATCGAAATGACCTACGAGCTGCATCTGCTCGCGACCGGCTGGAACGATTTCGTCGCCATCTGGACGCGCTTCGGCGGCGTCGCCGCCAATATGCGGCCGGAGTCCGATCCGGATTTCGATGAGCGCATCAAATTCGACAGGCTCATTTTGCGCGAAGGTGACGAGGCGCATGTCGTGTCATCGCTCGGGGACGCGTTGCGCATTGCGCTATCGCGGCCGACCGGGCGAATCAACGTGCGCGGCGGCAACGGCGCTGGGAAATCCTCGCTGCTCGCCAGTCTCAAGACCGAGATGATGAAGCGCGCCTATTATTGGCCGACCACGGACCGGCTGGTCTTTCACTTCACCTCTGGCGTCGACCCGGTCGATGTCGAAGGCGACGACGAGGATGACGTCGTCGTCACCCCGGAATCCATGGACCAGAGGCTCGGCTTTTCGTCCGGCGAGCGGCAGCTCAAGTCGCTGCAGGAAATCGTCGACTGCACCGACGCGGAATTCTATCTGCTCGACGAGTGGGACGCCAATCTCGATGCCGCCAACAAGGCCACGGCCGATGCCATGGTCGATGAACTTGCCGCACGCGCCCGCGTTATTGAAATATCGCACCGCGACCGCGCGATGTAATCTTCAAGGCGCCGAAAATCGGCGCAATCATTTCCGCTTTTGAGTGTGATCCCCGGCACAATCCACGCTGGTGGATGTGCTATTCTGCTCTGGAGAAATGGCTTTCCCGGGAGGCGTGTCATGAAACGCCGTGATTTTTTGTCGTTATTTGGCGGGGCAATGGCAGGAGGCGGCGCTCTCGGCGGCATCGCCGTGCTGCCGCGGCCGGCTTGGTCGCAGACCGCGAAGGTCTACCGCGTCGGCACGCTCACGGTCGGGCCCCCGATCCCGCCCACTGCAGGCACTGGAAAGATTCTCGTCGAGGGCCTCGAGCAGCGCGGCTTTACGCTCGGACAAAACCTCGCCTACGAGGCGCGCGGCGCCGCGGGCAACGTGAGTCAGACGGCCAATCTGATGCAGGAACTGAAAGCCGCCAATGTCGACGTGGTGGTGACTGTCAGTTATCCGGCCGCGGCGGCGGCCAAGGCGTCCGGCGTTCCGACGGTTATCGCGGCGGGTTCCGGCGACCCGGTCAAAACCGGGCTGGTCACGAGCCTCGCGCGGCCGGGCGGCAGTGTCACGGGGATATCCGATGACGCCGCAGCGCTGTCCACAAAGCGGCTCGGACTGCTAAAGCAATTGTCGCCGCAGCTGCGCAGGGTGGCCATGCTGTGGAACAAAGACGATCTCGGCATGTCGCAGCGTTATGACGCTTCAGCCAATGCTGCGCAGGAGATGGGCGTCACGGTGCAGCCGCTTGGCGTGCGCGAGCCGGACGACTTCAATGAGGCTTTCGCGACGATGGACAGTAGCCCGCCGGACGCGATTCTGATGGTGTCCGACTCGCTCACGCTCCTCAATCGCAAGCGCGTGTTCGACTATGCAGCCCAGCACCGACTGCCGGCAATTTATGAACAGGATTTCATCGCTCGCGACGGCGGCTTGATGTCTTACGGCGCTGACCAGAAGGAATCCTTCGATCGCGCCGCGGCGCTGGTCACCAAAATCTTCCAAGGCGCCAAGCCCGCCGATCTGCCGTTCGAACTGCCGACGCGCTACCTGCTGGTCGTCAATCTCAAGACCGCGAAGGCCACCGGCATCAATCTGCCGCCGGATTTTGTCGCGCTCGCTGATGAAGTCATCGAATGAAACGGCGGAGCTGCGTCGCCTCTCGAGCGCCGTTAACGCTAAAACCGCCAAATTGCGGTCTTACCTGCCCGCCAAATTTGCTTTCACGGCTAACTAGCGCGCTGAATGAGGCGGCCAAGAAGCGCGTGAGAATGCTAAGATAACGGCATGAAGGCCGACGTCGATCAAAAAGGCAGCATGCTGATGCCAGGGCCGGCGCGCCCCGACGACTCTGCGTCCATTTCCGGCGCGTCGATCGTGCGCAGTCGGCTTTTCGTCAAATATGTCGTGCTGCTCGTTGCCGTTGTCGTGCTGGCGCTGGTCGCCAACGGTGCCTTCGAAGTCTGGTTCTCCTATCGCGAGCACAAGTCGGTGCTGATCGATACACAGCGTCTGCAGGCGCAGGCGGCCGCCGACAAGATCGAGGAATTCATCACCCAGATCGACAGCCAAGTCGGCTGGACGACGCAATTGCCGTGGACCGACGGCACGCTCGACCAGCGGCGTTTCGATGCGCTGCGGCTCTTGCGCCAAGTGCCGGCGATCACCGAGCTGGCGCAGATCGATGCCTCCGGTCGCGAGCAGCTCAAAGTGTCGCGGTTGACCATGGATGTGGTCGGCAGCGGCATCGACTATTCCGGCAAACCCGAATTCACGCAGGCCGTGGCCAGCAAGGTCTATTACGGCCCGGTTTATTTCCGCCGCGAGTCCGAGCCCTATATGACCATCGCGCTTGCCGGCGCGCGGCGCGACGGCGGCGTGAGCGTCGCGCAGGTCAATCTCAAGCTGATCTGGGACGTGGTGTCGAAAATCAAGGTTGGCGCCAATGGCCGCGCCTATGTGGTGGACAGCGGCGGCCGTCTGATTGCTCATCCCGACATTAGCTTGGTTCTGCGCAATACCGACATGGCGCATCTTGCTCAAGTGGCGAGCGCGCGATCCGGCTCTGCCGGCGGCGCGGTACAGGAGGCTTTGGACGTCGCCGGGCACAAAGTGCTGACGGCCTATGCGCCGGTCAATCCGCTGGGCTGGTTCGTCTTTGTCGAGACGCCGATTGAGGAAGCCTATGCGCCGCTCTATGCGTCGATCCAGCGCACAAGTTATGTGCTGTTCGGCGCGCTCGCGCTCGCGTTCATTGCCGGTATGTTCCTTGCCGGCCGCATGGTGGTGCCGATCCAGGCGCTCCGGGCCGGCGCCGCCCGCATCGGCTCGGGCGATCTCTCCCAGCGTATCAAGATCAAGACCGGCGACGAAGTCGAGGCGCTGGCCAATCAATTCAACGACATGGCCGGCAAGCTGCAGGAATCCTATGCCGATCTGGAAAAGAAGGTCGAGCAGCGCACCCATGAATTGAGCGAGTCGTTGGAGCAGCAGACGGCGATCAGCGAAATCCTGCGCGTTATTTCCAATTCGCCGGACGATGTGCAGCCGGTGCTTGATTCGGTTGCCGCATATGCCGCGCGTATCTGCAAGGCGCAGATTGTCGATGTCATCCTGGTCGACGGAAACATTCTTCGAAGCGGCGCCATCTTTGGCGATTTGGGGCGCGATATCGGCGTGGTGCCGCTCGACCGTTCCACTGTCATGGGGCGCGCTATTTGCGACATGAAGCCGGTGCAGCTCGAAGACCAGCAGACGGCTGGTGATGATTTTGCCCGCGGACGCGAATTCGCGCTGAGATTTGGGCACCGCACGATCCTGGCTGTGCCGCTGATACGCGAAGGACGCGCGCTGGGTTGCATCCTGGTGCGCCGAACCGAGGTCAGGCTGTTCGAGCAGAAGGATATTGCTCTGCTCACGACCTTTGCCGATCAGGCGGCAATCGCGATCGAGAACGTGCGGCTGTTCAAGGCCGAACAGCAGCGCACCCGCGAGCTATCCGAATCCTTAAAGCAGCAGACCGCGACCGCGGACGTGCTGAAAATTATTAGCCGCTCGACCTTCGATCTGCAGACCGTGCTCGATACGCTCGTTGAATCCGCGGCGCGGCTTTGCGAGGCCGACAAGGCGTCGATCAATCGCGCCGAGGACGGCGGCTATAGGGCGGTCTCCATGTACGGCTTCTCGCCCGAATTCAGGCAATTTGCCGCCGATAACCTCATTCCAACGGGGCGAGGATCGGTTGTCGGCCGCACCGTTGCCGGCGGATCCACGGTCCAGATTCCCGATGTGATGGCCGATCCGGACTACAAAAACACTGGCTTCACCAAGTTCGGCGATGTGCGCACGCTGCTGGGTGTGCCGATGCTGCGCGAGGGCGCGCCGACCGGCGTCATCGCGATGATGCGCAGCGTCGTCAAGCCGTTTACCGACAAGCAGGTCGAGCTGGCGCAGACCTTCGCCGACCAAGCGGTGATTGCAATCGAAAATGTGCGGCTGTTCGAGGAAATCCAGGAGAAGAGCCGGCAGGTCGAGGAGGCGAGCAAACACAAGTCGCAATTCCTCGCCAATATGAGCCACGAATTGCGTACGCCGTTGAATGCGATTTTAGGCTACACCGAATTGATCCTCGACGGCATTTACGGCGACGCGCCCGACAAGATGCGCAACGTTCTCCAGCGCGTGCAGACCAACGGCAAGCATTTGCTCGGGCTGATCAACGATGTGCTCGATCTGTCGAAAATCGAGGCCGGGCAGCTCATGCTCACGCTCAACGATTATTCGATCAAGGAGATGATGCACGGCGTCTATATCGCGATCGAGCCGCTTGCCGTCAACAAGAAGCTCGGTTTCGAGCTCGACGTGCCGCAGGACTTGCCGCCCGCGCACGGCGACGAGCGGCGGCTGTCGCAGGTCCTGCTCAATCTGGTCGGCAATGCCATCAAGTTCACCGATACCGGCGCCATAACTATGACAGCCTCGGCGACGAACGGCAGTTACACGATCGCCGTGAACGACACCGGCCCCGGCATTGCCGAAGCCGATCAGGCGAAGATTTTCGAGGAATTCAAGCAATCGGATTCAGCACAAACCAAGGCCAAGGGTGGTACCGGGCTTGGGCTGTCGATCGCAAAGCGTATTGTCGAAATGCACGGCGGCAAGCTTTGGGTTGAATCCGCGGTCGGCTGCGGCTCGACATTCTTTTTCACGGTGCCGCTTAAGGTCGAGAGCCAGGTGGGGGCCCAGCAGACATGAGCAAGCGCATTCTCGTCGTCGAGGATCAGGAGGATAATCGTCAAATTCTCCGCGATCTGTTGGGCGGTGTCGGTTACGACATGTCGGAGGCCCGGGACGGCGAGGCGGGTGTGGCCGCGGCCAAGGAACAGCGGCCTGATCTTATTCTGATGGATATTCAGCTGCCGCTGCTCGACGGTTACGAAGCGACCCGCCGCATCAAGGCCGATCCCGACCTGAAAGGCATTCCGGTTATCGTCGTGACGTCCTACGCCTTGAGCGGCGACGAGGGCAAGGCGCGGGCCGCCGGTTGCGACGCCTATGTCACCAAGCCCTATAGTCCGCGGCAATTGCTGGCCAAGATCAAAGAATTTCTGCCGTAGCATAATGTGGCGCATCGCATGAACAATCCCGCCCGTATTCTTGTGGTCGACGACAACGAAACCAACCGCGATATCCTGATGACGCGGCTGGAGAAGCACGGCTACGAATTGCTGCAGGCCGCCGACGGCGAGGAGGCGCTCTTAAGCGTCAGGAAGCATCTGCCCGATCTGCTGTTGCTCGACGTTGAAATGCCCAAGCTCGACGGTTTTGAAGTCTGCCGCCGGCTCAAGAACGATCCGTCGCTGCCGTTCATTCCGATCGTTCTGTGCACCGCGCGCGCGGCGTCGCAAGATGTCGTCACCGGGCTCGACGCGGGCGCCGATGAATATCTGACCAAGCCGATCGATCAGGCGGCTCTGGTGGCGCGCGTGCGCTCGATGCTGCGGGTCAAGGCGCTGCACGACCAGGTTCAGGCGCAGGCGACGGATCTGGCGAACTGGAACCAGACTCTTGAGCAGCGCGTCAATGAGCAGGTCACCGAGCTCGACCGCATGAATCGGCTGAAAAACTTTCTGTCGCCGCAGATTGCCAGGCTCGTCGTCTCGTCCGGCGACACCAAATTGCTGGAGAGCCACCGCCGCGACATCACGGCGGTGTTCTGCGACCTGCGCGGGTTCACCGCCTTTGCCGAGCGTGCCGAGCCTGAAGACATCATTGCGGTCCTGCAGGAATACTATCGCTGTCTCGGCGAGCAGATCGATCGCTTTGACGGCACGTTGCAGCATTTCGCCGGTGACGGCCTGCTCATCATCTTCAACGATCCGATCCCGTGTTCCGATCCGGCGCAGCGCGCGGTTCGCATGGCGGTGGAAATGCGGGCGAGGATGGCGGCGCTCGCCGAGAAGTGGCGTCGGCTCGGCCACGAGCTCGGCTTCGGCATCGGCATAGCGTCGGGCCATGCCACTTGGGCAATGTCGGCTACGAAGGCCGCTTCCACTATACGGCGGCCGGAACCGTGGTGAATCTCGGGGCGCGGCTCTGCGCGCAGGCCGCCGACGGGCAGATCCTGATCGATGGCCGGGTCCAAATCGCCATCGAATCGATCGCCGGCACGGAACCGCTCGGCGAGCTCGATTTGAAGGGCCTGCAGCGGCCCGTTCGCGCCTTTAACGTACGCGAGTTGACGGCGTAGCAATTTTGCCGAAATTTGGCGTCGCCATCTGCCGGAGCGAAGTCGCCTCAGAACCGCGATTGCCACTCCAGGATTTTGATTGCGCATGGTCTTTTCGGAAGACCGGATCATGCGCTACAGCCGCGATTACAGGGGGAAATTGTGCCCGATAAGCTCAATGACGTCATCGAGGAACTTGCGCTCGCCAACCGCATTCTGGCCCATGAGGGCGTGCTCGACGCTTTCGGCCATGTCAGCATGCGCCATCCGACCGATCCGGGCCGTTACCTGTTGTCGCGCTCGCGTTCGCCGCTTTTGATCGAGCCAGACGATATTCTGGAGTTCACGCTCGATTCGCAGCCGGTACGGCCGCCCAAGGTGCAGCTCTATGCCGAGCGCGTCATTCACGGCTGCATCTTTGCGGCGCGCAGCGACGTGATGGCGGTGGTGCATCACCATGCGCCGGCGATCATGCCGTTCGCCATCGCCGGCAAGCCGGTCGTGCCGGTGTTTCATCTCGGCGGCACGATGGGGGAAGAGGCGCCGTTCTGGGATCAGCACGACGAGTTCGGCGACACCAATCTGCTGGTCGTCAAGCCGGAGGAGGGCCAATCGCTGGCGCGCGCGCTCGGCAAGCACTCCGCAGTGATGATGAACCGCCATGGCGCTACCGTGGTCGGCGGCAGTCTGAAGGAGATGGTGTCGCGCGCGATCTTCATGTGCCAGAACGCGCAGTATCAGTTGCAGGCGATGACGCTCGGCAAACCGCAGCCGCTCTATCCCGGCGAGGTCAAGCTTGCCGGTTCGCTCAGCCTGTTGCCGAATGTCGTTACGCGGACATGGGAATATTGGAGCATGCGCCTCGCTGCGAGCGGCGCTCTGCCGCCGCGCCGCAGCAACGCCAAAGCAACGCGTCGGCCGGTGCCGAAAACATCCCGGGTGACGCCGCGCGAGCGGCGGAAGGGCCGCCGCCGGTAATTGCCTGACAAAAAGGCGGGCGATGGGAATAAAGCTCTTCGTCCGCCGTTATAAAACGATTGGAGCGCGTTCTAAGAGCGAGATCGTTTTGGATTGAATCGATTGTCGCTCTAGCATTCTGATTGCGCATGATCTTTTCGGAAAACCGGTACCCATTTTTCCGGATCATGCTGTAGGAGACCGATGCTGACAGTCTCGCGCCGGCGTTTGCTGGCAGCCTCTTTTGGCCCTTTGCTGCCGAATTTGCTGCGGTCAGCCCCGGCAATCGCGGACGATATGATGTTTCCGGAAAATTTCGTTTGGGGCGCCTCGACGTCGAGCTATCAGATCGAAGGCGCGGTCGATCTCGACGGCCGCGGCAAAAGCATCTGGGACGTTTTTTCGCATTCGCCGGGGCGGGTGAAGGGCGGCGATACCGGCGACGTCGCCTGCGACCACTATCATCGCTGGCCGGAAGATATCGAGCTGCTCGCGCGCTGCGGCTTCACCGATTATCGCTTCTCGACGGCATGGCCACGCATCCTGCCCAATGGCGCCGGTGTCGTGGAACCGCGCGGTCTCGATTTCTACGACCGGCTGGTCGACGGGCTTGCGGCGCGCGCCATCACGCCGTGGCTGTGCCTCTATCACTGGGACTTGCCGCAGGCGCTCGAGGATCAGGGCGGCTGGCGCAATCGCGACACCGCGCAGAAATTCGCCGACTATGCCGGCACCGTCGCCAAGCGCCTCGGCGACCGCGTCAAGCACTGGATCACTTTCAACGAGCCCAATATTCACGCGCTGTTCGGCTATGGCACCGGCGAGAACGCCCCGGGCGTGAAAGGCCTGCCGAGCATGCTTGCGGCGATGCATAACCAGAATCTGGCGCATGGCCGCGCGGTGCAGGCGCTGCGCGCCGAGCGGACGGACTTCCGCCTCGGCACTGTCGTTTCATTGCAGCGGGCGCGGCCGACATCCGGCCGGGACGAAGATCGCCGCGCTACCGAGCGTTTCGAGGCCATGTGGAACGGCGCCTGTCTCGATCCGCAAATGCTCGGCCGCTACGCGGCGCCGGTCGCCGACGACTTCGCCCCGCTGATCATGGACGGCGATCTCGCGACGATCCATCAGCGGCTCGATTTTATCGGCATGAATGACTATGCGCCGATGTATGTCAGGTCCGCGCCCGATAGCCTGTTCGGCGCCTGGTTCGGCGAATTGCCGCCCGGCACGCCGGTCACCGCCATGGGCTGGCCGGTCGATCCCGGCAGCCTGACCGAAGAGCTCATTCGCGTCAGCGCGCGCTACAACAAGCCGGAAATCTACATCACCGAGAATGGCGCTTGTTACGAAGACATTGTTGCCGGCGACGGCACGGTTCACGATGCCGAGCGCACCGCCTATATCCACGACCACCTCGCTGCGGCGCAGCGCGCCATTGCCGCCGGCGTCAATCTGCGCGGCTATTTCGTCTGGTCGCTGCTCGACAATTTCGAATGGGCGCAGGGCTACAGCCGGCGCTTCGGCATTGTCCGCGTCGACTTCGCAAGCCTGACGCGCAAGCCGAAGGCCTCGTATCAATGGCTCACCGAATTCATCGCTCAGCAGAAGCGCCGATAACAACGATCAGTGCCGGTCGCGCGCCGCCGCGCTGATGGCGTTGAGCATGACCTTGCGGTCCTTGTCGAGCACGGTGCGCACCGATTGCTGCTTGCCGATCTGGCCCATTTCGCGCTGGCGTTTGACGGTGGCCGTCGCCATCAGCGGCTCGACGCCGAGCTCGCGCAGCGTGTCGGCGACCTCTTCCATCTCGGCGGCGCGGCGTTCGCCATGGCTTGCCATGCGCTCGAGATTATAGGGCACGACCGTCGCCCAATCGAGGCCGGGATAATTGTTCTTCATCGAGACGGCGACTTCGTCGATCACGCCGGCGCGCGCGGCGGCGAGGAAGCACTCCATGGTCAGCGCTTCGATGCCTTTGATCATGACGCTGCGCACCATCTTGATCGCGGCGGCGGCGCCGGTTTCGGATCCCGCGACAGTGGCGCGCATGCCGAGTGCGGCAAGCGTCGGGGCGATCGTCTCGGCATGCGGCCCCGCGAGCAGTAGCGGCGTCTGATGCCGCGCCGGATAGATCGGCGCCAGCACCGCGACGTCGACATAGCGTGCGGTGTCGGCCAGAAGCTTCGCGGAGTCCTGCTTGCGGCCCGGCGACACCGAATTGATGTCGAGGAAAAACGGCTTGCCGGCGAGATGCGCCTTCACCGAATCCGCCGCCTCGGTGCTCGACGCTGCGGTCACCGCCGAAATGATGATGTCGGCGCCGCGTACCGCGTCCGCTGCCGAACCGGCGCACCGCACCCCGATTGTGTCCGCGGCAGCTTTAAGCTTTCCGCCCTCGGCTTGCGGAAACAGAAGGTCCCATGCCGCAATCTTTTCGACCGTGCCGGCCTCGCGCAACCCTGCGGCGATCGCCTGACCCGCTTCGCCAAAGCCAATGAAACACAGTGTCGGCTTACCGTTCGGCATGCGTGCTATTCCTTGAATTGCGCCAAATCGCGTCAGTGCCACCGGCGCAAGGTTCTTCGTTTGAGCATGATCTTTTCGGAAAACCGGTTTCCACTTTTCGGGATCATGCTCTAATGACAGCTATATATTCGAGATCAAAGCCGCCCGCGAGTGCCCCGATGAAGCCTTCCTCCTGTCGCGACCGCGTAGAACAGGCGCTGCTGCGCATTGCCGATCCGGGGGGCGAGGGGGCGCGGGCCTGCCTGACGGTCTATGCGGATGCGGCGCGCGCCGCGGCCGATGCGGCGGATGCCCGTGCGTCGCGCGGCTCAAGCCTCGGTCCGCTCGACGGCACTATCGTCAGCATCAAGGACCTGTTCGACGTCGCCGGTGAGCCGACCCGCGCCGGCTCGAAAATCCTCGCCGAAGAGGCCGCGCCGGCCAAAGCCGATGCCGTCGTGGTGCAGGGGCTGCGCGCCGCGGGCGCGGTGGTCGTCGCCAAGACCAACATGACCGAGTTCGCTTTTTCCGGCATCGGCGCCAATCCTCACTTCGGCACGCCGGGCAATCCGCGCGACCGCAAGCGCGTGCCAGGCGGCTCGTCGTCGGGCGCGCCGATTACGGTCGCCGACGGCATGAGCGACATCGCTATCGGCACTGATACCGGCGGTTCGGTCCGCGTGCCGGCCGGGCTTTGCGGCCTCGTCGGTTTCAAGCCGAGCCGGCAGCGCGTGCCGACCGGCGGCGCCTTTCCGCTGAGCAAGACGCTGGATTCGATCGGGCCGATTGCAAAAACTGTCGCCGATTGCGTCAAGGCCGATGCGGTCATGGCGGGCGAGAAATTTGTCCCGCTGGAGCCGATTGAGCTTGCCGGACTGAGGCTCGGCGTTGCGGTCGGACTTCCGCTCGAACGGCTCGACGACACTGTGGCCAAAGCCTTCTCGGCGGCGATGTCTCGGCTCAGCAGTGCCGGCTTGAACGTTATCCCGGGAGAATTTGCGCTGTTCGACGACATGGCCGCGATCAACAATCGCGGCGGCATTTCGCCGCCGGAAGCCTGTACCGTGCACCGCGACCGGATGCAGCGCCGCGCCGCCGATATCGATCCCAATGTCCGCGCCCGAATCGAGCGCGGCTGCGCGGTGACGGAAGCCGATTACGCCGACATGTTTCGCAAGCGGACTGAGCTCGTGGCCGCCATGGACGAGCGACTCAAGGCGTTCGACCTCATCGCCATGCCGACGACGTCTATCGTGGCGCCGACCATCGCGGAGGTTGCCGACCCGAGCGTCTTTGCCGCGCGCAATGCGGCGGTGCTGCGCAACACCTCGATTATCAATTTCTTTGATCTCTGTGCCATCTCGCTGCCGCTGCCGGATACGCAGCTTCCGGTCGGACTTATGCTGGCCGCGCGCAACGGCCATGATCGCACGCTCTTGCGGCTCGCGGACGCGGTCCTGCGGCATTTCGGCGGATAAATCAGTGCTTGCCGCAGCGCCCTTGCTTCCCTAGCATTTTGATCGACTAAGCGAAAAAAGCCTTCCGGGGAGGATTTTTATGACGCGCATCCGCATTTCACCCAATCGCCGTGATTTGCTCGTCGGTTCGGCCGCCGCCGTGGCCACAATGGCTGCGCCTTCGATCCTGCATGCCGAATTGGCGCCGCTGAAAGTCGGCGTGCTTTTGCCGCGCTCGGGTTTCGAGGCCGGCATCGGTCAGGACTGCCAGCGCGGCGCAGATGTGGCGCCGGCGATCCTGAAATCGCTCGGGCTGCCCGCTCTCGCGATCATGGATGCGGATACCGAATCCAATGTCGATACCGCGCGCGCCCGCGCCGAGAAGCTGATCAATGACGGCGCGCAGCTTTTGATGGGCGCCTTCGATTCCGGACAGACCGCGGCCATCGCCCAGGTCGCCGAGCAGAAAGGCATCCCGTTCATCATCAATATCGCCGCCGCGCCCGATATCACAGAGCAGGGCTATAAATTCGTCTTCCGCAATTTTCCGACCGCGCCCATGATTCTCTCGAGCGCCTTTGCCAATCAGCTCGAACTGTTCGGCATAGTCGGCGCCGCGCCCAAGACCGCGGTCTTCATGCATGTCAACGACACGTTCGGCACCGCGATGTCGAAAGGCATCGGCGTCGTCATGCCGAAATTTAACATGCCCTACACGATCGTCGACGAGATCGCCTACGATCCTGCGGCGCGCGATCTGTCGGTCGAAGTGGCGAAGGCCAAGGCCGCCAATGCCGATGCGCTCTTGGTCGTGAGCCGCCTCAACGATGCGATGCTGCTGACGCGGGAACTGGTCAAGCAACGCTGGACGCCGCAGGCGATCATGAGCATGGGGCCGGGCTGGTATGAGGATCAATATCTCAAGACGCTCGGCAAGCTATCCGACGGACCGATCAGCTTCGATCCATTCCAGGATCCCAACAAGAAGCTCAGCAAGGTGCTGGAAGACGCTCTCGCCAAAAGTAGCCCCGGCGTCAATCTGAGCACCAATCACGTCTATACTTTCGAGGCCTTGTTGATCGCCGCCGACGCCTATAAGCGCGCCGGTTCGGCCGATCCGAAGGCGCTGGCCGATGCCATCCGCTCGACCAATATCACCGACAATGTCAGCGTCGGGCCGGGGATCCAGTTCAACGCCAAGGGCCAGAACGACAAGCTCAAATGCGGCGTCATCCAGAACCGCGGCGGCAAACTCGTCGCGGTGGCGCCGAAAGAGGCCGCGGAAGCCAATGCGGAATGGCCGATGACACCGTATCAGAACCGCAGCTGAAGGCGCTGAGGTGTCGTTCGACGTCTATTTGAATGTTGCCGTCGGCGGCATCTTGACCGGCTTGATCTATGGCCTGATGGCGCTCGGGCTTTCGGTCGTGTTCGGCGTGGTGCGTGTCGTCAATTTCGCCCACGGCGAGATGATGACGATCGCGATGTATCTCGCGGTCGTGCTGTTCGCGCAATTTCATCTCGACCCGCTCTTGATGCTGGTGCCGATCGCGGCCGTGTTGTTCGTCTGCGGCTATGCCTTGCAGGCAGGCTTGATCAACCCGTTCATCACCCGGCCCGAGCATAGCCAGTTCCTGCTGTTGGTGGCGCTTGGGCTGATCATCGTCAATTCGCTGCTGATCGTTTTCGGGCCGGATGCCCGCAGCGTCCAGACGTCTTATGCCTATGACAGTTTTCAGATCGGTCCGCTGATCGTCGATGCCTCGAAACTTTATGCCGGC
>Ga0210383_10001958_pt1 | contig 18732 bp, 21 predicted proteins | sample IncBWC14OmetaG_FD_160072 | JGI IMG/M metagenome (GOLD analysis project Ga0210383, IMG submission 160072) | Forest soil microbial communities from Barre Woods Harvard Forest LTER site, Petersham, Massachusetts, United States - Inc-BW-C-14-O ...
GTCGACGCCTGGCAATTTTTCAATATCATCGCCCAAAGACTCTTGCATTACCGCGCTGGAGAAGGCGAAGAAAATCGACGCGTTGGGTGGCTGCACGACAATGTCCGCGCCCACGCCCTCTACGCGCTTGCCCCAGTCGGAGAGCACGCCGGACGTCATTCCGACGATTAGCAATACCAACACCACCTGGATGGCGATGGCGATAACGCTGAGAAAGCAGCGCAGCGGGCGCGCTGCGAGGTTGCCCCAGAACATCTGCATCATGGAAAATGGGCCGCTGGTCGTTTCTTTCATCCGTTTTTCGTCTATCTCACTGTAACATTCACGAATTCTAGCGGTCAAAATTTGTCACAAATATATTTTTTGGCGTCTGACTGCACGACTTTCTCCTTCGCGCAACAAAAAATATTTCTCTTGCGTTAAGTTTTGCACACAAACGTGGAAAACCTTGTGGAAACTACAGGAAATCCCCTACTAACCCGCCGACTTTTCAACGCGATGATACGGTTTGCACTGTTTTGGTGCAATTCGCTTCGTCTCACAAACATTTTTTTAAAATTCTTCGCCAAGATGGTTCGGCACGTGCTGCAAAGCAAAACTTTTGTGCCGGAACTTATGGAGGGGCATTCCTAATACCACTTCGGCGGCCGCTCCAGATGAATCTTGATCACTTGCTTTGGATCCGTGATGTCGTACCAGTGCCCGTACGGTTTCCAACCGTCGGCCACAATCTGCACCAGCACTCTCCCCATGGGCGCGTCTGGCACATGGGCCACTCCCTCCTGGTTCGTCTTTACGTTCACTTCAAATTTCTTGTCCTTGATAAGGTGCTCTTCGATGGTCTTTACATAGACGCTGGCATTTTCCACCGGCTTGTTGGAGTCTCCGGCCGAGACCTCAATGGTCAAGCGATTGCCTGGAGCGGGGGCCTGATCTTTTTTCGGCGGTGCCTGGTCCTGCGCAGTGCAGATCACTGTCGTCAGGGCGAGTAAAGCCATCAGAATCAGCATGCAAATTTGCCGAGACGTTCTTCTCATGGTCGTCTCTCAATCCTGTCTGGAAGTTCTGGAAACGTCAAGCGCGCTCACCATTTGACTCGCTGCGCCTCCTCCTGTAACTTTTTTCTAGCCTCGACAAGCTGGCATCCATCGCTGCGATGGTCCGCTTCGTCCTCCGCTGGTTTCAGCACACGCCATCCAAGGAGAGATGCGAATGGGATTTGCTACCAATGCGATTCACATAGGTCAGGAACCGGATCCTTCCACCGGCGCCGTCGTTCTGCCCATCTATCAGACCTCCACCTACGTTTACGAAGAACTCGGGAAGACCAAGGGCGGTTACGATTACGCCCGGACCAATCATCCTAATCGCAAGGCTCTCGAACGTACGATCGCTAAGCTCGAAGGAGCGCTTGCGTCATATGTTTTCACGTCCGGGATGGCTGCGGTTGATTCCGTGTTTCGTCTGCTGCGACCCGGCGATCACGTGATTGTTTCCGAGGCTGTATATGGCGGCGTCTATCGCCTGACCACGCAGCTTCTCGTACACTTTGGCCTGGAGTTTTCTTTCGTGGACACGTCCGATCCGGCCGTGGTGCTCGGCGCGTTCCGGCCGAACACAAAAATGATTTACATCGAGACTCCGACGAATCCCACGCTGCGCGTCACGGATATTCCCTCGATGGCTAAGCTCGCGAACGAGCGGCATGCGACTCTGGTGGTCGACAATACTTTCCTTACTCCCTATCTGCAGCGTCCCATCGAACTTGGCGCGCACATCGTCGTCCACTCTCTAACCAAATATCTCAACGGGCATAGTGATGCAACAGGCGGCGCGGTGGTCCTGACGCGTCCGGATGACGCTGAAAAAATTTATTTCATCCAGCGCTCCGCTGGGGCCGGCCTTGCTCCGATGGATTGCTTCCTGACTTCTCGCGGCATCAAGACTCTCGCTGTGCGCATGCTCCAGCACAATGCCAACGGACTCGCGGTTGCGCGCCATATGGACGCACATCCTAAAGTGCGCAAAGTGTTCTATCCCGGGCTGGTTCATCACCCTCATCATGAACTTGCCCGGCGTCAGCAGAAAGGTCCTGGCGCCATGCTTGCGTTCGACCTCGGCACGGAAGATTCCGCGCGTCGCTTCCTGAATCAGGTGAAAATTTGCTCGCTCGCGGAGAGCCTTGGCGGCGTGGAATCGCTGATCTCGCTTCCAGCGCAAATGACACACGCGTCCATGCCCAAGGAAGTGCGCGATCGCATCGGCATCACGGACAGCCTGGTGCGGCTGAGCGTCGGCATCGAAGATGTGGAAGACATCATCGCGGACCTGGATCAGGCGCTGCTGTACATTTAGGCGAGGTAATTCAGGGTTTGTTGACGGCTTTATTGATTAATTTTGTGGACATGGGGCGCAGCAGTGCTGCGCCCCTACGCAGACGTAGAGTCGCTTAGCCACTTTAGATACTCTTCGGAGCCTGCCACTATGGGCAGGACTATGAACTCTGGGGTGTCGTAGGAGTGCAGGTTCAGGACTTCTTTTTGCAGTTCCTCCACTCGTTCTTCGGTGGTCTTTATCATCAATAAATATTCACTGCTGTTTTCGAACTTCCCTTCCCATGCATAAAATGATTCGACGGCATGCGCCACGATATTCACGCACGCTGCCAAGCGCTTCTCCACCACGCCGCGCGCAATCTTTCTGGCCTCCTCCAACGTCGCGCAGGTCACGAGCACCACACGAAACCTCGTCTCCCGTTTCATTCCTGGTTTCTCCAGACATGATTCTATAGGACCTGCGGCCGGCTGAGCCGTTTAGGCGTTCGCAACCACAGTTCTGCTCGCCAGATTCACAGTGACCATATCCACGCGGGATTGCGCAATGCCGCTCGTTCCGACCTGATGGAAGCCGATCTTCAGGCTGGTTTTATCTACGGAGATACGCAAATACCCGTAATTGGTATCGTCGTAATGATTCAGCACCAAGCTTTTCGCTTGCACCGCGGGCTTCGCCGGCTCCAGGTAATCCACTTCCACTCCAAACTGCGGCTCCTGGGCGGGCTGGCCACTTTTCCCCTGCACCAACTTGAGCACGTCGTGACCTCCGTCGCCGCAAATGATAAAGGGCACATTAATGGCGCTGGACCCGAATTGCATTGTTCGCGTGAAGCGCTGGTAATTGTGCGCGTGGCCGGAAAGCACCGCATGCGGATAGACGCCTTGCGCCTTGCAGATCGTGTCTATCTGCTGGAGCATGTTCGGACTTCCTAGATGATCTCCGCCAGTCCCACTCGACTTTCGGCCAGGAGAATAGCAGAACGGCGGATGGTGCACGGCCAGCAAAACGGCTCCCGGATATTTCTCTTTCTTGATGCGCTGGAGCTGCGCGGTCAGGAATTGTAATTGGTAGTCCGGTACCAGCGCCCATTTCCCCGCTTCGCTCGAGATCACGCCGGGATCCTCCAGCGCGTTGCTGAATAATCCAATGATACGGACAAACGGGGCATCGAGCGAAAAATAAACGCCCGGCTGCGTCATCGCGGTACGGTGCAGTGAAGCGGCTTCTTGCGTGATCGTTGGCGTTTGCGCGCAGAAGTTTCTCATGAAAATGGTCAGCGGCATATCGGCGGAAGCGGTGCCGGGGATGATAAAGGAATCGTGATTGCCGGGAATGGCGAAAATCGGTGCGGGATAATTGCGATAGGGTTCATAAAACTGATCATAGTAATACTTTGATTCGCCAAAGTTATAAACCACGTCGCCCAAATGATAGAAAAAAGCGGGACGGTTCGCGGCGTCGCTGGTGCGGGAGTCATTGGTGACCTGGTCCGACACACGCAACTCGTTTCCGTATTTGCCCTCGCTCGACGCACCAGTGTCTCCGGCGCAATGAAAAATAATTTTCCCGGCCTTCTGGATGGCCTGCACGGCTTCCGTTCCGTGAGGACCCATCGCGCTTTCGAATGTGTACAAATCGCTCGCCTGGGCGCGTGACGGCTCGAACGCGACCACGTCTTTGGTCAGCAGTTTCTCGATCTCTTTGTATTGCTGGTTATCCGAAGGATGCTTCACCTTGAATTGTTTTGGATCCGGCGACAAATTTCCTTCATTGAATACCGGTTGGGGCAGCGGCGTGCTCTTTTCTCTTGGCATGACGGCTCCTTCAACCCTTCGTATTAGTCAGAAGGCGAGTCTTACGCGGCTGGGGCCTTCCTAGCGTACCTTACAAAAGCATCCGTTACTGTGTCGTGAAACCAGTCAGGAATCCCGCAACTTTTCACAAGCAAAGCGTGTTTCTTCTTCATAGAGTGGACGCCCCGCAACAATGGAAACGAGGAGCGCCTCTCGTAGACCGCGCATCCTAGGGCGCGATGGGTGTCAGCACAAGTCGAGGAGAATCCCGTGATCCACACAAAACGCCTGCTCAGCACGATGTTGCTCGCCGCGACTTCTCTTACGCCGCTCGCCATGGCGGGCTGCGCGTCCCACGTGCGCGTTTATGACGATTATTATTCGGATTATCACTACTGGAACGACCGTGAGGACCACGCGTATCGCATGTGGCTGGCCGAACGCCACTACGAATATCGCGAGTATACGCGACTTAACCACGAGCAGCAGCGCGAATATTGGACCTGGCGCCATAACCATCCCAATGCGGGGCGTTAGCCTGTAATGGCGGATCTTCAGATCGGCCAGCAGGTTTTTACGCGCTGCTCCAACCCGCTATACTGTTTGTGCATCAATGCGAATCATCCGCCGAAACATGTTCCGCCCGATCGCTCTGCTCGTTGCCCTGACGTTTCTGTGCCTCTTACGTTCCTCGGCTCAAGACCAGTCACAGGATCAATCCCAGAGCGTCATCCACGTGGACGTAAATCTCGTCCTTGTTGACGCCACCGTCAAAACAAAATCCGGACAAATCATGTCTGGCCTGAAGAAGGAAGATTTCGAAATTCGCGAGGACGGCGCTCCTCAGAAAATCGACATTTTCAGTCGCGACGAATTGCCGCTCAACGTCGCTCTGGTGCTCGATCTCAGTGACTCCATCGGCCCCTTTCTTGCTCCCCTTCGAGAAGCCGCAAACGTGGCCCTTTCGGCCCTGAAACCCGAGGATGAGGTTGCGCTTTTCACCTTTTCCACCGAAGCGCAGTTGCGTGTGCCGTTCACCAACGACAAGTCCACAATTGCGCAGCAGATCAGCGCGTTCCAGGTGGGCGGGGCCACGAACATCAATGACGGAATCTTTCTGGCCGCGCAGTATCTGCTCAACACGCCACCCAAAGGCCGCCGGGTAATTATCCTCATTAGTGACGACGTGGGCACCGACGCCGGCGGCCAGGGTACTCGCGACATCGTGACGGAAACCATCGCCGCGGACGCCGTGCTCTACAACCTGAAAATTCCCGGTTACAATCCGCCAGGAACTCTCTATTACGCCGCCATGATTCCGGGTCTGGTCAACATCCGGAAAGTGACGGACCAGAGCGGCGGGGAAATTTTCGACGTGCCAGACGTGCCCCATCTGGATAGCGTCTTTCGCGCGCTGATCGAGCGCATCAAAACCCGCTACACCGTCGGCTACTACACAAATGCGAACGGTGCCAACGGCAAACCGCACAAGCTCGACGTGCGACTAGCTTCTTCCTTTGGAAAAAAAGGCCGCGACTACGTGATCCTGTCAAAAAGCGGCTACTACGTGCACTGAAGTTTGTGGATATTTGAACGCGCCCGGTGTTTATTGCTTTAGTCCGAGCGATTCGATAGTTTCGAAAAGCTCTGCCGGTTCGGCCGTCTTGATTACGTACCCATCCGCGCCCGCTTTCAGCGCTTCCTGCCGCGCGTGCGGCGAATCGTGCATGGAGAGGATTACGATTTTTGTTTCTGGGGTCGCTGAGCGAATGGCCTTGGCGGCCTGCAAGCCGTTCATCACCGGCATACTGATGTCCAAAACGACCAGCTCCGGCCTGAGTTTTTGGACCAGATCAATAGCTTCCTGGCCGTTCGCGGCTTCTCCGCAAACGGTCCATTCAGGGCGTGTCTGAAAAATCGAGCGGACCCCCTGGCGGATCCACGCGTGATCATCGGCAATGACGACTCGCACCCCGAGGTCCCCAAGTACTAGGATGTACATCGCGAGACAGCAAGCCAATACCTTGTTTCCCGTATTTAAATCGCTTTGCTAGTTTCCTCCGGCAGTGTCGCCTTCGCAAGAGCCAGCAATTCCTTTTCCAACAGGCGCTTTATTGGACCACGCTTCCACCCAATGCCTCTTGGCTTTCATACCGATTACCTCGCCGGACCATCCACAATGGCAACGCGAGGAAAAATCGTAGCCATCGGCCACTTCCAGGTTGCGATTCGTGCTGTTGCATGCGGTTACCAGCGGTCGAAAGCACATAGGACAAGCAAATAACAATATGTGGGCAAATTGTGGCGGCGCAGTTTCCATCTCGATCCTCCTGTTGTTAGCATGCTCGCACGTACCGCAAGGCAAAATTCCTGCTTCGCATGATTTTCCGAGGGACTCTTCCCTAGTGTCGATCGCGTAGTGCTGGCCGAATTTCCCTTTACCTCTGCGAGGCCCTGGTGGTTTTATTCAGTGGCAGTTTAAAAGTGGTATGCTTTCCGCCGGATCCTCCCTTGGAAAATACGAAGAAGCGGGACCGGCATGGACGGTCCGGCTTCTCTCCCGTCGTCAAAGGTGTTTTCTATGAGACTCTCACCCGGCTTTAAATTCTCGTTTCGCGGTTTCAGTATCGTTGCGCTGATATTTCTTTTTCTGCTTCCCGCGTGGCCCAAGCACGACACGGATACCAAGCTCACCATCCATACGGAGTTGGTTCTGATTCCCACTCTCGTCACCGACAAGTCCGGAGCGCACATTCGTGGATTGAAACAGGAGGACTTCACCGTCGAACAAAATGGCAAGGAGCAAAAGCTCGCCACGTTCGAGGAAATCACAAGCGACACGCGCCGCTTTTCCCTGCCGACCAATTCCGCGGAATTCAGCAATTCTTTTATGGGTGGGCCTTCGGCAGGACGAATTACTCTGATCGTTTTAGACCTGATCAACACGCGGTTTTCCGACCAGGCTTCCGCTCGCCAGGAATTGCTGAAATATCTGACGGAATCGGTCGATGTGCGCGAGCCTACCGGACTCTATGTTCTTACGCGCTCCGGCATTCAGGTGATCCATGACTTCACCACCGATCCTCAGATTCTCGTAGCTGCTCTATATCAGGTGAACGGCGATCCAGACCAAATGGTCGATAGTCCGGATGACTCGGCGGCCGGGGGCAGCTCCAGCGGGTCTAGCCCAGGACAACCGCACGCGGCGGGAGGAGGCAAGGGCGCAAAATCGTCCGCGGTTCATGGCGAAGCTTCCAAACTCCAGAGCGTGCTGGGGGGCGGCGAGCTCAATTTTCAATCATTCGAACAACGCATGGCCATCACCTACACGCTGGAAGCAATGCAGCAGGTCGCGCAGGCTTTGCTAGGCTTTCCGGGACGAAAGTCACTCATTTGGGCGACGGGTGCATTTCCGTTCAGCGTGAGCGATTCGATGGGCATCGCGCCGGCTGGCCGGGATACGCTCACGGATGTTCTGCCTCTGTACGAGCGCACTTGGAAATTGCTGAATGATGCGCAGATCGCACTCTATCCTGTGGACGTCAAGGGACTGCGCACCTCCCTGCCCGGCGCTTCTCGGTCCGGCGCTCCCCACGGTGGAGCAGGCAAGCCGCCGTCGAATAATCGCACTTTCCGGCAGATGGATACGCAAGCGACCTTTCAGACTTTCGCGTCCATGACCGGAGGCCGCGCCTATTTCAGCTCCAACGATCTCGTGAAAGGTTTTCACGACGCCGTGGACGATTCCTCCACGTACTATATGCTCGGCTATTATCTCGATCGATCCGACACCAAGCCCGGCTGGCAGAGGCTGAAGGTGGAACTAAAGCACGGGCACGGGGAAGTGCGCGCACGCAGCGGCTTCTTTGTGACAAATTCCACCAGTGATCCCGAGAGCAGCCGCTCCAACGACATCTCCTCTGCTTTGCAGTCTCCTTTGGACTTCACTTCGATTCCGTTGTCGGCGCGATGGAATAATATCGAAGCCAGCCAGCAGCAGGGCAAAAAGCACGCGAATTATGAACTGCGTTTGCCCGCTGACGCTTCCCTGATCAATGCAACGGACAACAATCATATTGTGGTTGATTTCGTGGCACTGGCACGAACGCCCGAAGGCAAGCAGGTTGATCAGCCGACAGGCAAGAAGATTGACACGCACCTAACGCCGCAGAATTTGACCGCCGTCCAGCAGAACGGAGTGATTTATCGCGGATTCCTGGAACTTTCACCGGGCCAATACACGGTACGCTTCGTGGTGCGCGACGACCTCAACGGCCGCACCGGGTCCGTCGAAGCCCCACTAAGAGTGGAATGAACCTTCAAGCCGGAGCGCGCCGGCATATTCGGACGAATAGAAGGCAAACACCACCCGGTGGGTGACCGTGGACTGTTCGACACGCTGTCTCGGAAAAGTTGTACCTGTGGATGACGCGAATGGAGCAGAATTCATCTTTGGGAAGAGAAGCTACCTGCCCGGCTTCCGAGTGGACACTTAACGGCGAATGAAAATTAATTGGGAAGAACAAGTTGGCAAGTTGTGGCGCGTGTACGGCCGCCACATTTTGGTTGTTTTTGTTGTAGTGCTGCTGGTCCACGACGTTTTTGGCACACACGGTTTTCTGGCCATGCGGCTGAAACAGAAAGAGATTCGCAAGGTCAGCTCCGTGCTTGACCGGCTGAACAGGGAAAACACGTTGCTGGAGCAGGACGTTCAGGATTTGAAGAGCGATCCGCAGACCATCCGCAAGATTGCCCGCGAGGAATTGGGGTTAGCGCAGCCCGGAGAAGTAATCATCAAGTTGCCGGCTCCGGAGCAGCCGGCGCCTGCGCCCGCAAAGCCTTGACCTTCGCCTGTTTGTAGCGCGTCCGCAGGATCGACAGCCCCAGCATCGCAATAAAAATCACGCACAATCCAAATGTAGCTTTCGGGATCGAGCAGCCGTGCTTCGGCAAGATCGATAGCCATCCATATACACACTCGATGGGAACCCAGTAAACCAGGAGCGATGTTTGTCCCAACTGAATCACGGCACTGAAGCCTTTTTGCGCGAATCCCCATCTACACCACGAATAGACCAACGACAAGATGATGAGCAGCACCCCACAACGAGCCAGAAGGAAATTTGGGCTCGAATGCCAGTAATCGTAGACCGCATAAAGACGAACCGGCAGCGCATCGAAGAGCATCGACAGCAGAAGCGCCGCGACTCCGCCAAACCCAAGTAAGGCGAAGAAGAACGATTCCCGCTTACGCGCGAAATCGCTGAACACCAGGAAGCCAATCGCCAATCCTGCAAAAGCAAATGCGCACCACGGGAAGATGGGAAACAGCCAGTGTTGCGGCTGGTTGTAGGTATGCGTACCGTTGATATAAGTTTCCAGCGGCCAAGGAAGAAACTTTGGACGCCAACTGGTCCAAAGCGGCGGCGTGAGCAGCGCGATGAGCGTGGCGGCCAGCAGAGACCAAACAGTTCCCCGTTGGCGTGCCATGGAAATCGATGGCGCTGCTGTAAGCCAGCAAAGAACGCCCATCAACATCATGGACAGTCCCAGAATGTTGAGGATGTCCACACGCAACAGGTCCGTCCACGTCACCCATTTGTAGCCAAGCACGTATTCCTGTATGCGGAAGAGGATGCCCAGGCCGAAGATCTCCACACCACGGCGAATGGTTTGTTTCGCAATGGCCGAGCGGCCAATGCCCTTCTCGCGCAACTTTTCCGTCACCAGCGCGAACGAAACTCCTGCCAGGAAAATGAACAAGGGAGCAGGTAGCGTGCCGCCAAGCTGCGATCGTTTATACAGTTGGGTGTCGTGCAGTTCGGGACGCAGCCAGGAGTCATAGCAGTGCGTCTGGAACATCAGCAGACACGCCAGACCGCGCATCCAGTCAATGTAGGCGAGGCGTTTCAAGGGGCGGCTCTTCCTTAGTTTACCGATTTCTGCGCACGGGATTCCGGCAAGATGCGGCGGGATGTGCAAATATTGCTAGAAACAGGAATAAGGTGAGGCGAGCGAAACGATGAAGCAATTGGGTCCGTGGGTGGTGTTGGGAATTTGGGCAGGATGTTGTCTTGGTGGCGCACTATTTGCCTCATGGCAAGGATATGGCGGAAGGGCGTTCGCGGCAACGTTGACGTGCTTTGCGCTTCTGCTGCTGGCGATGTTGTTGCTGGCGGCGCGCGGCGTGGCGGACAGAATTAACGCAAAGTTTGGCGCGGCCGGCGGAGTCTTCCTTGGCGTGTGCGTGCTGTTGGCATACATGTTCTACTTGCTGGGAACTGGAAGCGTCTCGTGGACGAGAGTAGCGGTTGCCGCGGGATTGATCTTTGTGCCGGTGGGCCTGGCGGTGCGGGCTGAGAACGCGGCGCCAGGAGCTTGGCAGGATTTTGCGACCATACTTGGGATTTGGGTGGTGGTCAAGTTTGGTCATCGAATCTGGGAGCTGTGGCCTTACCCCGCCGGCAAACTGTCGCATGTGCTGACCTCCATGGCAGCGGTGGATGTGGCGCTAGCTTCGTTCTTGCTGATCCGGCGCGCGAAGGGGATCGGCTATTCCATCGGGTGGGGAAAACGCTGGGCACTATATGTTGCCGGCAGTTTTCTGGTGTTTGCGTGTATCGCCATTCCGCTGGGCACCGCTTTGCATTTCATCACGTTCGCGCCGCTGTGGGGAAAATGGGGCGCCTATGCCGGAGTTTCGCTGGCGATTCTGCTGTTCACGGCGTGGCCGGAAGAATTGCTGTTTCGTGGACTGTTGCAGAACTTTCTATCGAAGGCTTCGAAGAGCGAACTGGCAGGATGGTGGACGGCGTCGGTGCTGTTCGGCTTTTCGCATATCACGAATCTGGGATTCCCCAACTGGCGTTACGTGATCTTGGCCACGATCGCAGGCTTATTCTATGGCTGGGTGTGGCGAAAAACCGGGTCGATCTTCGCTTCCGCCCTTGTGCATGCCGTGGTTGACGCGGTTTGGCATTTCTTCTTCCGCACGCTGTAAATCGGCTAGTTGAACCATTCGCTGCGGTAGGCAAGCCACCAGCTGAACGCAAGAATCGGGATCGTGGCGCCCAGAGCCCACCAGAATGGCAGAATAAGGTCGGCTATCAAGCCGATCGCCATAAAGGACATCCAGAAAATTTTGCGCTGCACGCCCTCAGTCTAACCCGGATCGCACCACGGAAGAGCGAAAGTGTGGCAAATGTGCGCCAAGTACGATAGAACGGGACGGGGCAATGCGATCGGCTTGAGGAGGCTTCGTGATGGTTGAGCTACCCAGCAGTTCGACCCGGGGATTTCGCGTGCATTGCTATGAACAGGAGGATGCGCTGGTGGCGGAATGCCATGGAAAGCTTACGTTTGAGAACACACAAGTGCTGAAAGATTCCGTGCGCGAAAGGATCCCGGGCCACAAGAGAATAGTGATCGACCTGAAGGAAGTGCCACAGGTGGACAGCTCGGGGCTCGGTGCGGTGGTGGGCCTGTATGTGTCCGCGAGGACACGAGGCTGCCAACTGGAAGTGGTAAATGCGAGCCAGCAGGTTCGGGATTTGTTCAGCATGACGAACCTTTTGTCGCTCTTTGAGCCCGCCGGACGGCACCACGGCAAATCAATCTAGACAAACTACACCCACGGAAGCAGAACAATTTTTCCGGAAGTTTGGCCTTTTTCGAGCATGGCGTTGGCGAGAGCTGCGTCTTTCAGCGGGAACTTCGCGCCAATGACCGGTTGAATCTGCCGATCAGCCAATAGCGCAAATAATTTGGATAAATCTTCGCGGAACCAGTCAGGACGCTGATTTCGAAGCTTGGTCACGTTGTACCAGACCGCCTGTTTTCCGTCGGGAATAAGTTTCATCAGGCCGAACAAGGCGAAACCAGCCCCCGCAGCCAACTGTCCCTTCGCGACCGCCGCCTGGACGCCGTAACAGACCAGACTCCCACCGCGCCGCAAACAGCCATAGGATGTCCACCACTGCGGTCCACCGATCGGATCCAGCACGCAATCCAGCCCGCCCGGAGCGAGCTGCCGGATGCGGTCCGCAAAATTCTCCGTGCGGTAATCGATGGGCACCGCGCCCAAAGAGGAAACCAGTTCATGTTTCGGCTTGCTTGCTGTGCCGAGCATGGTCAGGCCGATAATTTTTCCCAACTGCAGGGCGGCCGTGCCAACTCCACCCGCCGCGCTGTGAACCAACATGCTTTGGCCGGAGCGCACCTGCGCAATTCGGTGCAGCATCTGATACGCCGTCACACCATTCAGTACCAGCGAGACCGCCTCCACCGGATCGAGGCCATCGAGAACAGGAACCAGATGCGCCTGAGGCACAATCGTGAACTGGCTGTATCCGCCGGTCATCAGGAGGGCCGCTACGCGCTGGCCCACACGGAAACCGCTTACGCCTTCGCCGACAGCATCAATTTCTCCAACGATGTCATAGCCCGGGACGAACGGAAATGGCGGCTGGCCCGGGTACATCCCACGGCGCATAAGCACATCGGCGAACGCTACCCCGACGGCATAGACCTTTACCCGCACTTCCGCTGCACCCGGATTCGGCAAGTCCTCTTCTACGAGCTTCAGAACTTCGGGCCCACCCTTGCCGGTGATGATCACGCGCGAATTTTTCTGCGGAGCCACGAGGAAGTCTAACGCACAACTCCGGCCAGCGGCGAGGATGCCGATGCATACAAACGTTTGGGCATGCGGCCGGCGAGGTATGCCTTCCGTCCTGCGACCACCGCGTCACGCATCGCTTCGGCCATCAAGACAGTATCCGCGGCCTCCGCAATGGCCGTGTTCATCAGCACGCCATCGGCGCCAAGCTCCATCGCGACCGCGGCATCGGAGGCAGTGCCGACACCGGCGTCAACTATCATGGGAACTTCGGTGATGCGTTCGCGGAGAATGCGCAGGTTCGCGGGGTTTTGAATACCCAGGCCAGATCCAATGGGAGCAGCCAGCGGCATCACGGCGGCGGCGCCAGCGTCAATCAGCTTGCGAGCGGCGATGAGATCGTCGTTGGTATAGGGCAGAACAACGAAGCCTTCCTTCACCAAAACTCTGGTAGCTTCGATGAGCTGTTCCGTGTCTGGAAAAAGTGTCTGCTGGTCGCCGATCACTTCCAGCTTGATCCAATTGGACAGGCCCACTTCACGCGCCAGCCGCGCGGTGCGAATAGCTTCATCGGCGGAATAACACGCCGCCGTGTTGGGGAGAATGAAAATCCTCTCGCGATCTATGTAATCAAGCAGGGATTCTTTGGACTTATCCGTCAAGTTGACGCGCCGAACCGCAACCGTAACCATGTCCGCGCCGGAGGCAGCGTGTGCGCGAGCCATTTCCTGAAAGCTGCGGTACTTACCGGTTCCAACGATGAGGCGAGAACTAAAAGCGCGACCTGCGATGACCAGTTGATCGGACATGAGAGCTTCTCCAAGGGAATTGTAGTCCTTGCCAAGTTCGGGAACAAATCGCTGCATCCGGAGATCGTTTTACATCGAAGCCGCGCCTGACCAGTGGCCCGGGATGACATTATCGCACTGGGGACACTTCCCTGCATTGAGCCGATTCTCCAAAACGTTGTGCCAGGAGCGGCGAATAACCACCTTCTTGCAATTCGGGCAATAGGTATTCGCCGCGTCGGAATGGATGTTGCCTTCATAAACATAGTGAAGCCCGGCTTCACGTGCAATCTGGCGAGCGTGGTGGAGAGTCCCTGGCGGCGTCGGTGGCTTGTCCTGAAGCTTGAAGTCCGGGTGGAATGCGGTGAAGTGCAAGGGAATGTCGGGACCAAGATTGGCCAGGATCCAATCGGCCAGCTTTAGCGTTTCGGCGGGGTCGTCGTTGAGCGTGGGAATCATCAGGTTGGTGATCTCAAACCAGACATCAGTTTCATTTTTCAGCCATTGCAGAGTATCCAGGACAGGCTGCAGGTGCGTAAGCGTGATTTTGCCGTAGAAATTTTCAGTGAACGCTTTCAGGTCGATGTTGGCAGCGTCGATGTGGTCGTAAATATCGTGAAAAGCTTCGCGAGTAATGTATCCATTCGAAACCATCACGGTTTTCAGGCCAAGAGGTTTGGCGGCTTTGCAAATATCGATAATGTATTCGCCCCAGATCGTCGGCTCGTTATAGGTGAAGGCGATGGATTCGCAGCCATGTTTGCGGGCAAGCAGCGGAACGTCCTCGGGAGGAAGGTGCTTCGAGTGCACCTGGTCCTGATGAGACTTGGAAATGTCCCAATTCTGGCAGAAGAAACAGCCCATGTTGCAGCCAGCTGTGCCCATGCTGAAGATGCGCGTACCTGGAAGGAAATGGTTGAGCGGCTTCTTCTCAATTGGGTCGACCTGAAGCGCGGCGGGAGAAGCGTAACCGAGGCTATACAGTTTGCCGTTCTGGTTGGCGCGAATGTAGCAGAAGCCGGATTGCCCATGGCCGATATGGCAGTGACGCGGGCACAGGTAACAGTGGACGCGATTATTCGCTTCAGGCTCCCACCAACGCGCTTCGTGGAGCGTGGAGGTGGATTGGAGGATCTGGAGGGTGGACATAAATCGCAGACCTCTTTATGCATTATACGCTCGGGCGGAATGGGACGTTTAAAAGCTTCGCAACGGCTACGTTCGGGATGACGGTGCTTTGTGGGGAACCCAAGATGCCGGCCTGTAGGCACGGCGCTACAAGGCGAAAAGACCCAAGTGGAGCGATTGAAGAGTAATCCCTCGACACTGAGAATGACTAGATCTTAAGAGTGTTGGGCGCGGCGGCGAATGGCGGCCCAATCGGCGAAGGATGTCAGGTTGCGGCGGTATTTCCAGGAGAGCGCCAGAAATTTGCGCGCGTCCAGGTCAGTGGCTTCTTTGCCGAGAAAAGTTTCAAACCGCCATTGGATATAAGGGCTCTTCCAGGGCTGAAGGCGGTAGCCGGATGAAGCAAGCCAGTAGAATTTGAGAAGGTTCCACACAGACAGTTATACGTTATAGGTTTTACGTCTTAAGTAAAGCGCTCTACCCACATCGAAAAAGGCGTCAACCCCCATAAGGAGCGGAGAGGTGTTCGTGGACCAGGAGCCAGGAGGTCCCATGCTTTTTCCAGATGCCGGTGTAACGTATCGGCGTATCGATGGTTCGGCCATCCTTCAACTTCAGCGTCAAATGCATTGGCACCGTGGTCCACGCGATAATGCCATGGCGCGTCACCCGCAGATCCTGGCCCGCAGTGAGCGAAACCGATTCCGTGCTGTCGAGAAAATTCTTTTTCACGCCGGCGTCATACTCTTTCCAGCCTGAGTAAGAAAACGGCGCAACATCGTAGAAAACCATGTTGTCATCCTTGGCATAGAACTTCGCGGCGTTGACGGTATTCCCGGAACTCCAGGCAGCGCAGTAGCTATCGATTAAGTTGCGAAACGTGGTGTCGTCGGAAGCTCTCTGCTGCGCGCGAGCACCGGCAAAGGTGAGCAGTCCTCCGAAAAAAGCCAGGAAAACATAAAGAACCCAATGATGGCGCGGCCCCGACGTACGCGGGGCGGACAAGGAATTCTGCGACAATTTGCACCTCTTCGAAGCAAAGGTCCGCCGGGGTTAGCTGACCTGGGCGGTCATGATTTGTGTAGGCCTACCATAAACCGGTTGCGGGCGGTTTTCAAGGTCGGGACGCCAACCGGCGCGTTGGCGGCATTCACCGACGCCCAAGCGCAGTTCGCCGATTTGTGCGTGAAGGGCGGAAGGGCACGCTCTAGTCTGGCTATGGGCGGCAGGAAAGGCCACCTGGAGGACGCCATGGGGACGGAAGCGAAGAGAATAACGAAACGGAATCAAGTGATCGCGGGTGTCGCATGGGCAGCGGGAATTGGAATCACCCTTGTAGAAATGCAGTTCGGCGTGGAATATGTGTTGTCGCACGTAGTGAACAACATGTCAGCCATTGTGGGGTGGTTACCAATGATTGGGGTATTAGTAAAGCGAGTTTGGAGCTGAGCGGGCACGCGAATTTGACTTACGGTGAACGAAAGACGGGAGAGCGGAGTGGCTAACGAAGACAAATTCGATCCAAATAAGTTCAGCCAGAATCTGCACGACCGGATCCACCAGCGCATCCACGAGAGCATGGACGGCCGCCAGTACCGCATTTTTAACGCGAGGACCCGGGTGCTGCCCGGGCTGGTGCTGGTGATCATCGGCACGGCGATTCTGCTCGATCACATGGGGATCCTGCCGCTGGACCGGATTTGGAAATTTTGGCCAGTGATCCTGATTGTGGTTGGCGCCACGCGATTTTTCGAGTCTCGCGACCGGGTGTCCGGCTCGGTGCTGATGATTGTCGGGACGCTTTTCCAACTCAGCACTCTAGGATACCTGCACATAACGGTGGCGGACTTTTGGCCGATCATCCTGATCGCTGTTGGGGTTGGGTTGATTTGGAGCCGATTTGAGTTACGGATACCCAGACTGAATCCGACTTCGACTTCTACGGAAGGGCCGAATAAGATCACCGTAGCGACGCTGTTCGGAGGGGTGGAACGTCGCATTAGCATGAGCAACTTTGCCGGGGGGACGGCAACGGCAACATTTGGCGGTGTGGAATTGGACTTCCGAGCGGCAGACATCGAAGGCGAAGAAGCGGTCTTATACGTCGAAGCAGTTTTCGGAGGAATCGAACTGGTTGTGCCGGAACGCTGGACAGTCGTATATGAGGGGCAAAGCATTTTTGGCGGGTACAGCGACGAAACGCGGCCGCCGCTTCCCGACGTTCCGGGAGCACCAACGAGGAAACGATTGATCCTGCGCGGACAAGCGCTATTTGGCGGGATCACGGTAAAGAACTGAAGCGATCCATGGACAAATCAAACATCGGCAAATCCGCGTGGGCGGTGCTTTGGTTCGCAGGAGTGCTCTTTGCGGCACTCATGGCGACCATGCTGGTGACGAATTGGGGAATGAGTTGGTCGGCGGCGCTGATTCTGGCAGTGCCGATGGCGGCGTTGGCGCAAGGGATAGCCTGGTCTGCGCGATTCACGTGTCGCAGCCATCCGCTATTGGGCAAGGACGTATGGCACACCGTACTAACGCATGTGGCGGCAGCGGTTGTGCTCGCGTATCTATGGGTGGGAATCGGGAAACTTGTGGCCCAGTGGATCGATTCCGGCTTGGGGATGAACGGAACATACAGGCATTTCGCGGCGGCCCAGACGCAGCTTTACGGAGTCGGCTTCTCCTACTATCTGCTGGGCACGGCGTTCCATTACATGCTGTTCGCGCAAAAGGCCAGTCAAGAGGCACAGGAACGCGCGCTGGAGTCGAGTGTGCGCGCGCGGGAAGCGGAGTTGAGCGCACTGAAGGCGCAGATCAATCCGCATTTTCTCTACAACAGTTTGAATTCGATCAGCGCGCTGACCAGCATTGATCCAAGGCGGGCCCGCGACATGTGCGTTTCGCTGGCGGATTTTCTGCGACTGACGTTGGGGATGGGAGAGAAAGCTCTGATCCCACTGCGAGAAGAGGTGGGCCTGCTGGAGAAATACTGCGCGATTGAAAAGGTGCGCTTTGGCGAACGGCTGACGGTGAAGGAAGAAATTCAGGAAGAGGCGAAGGAATGCCTACTTCCGCCGTTGCTGCTGCAACCGCTGTTCGAAAACGCGGTCGTACATGGGATTGCGCAAATGCCTGAGGGCGGCTGGATCAAGCTGCATGCGGCCAGGAACGGCGCGCGCATATTGCTTACCGTCGAAAATTCGTGGGATCCAGAGGCGGGGAGTTCGCGCAGAAACGGCGTCGGGCTAAGAAATGTGCAAAGGCGGCTGGAAGCACGCTACGGAAACGAAGCGCAATTGCAAGCGAAAGCCGAAGACGAGATATTTCGTGTGAGTCTGTCCTTTCCGGCAGAGACGGAGAAAGCAAAGTGAACGGCGGCAAACGGAAGTGGCAGGCCTTGATTGTGGACGATGAGGAGCTGGCTCGGAAACTGATTCGAGAAATGCTCGCCACACATCCTGAAATCGAAGTTGCGGCGGAGTGCGGAAATGGTATGGAAGCGGTGAAGGCCGCTGGGGAGCACAAGCCGAATTTGTTGTTCCTGGACGTGCAGATGCCAAAGCTGACGGGTTTCGATGTACTGGAATTGATCGATCGCAATGGGGTCGCGATCGTGTTTGTAACGGCCTTCGACCAGTACGCGATGAAGGCGTTTGACGTGCACGCGGTGGATTACCTGTTGAAGCCCTTCAGCCGCGAGAGATTTGAGGCAGCGCTCGAGAAGGCAAAAAGCCAGGAGGGGAAAAAAGTTGTGGACGCAGCGGAACTGGCTGCCGCGTCACGCCCCGCTGGGCAGTATGCGGAACGGATTGTGGTGAAAGACGGCACCAAAGTGACTCTGATCGGGGTGAGTAAACTGGATTATGCCGAGGCGCTGGACGATTATGTGTCGCTGGTGAGCGAGGGCAAGAAACATTTGAAGCAGCAGACGATTTCAGGGTTGGAGTTGGCACTTGATCCATCATTGTTTGTACGAATTCATCGCTCATACATCGTGAACCTGGAGCGAGTAGTGCGCATCGAGCCATACGCCAAAGATAGCAAGGTAGCAATTCTGAACAGCGGA
>Ga0210383_10001959_pt1 | contig 18730 bp, 13 predicted proteins | sample IncBWC14OmetaG_FD_160072 | JGI IMG/M metagenome (GOLD analysis project Ga0210383, IMG submission 160072) | Forest soil microbial communities from Barre Woods Harvard Forest LTER site, Petersham, Massachusetts, United States - Inc-BW-C-14-O ...
TACGCTACAGCGTCGCTATGAGCCTGGACGGCTTCATCGCCGGACCGAGCGGCGAATATGACTGGATCGTGATGGATCCGGATTTCGACTGGAACGCTCTGTACGGCCAATTCGATACGCTGGTCATAGGCCGGCGCACCTACGAAACCATGCGCGAGCGCGGAATGTCGCCCAAGAGCATGGGCATGAAAGCGGTGGTGGTTTCAACCACGCTGGCTCCTGATCAGCACAGGGACGTCACGGTTGTCGTCAGCAATGTAGCCGAAGCGGTTGCGTCACTGAAGGCGGAACTCGGCAAGGACATCTGGCTCTGCGGCGGCGGAGTGTTGTTCCGCTATCTGCTCGATGCGGGGCTGGTGGATGGGATCGACCTCGCGGTTGTGCCGGTGCTTCTGGGCAGCGGGGTGCCGCTGCTTCCGGAAGGGCAGCGCTGCAAACTCAAACTGGTCGAGAGCAAGACACGTCCCAGCGGGATCGTCATGGTCAAGTACGACGTGATGCCGTTGACGGCAGCTGCTTAGTCGGCGTAAAAGAGGAATTCAGCTCAGCGTACAATCATTGCCAGAGGCGATCGCATGGCCGCAACCACTGCCCTGGTAACAGTTGAAGACTACCTGAAGAAGTCTGCGGAGCCTGACTGCGAATACGTGGCCGGCGTAATCGAGGAGCGACCCGTGGGCGAGTACGATCATTCCACCTGGCAGACGATTTTGGCGGCGTTCTTTTCTGGAAAAGCAATGGAATGGGGAATCAAAGCTCGTACAGAGCTGCGTGTGCAAGTGAACGCCGACTCGTTCCGGGTTCCGGACGTGACGCTGCTCAGGCGGGATGCTCCCCGCGAGCAAATCATCACCCATGCGCCGCTGGCCGTGTTTGAGATTCTGTCGCCAGAAGACAGCATGACGAGGATGCTCGAAAAGCTGGCAGAATACGAGCGGATGGGCATCGCCGCCATTTGGGTGATCGAACCGAAAAGATTGCTCTACTACCGCTATCGTGAAGGGCAGCTCAGCCTGGGGACGATCTTTGATCTGCCCGGCACCGGGTTTAGCGTTCCATTCTCTGAGATCGCTTCGCTGGCAGATTGAAAATTACGAGAGCCGCGCTGACGGCTCTCCCAGCCTGATCGAGGCCCCCAATCCATCAGAACCGATAGACCGCCCCGATACCCGCACGCGCGTTAAAGCGCAAATGCGGCGAGTTGCCGAGTTGCGGCGAATTGTTGGTCACCGAGAACGACGAGCCGATGTAATCGCCTGAAGCGCGAATGTCCCAGTGCGGATTCACTGCATAATACAACCCGCCGCCAGGGCCGCCGGCAAAGGAGATATGCGGGGTCTGCCCGGTGCCGCCGGTGTGTTCGCCGCCTATCATGCCGCGGAAGAAGCCACCGACTTTCCCGTACAGGGGCGCATGCAGCTCGGGGCCAAACAGCACCATACTCACCGAGGGATTGCCGGGATTGCCGCTTCGAAAGGCGTACCAATAGAAAGCGCCATCCGCCGTCAGCGCGAAGTATTTGCCCCAATCGCGGGTCACGTCGAAATTGAGGCCGCTCAGCCCGTAGCGCGACTGGTTGACCTGGTTGAGACTGGTGTAACTGTAGCCGCCATAGACCCAGTACTTGTACACGGGCTCAGTGCTCTCAGCGCGGGGTGCACGATCGGGGGCAACCTGGGCCATCATGGCCGTGGGAATCAATACGGCCGGAATCACGGCCAAAATGGAAAGCAACCACTTCCTCTTCAATGTGCGAATCTCCTCATCATCGAGCGCACTGGTCTGCTGTTCTCGTGGGTCTTGTCGAGAGCGCCGTGACGTTGATCAGGTACCTTCATAGACTATCCTCTCTCCCCCTCTTCCACGAAGTAGCCGGTCGGAGGCGACGGCATCAGCGAGCCTGCACCGCCACCGGCTGAGACAATGAGACAACCGCGTCCGGCCGGTCGCCAACAGCGACCGCGACTCCGCCGGCGAGGAAGCGGCCCAGGTTATCTCTCCGGGTCCAGTCGAGCTTCCATCCGTCTTCGATGGCGATCACTGTGTACTGGCCGGCGGGCACGTCGCGCAGCGAAAAGCTGCCGTCGGAATCCGACTGATCGCGCCGCACCAGCGCCCTGTAGGCAGAGGGCTGTCGCGGAACGAGGACGATCATGGCTCCGGCCAGGCCCTTGCCATCCTTGCGGGTAAAGCCTTCGACGCGCGTCAGGGATTGGCTCACGTTTGCCACCACCGATAGAGGGCGATCCCTGACTATGACCTGATTGCCGGCAACCGCCGTTTCGCTGGTCGAAATGGAGACCACGGGCAGGTTGTTTCCCTGGCTGGATGCCCACACACTCCACGTCCCAGCCGGAACCGCATCAAATTTGAACTTGCCTTTGTGGGCGTTGGTGGGAATCGTCGCCCGGGTGCGCCCCACCGGTTCGAGAAGCACGGTCACGTTCTCGGGAAGGGCGGCGCCGCTCGAACTCCTCAGAAGTCCATTTACGCTCACCGCCGGCGTACCCGTGTTGGGATCGACGCTCTGGCTGGTGGTGGCGTCCAACTCGGAGATGCGCGGCGGATCGCCCTGCACCAGTTCGTAACGACCCGGAGCGACGCCATTGAATTCCGCAAACCCGCTTTGCATTGCATCAATAAATCCGGCGCTTTCGGCGGAGATCTGGACCCCAAAGATCATCTGGCGGAGTTCCGGGCGCGCCATGGCGGCGCCGTTTCCCTTGAACGGCGCGGCCACCTGCAGATGCAGGGCCGGAACCGCGTGCAGGGTGATGTCCGCCTGTTCGCGGCTGCCCGCGGCGAGCACCACAGGCGTGGCAGAGGATTCGTCGTTGGTGGAGTCGAAGAAGGTGACAGGGTACGCCACGTCCAGCGGCGAACTTTCATTGCCCCCATTCCTGCGGGCGGACCCGGGCGGCGGATGGATGGCATACCAGGGCGAGGTCGCGACGGCAACGAAATATTCTCCGGCGGCAAGGTTGGTGAATTCGTAGGCGCCGGTGTCGTCGGTGGTTGCGCCATCCACTTCCTTGACTTCGCTGTGTCCCGGTGACTGGGCCGGGTCGGCTTCGCGCTTGAACAGAATCACGCTCGCGTTCTCGGCCGGATCGCCGCCATCGGCTGTCACGACTCCATGCAACACGGCGCCCGGCATCAGCCGGAACTCGAGATTGACCGGATCCTGGCCTTCGCCGGTCACGATTGCACTGTTGAACTCGTCGTGCTCGTCGTAGAACGCCGCGCGAAAGCCGCGCTTGGATGCCGTCAGCGGATATTTTCCGGCCGGCAGTCGCTCAATCGAAAATCGACCCTCCGCGTCCGATTGCACAGAGCGCACAATCTCGCGGTCCTCTTCCGCCAGGGCCGTGACCGTGGCCCGCCGCACTGGTTCGCCGGTAACTCCGTTTACTACCCGGCCGGCAATGCGATACGAACCGGTCGCCGGTCGCGGCGCCGTCGCAGCCCCCGCCGCCAAGTGCACACATAGGAGCAACGCTGCTATCTGGAGCAATCCACATATCGATCGAACGCGTGCCGATGGAATTTGCAGGAGTGGCATCAGTGTCCCGGCACCTCCACTTCCACGTGGCCTGTTGCGGAGGGCTCCAGGGTAATTCTCTGGCCGGGGTTGGGCAGGGCGGCGAGCCCTTCCGGGTTCCGGTATTCGAGCTCCACCGGCGACGTGAATGTGTAGACCGTGTACGGGCCTGGAGTAAGGCCGCTCAGCGCAAACATCCCCCCCGACGAAGGGCGAAGGGTGATGGGCGCCACGTCGGTGGTCGAGTCAAAATCGGGAACCACGTACACGGTGTATGAAGGCTCTTCCCCCGTCTCCGGAGTTTCCGCGGTCGGGGGCAGCGTCACCCACAGGCTGGAGCAGTCGTCGCGCAGCGTCAAAGTGAGAGGCGGCGTGGCGCCGGAAGGCGAAATGACCAGGGGCTCGCGTGCCAGGCTCGCTCCTCCCGCGGTAAACGAACCTTCGCAAAGGCCTTTCTGCGGAATGGTGGTGTGTATCCAGTACGTCCCCGGTGCCATATAGGTTGTCTCGATGGGACCGGTCGTGTATCCCTCGGCATAGCTGCTGACCATGCCGTCGGTAATCCAGCCCCCGGCCTGGCTGATCATGACCACCAGGGGATTGCCCTGGAAGCCGTCTGCGGCAGCGTCCTGCTGTCCGCCTCGGAGCAGACTCAACTGCACGGTGCTGCTCCGTTGTGCGCCCAGCGGCACCTGGAGACCGGTCACCACATGGCCGGCAACGGAGAAATCGAGCTGCCCGATGAGAGGACCCTGGGGCGCGTTCGGCCGCGGATTGCGGGCGGGCCCGAATTGGATCGGCTCGTGGCCACCAATCGCGGTCACCATGAGCGAATAGGCGCCATCGGGAAGAAAAGCCTGCACACTGCGGGTGGCCGGATCGTATTGGCCGCCGTAGGGGAGTTGGTGGCCCTGCCCATCCTGAATCGTCACCGTCACGTTCATTTCGGTAGCCGTCGTGATTCCGCTGCCTGGAGCAATGACAGCCGCGCGCACCAGGTGAAATGGTTCCTCGGTGAGCAGAACATTGGCTTGCGCCTGCTGGCCGCCGACGACCTGGATCTTCGCGGCCCCGGCCAGGTCAGATGCGTCAGGAAAAAACAAGCTCGGGTAACCCCATCGCGTGACGGCCCGATCGTTCCCCGTCTCCACCAGGTTGGCAGGAACATCGTTGTCCATGGCGGGCTCGGTGTAGATGGCATAAACGCCGTCGGCGAGCCCCGCAAACCGGTACGCTCCATCGCTGTTAGTTCTGACGTTGGTGGCGGTCTGCCATACGGCTCTGCCGTCCTGCACGGTCCGGCGCAGGAGCATCATGCCGATCCCTTGCGCCGGGTCGCCGGTGGAAAGCGAGATCTGGCCGCGGATGGCGTTGGTGGGGGACAGGTTGAACACCAGGTCCGGCATATCGACGGCGACACGAACGTTGTGCTCGGAATTGCTGTTGCCGTTCACAATGGTTGCGGGCACGACCATACCGCTCGGAAGCTGGTCGACAAAACCGGGCTTGATCACCTGAAACGCCTGCGGCCCGATGGGAACACCGGAAATCTCAAACCGGCCGTCGCCATCGGTCAGCGCCCCGCCCATGGCGTCGCCTTCAATGCGCACCAGGGCGCGGGGAAGCGGCTCACCGGTGGCGGCATTTTTCACTACGCCCTGGACGACGGTGCGGGTGAGGTTGGATCGCGCAGCGGGAGTGGGGACGGCTTCGGGGCCTACCGCCGCGGGAGGCGGATCAGCCTGGGCCTGTGCCCACAGCCGGGGGCTCTGCCCAAGCAATCCCAGGACCGCCGCCAGGCACAATGAAGGCGAGAGGCACCAACCAACCCGCAGGCGGATTGTACGAGTGCCGGCAAGCCTGGCCGCGCCGCCAAGACTGTTCCAAGGGGCCACCGTCTATTGTGACGGTTCAAGGCCGGGAAAGGGAATCGCGGCGGTGCAACAAAATCTGACCCCACGCTGATGGTTGGGACGGTGATAAACGCCGGTAAACCTCCACGACTCAAGACCGGAAATCCAGGTTTTCTGTCGAGTTGGCCCTCATATAGAGCTTGTGCTCGTCTTCATGCGTGATTCGAAATCCGAGCCTTTCATAAAGCGCGATTGCTGGATTGATCTTCATCACCGCCAGAGTTATTGGTTGAGAACGCTGTCGACCTAGATCGAGAAGCGTCTGGATCACGCTCGTACCGATGCCTTTCCCCTGCATCTCAGGCGTGACGTAAATTGAACCAAGAAAGATCGCGCCGTGATCTTCGCGCTGTTGAATCCAACCCGCGTCGACTCCATTGGCCGTGATGATGTTGACCTCGTCGGGATTAAACCACACGGCAAAGCTCGCTTCCTGATGCGCCTGGTCCCATCCGAAGACGCGCTCAATCGCCCAGTGCATGGTTTCGAAGTACAGTTGACGCGCGAAATCGAAGTCCTCAGCCTGATAGGCGCGAAGGCGGACATCCATGTCAATCCTTGTCCAGGTACCAGGGGATATTAATGACGATGATGCGGCGATTGCCTTTTACTAGCAGAACAACCTTCAACAAGTCGGCGCGCCGGTTGTGGAGCAGGTTCTCCCACCAGTGGCGCACCACAAGCTCGGGGACTAGGACACAGATCTTGTGAAACTTTGACTCCTTCTCAACGGTGAGAACGTAATCGATGACCGGCTGCACGATATAGCGGAAGGGCGAGTGCAGAATCTCGAGTTTAGGGACGCACTTGCCCGCATCGCGCAGCGGAGCCGCTATATCTTTTTCCCAATCGCGGCAGAATTCATCCAGCTCTTCACCGAGCTGGACATGAACGCAGCGAATGTCACTGGACATGGAGAGGGCAAAGGAGAGCGCTTTCTCCGAGATCCGGCTCCAGCGGTCGATGGGGACGACCACCACCGGCTCCATGACATCGGCTGGCCGGATGGGCCGGTCAAGGTCGATGTCCTTGTTGACGTGATTGTAGTGGTGACGAACCGCGCGCATGCACACGATCATTACAGCGACAAGGAGTGCCGTGATCCATGCGCCTTCCACGAATTTCGCAACCAGGACTACAAGAGTGGTGATGCCCGTGGCCACCGCGCCCAGGCCATTCAGGAACATGCGCGCGGGTGAGCCGCCCTCGCGCTTCCAGTGCATCACCATTCCCGCTTGCGACAGCGTGAAGGCCAGGAATGCGCCGATGGCGTAAAGAGGAATGAGGCGGTCGGTCACGCCCCGGAAAATGATCAGGAGCAGCGCGGTCAGCGCCACCAGCACGTAGATTCCCCAGGAGTAGAGCAGGCGCCGCCCGCGCAGCAGGAACACGTGGGGCAAGAAATTGTTTTGTGCAATTGCGCGCGTCAGGCGCGGGAAATCGGCAAACGCGGTGTTGGCGGAGAGAGCCAGCACCATCAGGACAGAAGCAATGGTGAGGTAGTAGAACCAGCCGTGACCCATCACCGCGCGCGTCAGCATCGACAGTACGCTCTCGTAGCCGGGCCCCTCGGGATTGGTGGCGGCGATGTGGTATGCGCGGCACAGAATCGCAATCCCGATCAGCAGAATCGCCAGCAGCACGATGATGATGGTCAGAGTGGTCTTGGCGTTTTTGCGCGTGGGGTCGCGAAACGCCATCACCCCGTTGCTGACCGCTTCCACGCCGGTCATGGCCGTGCAGCCCGATGAAAATACTTTGAGGATCAGCCAGAAACTGAAGGCGGCGGTGGCCGCCGGCACCGGTGGCAGAGCCGTGACCGGTTGCGGATGACCGCCTGCATTCAGTGCGTCGAATACTCCCACCGCGATCACGATAAGCAGAGTCCCGGTGAACAGGTACGTAGGAATCATGAACACCACGCCGGTGTCGTGGACCCCGCGCATGTTGACGATGGTGAGGACCAGCAGCACGCCAAGGCACAGCTCAAGGGTGCGCGGCTGCAGGGAGGGAACCGCGGAGATCAGCGCCCCCACGCCTGCGGAAATACCCACCGCCGCGGTCAGGATGTAGTCGATCATCAGCGCCGCCGCGGCCAGCAGTCCTGCGCTATCGCCGAGATTTTCTGAAGCCACCGTATACGATCCGCCACCCTGCGGATAAGCTTCGATCGTCTGCCTGTAGCTGAAGTAGACGATGGTCAGAAGGACGACAATCGCTCCGCTGACCGGAACAATGTAATGCACGCCTGCCAGACCGAGCGGAATGAGCAGGGTGAGCGCGGCCTCTGGCCCGTAGGCGGCGGAACTCAATGCGTCGAGGCCGAAGATCGGAATTCCCGCGACGGGTCCGATGTGCTCGGCGCGTTCCTCGCTGGTGGCCAGAGGCCTGCCGAAGAGCAGATTGAGAACACTTCCCGTGAGTGCCATGCAGAATCGATCTCGACTTTCCGGAAGGATACTAAGAGGAACCGGTTAACAGACTGAGAAACCGGAGACCGAATGATCGCGCTTTCGATTTGCCCCCCGTTTCGTCAGATGGGAGTTGGATGCGATTGGTCCGCTTTGCGCCCGCTCAAAGATCGGCGGAGCTTCCATCTCTGAACCAACGGTGCTTGATTCTTGCCCGGCGCTCCGCGGCCCGATGACGGAAACTTCATTGTCACTCATGGCGAACGCTGCACGACATCAAAATACACTGAGCACGGACGCAGAGAACGTGGAGGATAAACTGCCATGCCGCTCCAAGCGCCGAAAATCCTGTTTGCCTTACGCCTGCTGATGCTGTGTATTCTGCTTCCCCTGGTTGCGGCGGCGCAGACGGCGACCCTCTCCGGCACGGCCACCGATGCGAAGGGCAAGCCGATCGCGAATGCATCCGTGTCAATCACGGCGGCGGCCGGGACCGAATCCGTATCCGTCAACGTTCACACCGATGCAGAAGGAAATTACTCCATCCCCAATCTCGCGCAGGGGGACTATTCCATTTCCGCGTCAGGCGAGGGACTCGCTTCAAAGGCAATCAAGGTTACGATCACCAGTGTGGCGCACCAAACCCTCGATCTTTTGTTGACCGCGGAGTTGGAGCAACAGAAACCGGCGCAGGAACTGCCCAACGCGCCAACGGCCGCGCCCCCGCCAGCCCCGGCTTCGCCTTCGCTCGAAGACCTGGGGTTCTCGTCGCAGCAGACGCAGGGGAACGCCCAGTTGCAGGCCACGCTCGAAAAGCGCACACGCATGCTGAAGATCCATCAAAAACTAGGCCTGATTACGACGATTCCGATGGTCGCGGCAGTCATCACCGGCCCCATGGCGAAGGCCAAAGGCAAGAACGGGGAAGTCATCAAAGAGCCCACCACTGCCAATCTCGACGTGCATGCCGCCCTTGGAGGCGTGACGGCCGCTCTCTACTTCACGAGTGCCTACTTTGCGATCGCCGCGCCGCGGGTCCCCGACACCCACAAGCACGGCGGCATTCGCTGGCACGAGGCGCTGGCGTTTGTGCACGGCCCGGGCATGATTCTGACCCCGATATCGGGGGCGATGGCCTACAACCAGGAGAACAACGGCCAAAAGCCTACCGGGTTCGCTGCTCAGCACGGCACAATAGCATACGTTACGGCGGCCGCCTATGGGGCGGCAATCGTCGCCGTGTCCTGGCCGATTCACTGGAAGTTCTGGGAGAAGAAATGAAGTCGAGACTCTTGCTTGCGTTCGTCTTGCTCCCGGTTGCGGTGGAAGCCCAGGCGGATACGCAATGGCTTCTGGACCAGTCGACTCTCAGCTATCACATGTCGCACCCCATGCACCAGGTGGACGGGGTGAGTCACGCGGCCAAAGGCAAGGGCACCTGCCACGCCGGCCAGTGCAGCTTCCTGATCGCCGCTCCAGTCAAATCGTTCGACTCCGGCGACACCAACCGCGATCTGCACATGCTGGATGCCACGCGCGGTGCACAATTCCCGATGGTAGTGGTGCGGACGAGTTTTTCTGAAGCGGCAACCACGGCGCCGACCATCGATGCGGACCTTGAAATCCAGCTTGCGGGCCAGACCGCGCATTATTCGCACGTCGTGTTCCAGCGCGTGTCCGATGGCAATAGCGTCCGCATCACGGGTACCATTCCCGCGACCTGTTCCGATTTCAAGATCGACCGGCCCTCGTTTCTCACCGTGCCCATCAAAAACGAGATTCCCGTGAAAGTAGAGATGACCTGGCACAAGATGTGATGAATTCCGCCGTCACTTCGGGTCGTCGTAATGGAAGAATTTGTGGTTGATATCGGGCCAGAATTCCTTGAGGACAAACGTAAACGCGTCCACCCCCACGTTGAGTCCCCACTGGTCGACGGTACTGGAGAAGCTCCTTTGGCTGGCCGGGTAGTACGTACTGGATAAACCGGCAGAGGCGCCCGCGCCCACGATCTCGGAAGTGTTGAACACGTTCTTGCCGGAATCGGACCGGGTAATGACCGCTCGGCTCAGGGCGTAGCCGCTCCGCTTGAAGAATCCGCCTCTCCCCAGCGTGTAGTAGCGCGAGTCCTGGCGGGTTATGACCGGAACGACAAATTCGACGAGGTAATTTTCGCTGGTTTGATCGAGAGCAGCGCGCCACAGGTATTGTCCGTAGCCCGATAGGCCCTGACCGAATGACGGGTTTGCATCGACAGCCATCGAATACCCTGCCAGCGCGATCGGTATCACCGCCGCAGAGTAATCGAAGGAATCCTGGGTGGTGGTCATGAACTTCTCCTTCACCGTTTGCGGCGGGAGTTTTTCGTCCGTACTGACCGCGCGAAAGTTGGGAACGATGCCGAGGATGCGCTTGGTCTGAGGCTTCCTTGTGGGTACTGGATTTTGTTGCGTGGGATCGTCGGGCAAAGAGTCTTCGGTTGAAGAATCCACGCGCAAGTTGCCGGAAGTGTCGAGTTCCGCAACCGCTGCGGAAGCGAGATTGATCACCGGCCTTTCAATTGCGATGGTCTTAATGATCGAATTCAGGTCCTCGCCGGAAGGTACATCCGGCTGAAACGAAGATGTCTGGGCACCCAGATTGTGGATACAGAAAAGCAGGCAAAGCATCGCTGGCGAAAGCAGAACATTGCGGCTCATGTGCCAACGTCTGAGTCCCCAGATATTCTGATTTTTAAAAATGACGGGAAGATGACCAGAATCAGCGTTTACAGCCATGAGTCATTAGACGGCAAAACTGCCTGCAAAGGCAGCATGCCCAATCAGGATTGAGCTGATTGCGACTGGCGGACACGATAGACACAACCCGCGGAACGGCGCGATGCGCATCCCGTGAGCGATCTTTTGCGTGGAGTTTACGCTTCCTGCGTTTCCGGCACAGGCGCCGGCAGCGTGAAAAGAAAGCGGCTGCCTTTTCCGGGAGTGCTCTCGGCCCAGATCCGGCCGCCATGTTGCTCGATGATGCTGCGGCACAGCGCCAGTCCGAGGCCGGTGCCGCCCAGCGCGCGCGAGTCCGACGCGTCGCCCTGCTGGAAGCGGTCGAAGATGCGTTCAAGCTTCTCGGGCGCAATGCCACGGCCCTCATCTTCAATGACGAAACAAACTTCGCCCTCGGCGGATGGCTGTGTCGCGAGACGGATGGCGGTGTTCGGCGGTGAGAACCGGATGGCGTTGGAGACCAGCTCATTGAGAACCTGCAGGGCGCGCTCCGGATCGGCGAGAACCGTGGCTGGTCCGGCGTTCACCTGGAAATTGATGTGCGCGGCACTGGCCACGGAGTGGGCCACATCGGCGGCGCGGCGCAGCAGATCCACCGCCTGAATCGTAACGCGCTTCAAAGGCAGGCGCCCGTTCTCCATCTTTTCGAAATCGAGGATATCGTTCACCAGCCGCACCAGCCGGTCGCAGTTGCCGATTGCCATCTCCACCATCTGGCGCTGCTTCTCAGGGCGGCGGTCGAGGGCGCCCGACGAGATCAGACCCAGTGAAGCCCGCAGCGAGGTGAGAGGGGTACGCAACTCGTGGCTCACGGTGGAGATGAATTCGTCCTTCATCTTTTCCAGCCGGCGGCGTTCCGAAACGTCCTGGAAAGCCACCACCATGCCCGACAGTTGGCCGTCTTCGATGAGCGGATTGGCAATGTATTCGACTTGAAACTTGGAGCCATCGCGGCGCCAGAAGACCTCATCGCGAACTCGCGTGGATTCCCGCCGGCGCATGCCCAGAAAAATCGGGCTGGTCGTCCGGGAGTAGGGAGTCCCATCCGCATGGCTATGATGAATGACCTGGTGGAATTCGCTCCCGGTCAACTCGTCCGGGGCGTAACCGAGCAGTCGCGCGCCGGCCTCGTTGATGAAGGTAAGCCGGCCTTCGAGATCGATGCCGTAGATTCCATCGCCGACCGATTCCAGAATGAGTTCGCGCTGCCGCGTGGCAAGGTGGAGGGCTTCTTCGGCCTCGTGCTGCTCCGTCACATCGATGCCGTGGATCAGAATGAAGGGCCGCTCCCCATGGAGCTTCATGCGGCGGCCGCGAAATGCAATGCGGCGATAGATGCCGTCACTGCGCCTCACCGGCAGGTTTCCTTGCCATTCTTCCTGAACCTGGAGCGTGCGCAGGCATTCCTGGAATGCGGCTCCCCCGCTTGAATCCAGCAACTCCGAAACCGGCCGGCCTGCAAGGCTTTCGATGCGGTAGCCCAGAGTTTCGGCCGTGAACGCATTGAGCGAGGTGAGCCTGCCTTCCATGGTGCAGGTAAACACAAAACCCAGGCTGCTTTCGACCACCTCGCGATAGCGGTTTTCGCTGGAGAGGAGTGCCTCTTCCGCCTCGCGCTGGTCGGTGACGTCCTGGCCGCTCACGATCAGATATTGAATTTCGCCGCTGGGGCCCTTCAGAGGACGGAGGGTCCAGCTGACGCGTCGAGTCAGTTCGCCGGCGACCCGCCATGCGGTCTCGGGGGGACCGAGAACCTGGCCCCCGGCAGCTTCGCGGATCTTGCCCGCGGCCGAGGGGCGTTCATCGGCTTCGAGCAGCGCCTCGACAAAAGGCCGGCCCGCCGAATCGGTGGGGTCAAGGCCGGTCAACTGTACACAAGGCTGGTTGAAACGCACCACCCTTCCCGCCGTGTCCAACACCACCACCAGCGCGGGAATGGCGTCAAGCGTTGTGGCCACAAAGCAGCGCTCCGTGGCCAGCGCCCGTTCGGTCCGCTGCCGGGCTCGCTGTGCCTGCTCCTGCGCGCGAATGCGGCTGTACAGTTCAAGCCGGGTAATAATCTGGCGGCTCACGACTTCGAGCAGGGTCAGATGTTCCGCGCCGAAGCGATTCGGTTTGCGGGCCACGATCGCCAGAGTGCCGACCACGTGCTGGTTAGAGGCGATCAGGGGCATTCCCGCGTAGGATCGGCATGGCTTGCCGCCGGGCAGCTCAATGCCTGTAGGAGGAAAGCGCGGATCGGAAGCTGCGTCGGGGACCAGGAGCGGCTTGCCGTCCTCAACTACGTACTGACATGCGGTCGAAGTGCGCGGCTGGTCCGCACCGGCAAATCCAAATCTTGATTTGAACCACAGGCGATTGAAATCGAGCCAGCCCATGTAGGCGTAGTCGGCCCCGCTCAAGACCGCCGTAAACTCGGTGAGTTCATCGAGCGCAGAATCGGCGGTACGGTCCATGACGTCAAACTCGGACCGTGCGATCATTCCTCCGCTACTGCTGCGTACGATGGTGTCCACGAGACCATACCCGGGGAGTACACTCCCGCCCTTTCAGTATGAGCAGGTTAGACGCGCTTGGCTCTGGCACAAAGGGGGAATCCGGCTGCTCCGAAAAATGCAACCAAAGTAATAGCAGCGCGCCATAAGTAACGTGACCGCTGGTTACTGATGTTGATGGGTTTTGCTGGTTTTTGTCCCGGAAAACGCCGATTTTGCACAGGGAGATTCGCTGGGGCGCCACCGCCCATCCGCGCATTGAGGCGAGCTGGTGACCATGGGTCAGTGCCGACGAGAACTAGCTTTTTCCCGCCACCGCCGCCGGCCCCGTGGATTCCCGTACTACGAGCTCGGGCGCCATGGTGATCTCCGATGGGTATGGCTCTTCGCGGTTAGCGATCCGCTCCAGCAGCACCTGCGCCCCTTTCTTGCCCATTTCGAGCAATGGCTGGCGCACGGTGGTCAGCGAGGGGGTCGCGTAGGCGGCAGAGAGAATGTCGTCGAAGCCGACCACCGACACGTCGCCGGGAACCGACAGCCCGGCATCCTTCAGGGCGCGGATAGCGCCGATGGCGGCGATGTCGTTGAAGCAGAAAACAGCGGTGAAGTCCCGGTTTCTTTCGAGCAAGGCCTGCATCGGTTTATAGCCGATTTCGGGGGCCATGGGATGGTAGCCGGTCTTCATCGACCAGCCGGCGTCGTCGATGCGGATCACGCACGCCGGATTGATCCGGAGGCCAATTTCGATGGAGACGTCCTGAATGGCGTCCCAGCGAAAATCAGAATCGGGAATGGCTTGCGGGCCGCGCATAAATGCAATGCGGCGGTGACCAAGGTCGTACAGATGGCGCAGAGCCTGCTCCACCGCGGCGTGATGGTCGAGAACAATGTTGGTCACGTTCTCCACCTGGCTGTGGGCTGAAATCGCGACCACCGGCACCGGGACCTCGATGTGATCCGCCGTCGTGTTCAGGAGCAGAAAACCATCGACAGCACGCTCCACCAGCATGCGCGGATACTTCTCAATCAGTTCCGGGTTCCAGTCATGGCAGGCGGTGAAAAAGAAGTAGTGCGCCGCTGTGAGTTCCTGCACCACGCCGCTCATCACGCGGGTGAAGTAGCCTTCGCTCAGGTCGGGCGCCAGCACGCCCACGCTCATCGAGCGGCTCTGCCGCAGCGAACGCGCAAAATAATTGGGCCGATAGTTGAGCCGCTCCGCAGCCTCGACCACCCTCTTGCGGGTTTCCTCCGGTATCGACTTGGCCGACGGAGAATTGTTCAGCACCAGTGAGACGGTGGTTTGCGAGAGTTCTAGGTGCTCCGCAAGCATGCGCAGATTCACGTGTCCCGGCGGAGTTGAGTTCTTGCTCTTGGCCATGATCGAGTTGTAACACGATTTACTAAAGGCGGCGAACTTTTAGGGCTCGGTCTCGTGTCTGGTCTGGTGCCTGTCCCGTGCCTTATCGGATTCCAGTCCCCGCCCCATTATTCGACTGTGATGTGGTTCACACCGGGGCTCAGCGGCTCGCTCCGGCCATGAAAGAGAAACTCGCCTGAGACGGACGCAGGCAGACTGATGGTGGCTTCGATGCCCGAACCCTGGCGCTGATATTTCACCTCGATCGTTCCTTCGGGGTGGGGAAACACGGCCGAGAGCGTGGTCAGGTTTCCAAGGTGCGGTGCGATGCGAACGGAGCCAAAGCCGGGGCTGGAAGGCTCGATACCCGCGACAAGGGTCAGCAGATCGTAGATCGGATGCGCGGTCCAGGCGTGCGAATCGGAGCGGGTGTCGCCTGGAATCTCCGGCCAGGTGCTGAAATGCAACGGCAGCAGCTTCCGCCAGGGGTCCAGAGAGCCAAGGTACTCGTCGGCCATGCCGGCGTGTTCCAGTGCCCGCGCCAGGTAGAAGCGGAAGTAATACGAGGCGCTCAGGACTCCGTCAGGCGTGGTGCCCGGCTCGATCGTCAGCATCTTGCGCACGACCTGTTGCTGGCGGCCCTTGGGGACAACGTCGTACAGGACCGCCAGGATGTTGGCCTGCTGGCTGAACACCTTTTGGTCGGGATTGTCTGCAAGGAGCTGGCGGTCGGCGTTCCAGCACTTTCCGTACAGGCCACTCCGCACCCGCCTGGCGCTCGCGCGGTAGCGTTCCGCCACATCGGAGTCGCCCAGGTTCTGCTCGAGGTCGGCGGCATCGATGAGCGCTCCCAGGTACTCGAGCGTGGTGACGCACGACTCGCCATGCGAATCGTATGTGGGTGTCTCCCCGGAGGATACCCAGTCGATGAAGCTCCACCAAGGCAGCTTTTCAAGCAGGCCGTCTTCGCGCTCATGGGAACCAAACCAGCCCAGCACCGCCCGCGTGCCTTCGAGCGACGAACGGACCGGCGCCGGATCGGGCCGGTACATCCAATAGTCGTGCAACATGCCGATCCACAACAGGGAAAAGGTGGGAATGGTCTGGGGCAGGGCACTGGGATAACGACTCCGCGTGAGCCCCTCCGGGAAGCGCGAATCATCGAAAGCCGCGAGCGCCTGGCGGCCGAGGCGGTCGTCGCCGCCTACGGTGTAGGAGATGAGGGCCTGGATGCGCGTATCGCCGATGTACTGGAGCTGCTCGTAATAAGGCGTGTCCATGTAGGTTTCGTGGGCGTCGAGCCGAGCAGTGCGCCAGCTGATGTCCCAGATCTTGTCCAGGTCGGCTTGCCCGGTCTGGAGTTTGGCGCGCTCTTCAAAGGGGTAGGCGGTGAAGTTGGCGGTAAGCGACTCGAGCGTGAGCGGGCTGGAGCCGGTCTGGACGTCGAGATCGAGGTAGCGCCAGGTCCGCCACCACAGCGGTTCAAAGACGCGATGTTGGCCGCCATCGGGGAGGAAGCTGTCGTTGATGCCCATGGCCTGGCGATCCTCGACCGCGTCTCGGTCGCCCTTGTGCTTGTCCTTGTCATACAGGGCTTCCGAGTAGGTGAGGCGGATCTTGGCGCCTTTGCCGCCCGAGACGGTCAGGCGGGGGTAGGCGGTGGTGAGGGTCTTGCGATCGAGAAGCAGGTGGATGTGGCTGCCGCCCGGCACCGTTGCAGCCGCCGCAGGAAATGCGTGCAGTCCAGATTCGTTGGTCGATCCCGGATCAATGCGAACGATTTCGCCGGGGCTGGTGGCTGAATACTCCATGTGCGGCAGGCCGTCGGGCACCAGGCCCCAGAAATTGTCGCCCGTGATTTCCGCGGAATGCGCTTTGTTCACGCCCGGAAAGATGCTGTCGCGCATGGGAGTTCCGGTCGCCACCCAGCCCGACCCCCCCGCCGGAGAATTCCACCCCCAGTCATACTTTGCCGCGTCGATCTCCTCGCCCGGACCCGAAGCGAAGTATTCCTGCAGCTTGACGGAACTGCGATCCAGCGCCCGGTGGCCCGGCTCCTGCTCCACCATCCACCCCTCGGGAGTGCTGATGGAAGCGTCGCCCGTGGCCTCGCTCTCCAGCAGAAACGCCGTGCGGTCGCTCATTTGTGCAACCGGAGCGTAGACACCCCAATTCCAGACCGTCGCGGTAATGAGGTTTTCGCCGGACTTGAGCAGCGGCGCCAGGTCGAAGCGCTCATACCGCCAATGGCCAAGGTCGCCGCGCGCTGGGCCGTCGCCCACCCGCGTGCCGTTCACGAATAGAATGAATCGGTTATCGGCGCTCACCCGGACCACGTAACTGGCCGGGACCGTCCCGAGCTTCAGGGACCGGCGGAAGTGCAGCACGATGGGCTCCCGCAACGGCGCCGTTGGGTGGGTGATCCACGAGGCGCTCCATTCGCGGTTAGGCGGGTCGGACCCTTCGGGCGTCGGCTGGGCTTTCAAGGCCGAAGGGTTCGAAAGCAGGACCACGGCAACAAACGGGGAGAGGAACAAGAATGGACGCATTGCGAGCACCTATCCGGATTCAGTTCAACAGCTTATCCGAAAAGACCGCTGGGCCACGAGGGGCGGAGCCATTTGCCAGGAAAAGCCGGTTTTCCGGTCTCTATGCGCCTGATTTTGCGAGGTTGTAACCTTGCATTCATCTTTGCCCGGTAGCCTTTCGGATAGCTGTGATCAGGTGATCGAACAAGTGCCAGAGATTCGAATTTCCCAGGTTCAATTTCAGTCCGACCCCGGGTCTGCCGCCAGGAAACCGCCGGACAAGGCTCCTTCTGGCAGGGAAGTCTCAGACGTCCGGAAGTACCTGTTGTCGCGCGGCAGTTCGGCCACTGCCGACCGGATCTTTCATGGTTTGATGGTGCTGTGCGGGTTGAGCATCTTCGGGATTGTGCTGCTGATCGCCGTGGAATTGATCAAGCGTTCAGACCTGGCCTGGGCCAAGTTCGGGTTCCAGTTCTTTTTCCGGGCCGACCTCGACCCGGTGACCCATCAGCCCATTTACTGGGATCCGGTCAACGGGCATTTCAGCGCTCTGCCGTTTGTCTATGGCACCCTGGTTTCCTCGTTCCTTTCCCTCGTTCTGGCGGTTCCGCTGGCGGTAGGGGTCGCCATCTTCCTCACCGAGATGTGCCCGCTTGCCTTGCGCTCCATCCTGGCTTTTCTCACCGAGCTTCTGGCGGCCATTCCCAGCATCATTTACGGCTTGTGGGCTGTATTCGTCCTGGTGCCTTTGCTCCGCGAACACGTGAATCCGTCCCTGATCAAGTACCTGGGCTGGACGGGGCTATTTGCGGACGACAATCCCACCGGGCTCGGCTTTGTCTCGGCGGCCGTAATCCTGGCCATCATGATCCTGCCGATCATTTCTTCCCTGACGCGCGAGGTCATGATTGCCGTACCCCACTCGCAGCGGGAGGCGGTCCTGGCGCTGGGTGCAACGCGCTGGGAGATGATCCGCATGGGCGTTCTGCGCAACGCGCGCATCGGGATCGTCGGAGCCATCATCCTCGGGCTGGGGCGCGCGCTGGGGGAAACGATGGCCGTCACCATGGTCATCGGGAACACGCCGGAAATTCACCATTCGCTCCTCGCCAACGGGGCCTCGATGGCGGCGGTGATCGCCAACGAGTACGCCGAGGCAGTCAGCGACCTGCATCGCTCCGCGCTCACGGAAATCGGACTGGCCCTGTTTATCGTCACCATCATTGTGAATGCCTGCGCCCGCCTGCTGGTGTGGGCGGTAACCAGGGGAGCTCCGGCGCGCGTGGTCTAACGCATCCGAGCCTTAACGCTGCCGACGCTTAACGAAGTTGGGAAAGGGTTGTGTGAACACGGCAAGCCAATCATCATCGAGCAGCATGATCCGGGGATTTATCGATCATCTGGTCACGTTTCTTTCCGTGCTGGCTACAGTGCTCGTGATACTGCCGTTGCTGGCCATCTTCGTTTATCTCGTTTACAAGGGCGCCAGTTCTCTGAACCTCGACTTCTTCACCAAGATTCCCAAGCCTCCGGGTGAGACCGGCGGAGGCATGGCCAATGCCATCGTTGGCTCGGCCGTGCTGCTGGGACTGGCCAGCGTGATCGGCATTCCCATTGGAATCGGCGCCGGTGTTTTCCTGGCCGAATTTGGCCGCGGCACCCGGCTGGCCAACGCCATCCGCTTTACTGCCGCCGTGCTCAATGGGGT
>Ga0210383_10001960_pt1 | contig 18721 bp, 12 predicted proteins | sample IncBWC14OmetaG_FD_160072 | JGI IMG/M metagenome (GOLD analysis project Ga0210383, IMG submission 160072) | Forest soil microbial communities from Barre Woods Harvard Forest LTER site, Petersham, Massachusetts, United States - Inc-BW-C-14-O ...
AGGTAAACGAGTCCTTGAGGAACTTCACGATATCCGCCTTGGTCTTCATCGAATCGGGGCCATTTTCTCCACCCGTGTCGACCGGAGGCTTCTCTTGAAGAATTGCTGCTCCAACCAGATAGTTAACCGCGGCTACATGCTTTACCTGTTGCTCAAAGGTTCGGACGCCTTTGAATTCGCCGTTCGTGGGCGCGAAGGAATATTTATCCTCGGGCATAGCGTCCGCGGCAGGAACGAACTCGCCCTCCACGCCAGTTATGCTGCGATCCAGCACCTGAGCGACGGTTTGGTGTTCCGCAGGTTTGGCCTGCTGGCCTAGAGCGAGAGTACAACCAACGAGCAGAAGTATAGTTGCAGGCAGCCACTTCATTGTCTTCATTCGCATCTCCTGAGATGTTGGAATTGTTGTGATTCGAGCCCTAGTCCCGTATTACTGACGGCGCGTATTGCAGTTCCTGCGACGTCAGCGGATAGCGTCGCACACTTACCAGTCCAGCCACAAGCGCGATTGCAGAATATAAGAGAGCAGTAGGTGTACCAACTCGGCTGGCCAACGCTCCCCAAAGCGCGCTGCCGATCGCCATCCCTCCCTGCAGGACCAGCAGATACAACGATAGCGCCCGCGCCCGCAGAAAAGATGGTGACATCGTTTGCGCCGCAACGTTAAGGCAAGCGAGTATTCCGATCCACGCCGTGCCGCTTGTGAACAAAACCAATTCGAGCCACCCAAAACCTCGCACTTGTCCGGCAGCAAAAGTCATGACTGCAAACACCACGATGGCGACGGTCACCACTCCGTCCACCGAGAGCGTACTCCGCAGATGTGGCAGCACCGCTGCACCCGCGAGCGCACCCAGACCGAATGATCCGAGCAGCAGGCCGTAGCCAGTGGCGCCGTGCGGACGCGCGACAATAGGAAGCAACGCCAGCAGAGAACTTGCCCCCAAGCTGAATGCGCCAGTGCGGATCAGGACGCAGCGTACAACGGACGCGTCCCGACCATATCGCAGACCAGCGAGGATGGCATCGGTGACGCGTCCTGTTGCCACGTTCTCCAAGCGGAGACGTTTCCAGCGATAGAGAAAAAAGATGACTCCAAAAAACGAAACTGCGTTTAACAGAAATGCCACACCCGAACCCGCGATTGCGATCACAATTCCGCCCAGCGCCGGGCCCACCGCGCGGGCAACATTGAACCCGACCGAATTCAATGCCACCGCAGGCGCGTGCAGCGTGGGAGAAACTACTTCTGGTGTGATAGCCTGCCAAGCCGGATCGTTCATCACCGCGCCGAGTCCCAACACGAACGTGAACAGAAGCAGAATCCACGGCGTTACCGTTCCTAGCAGAGTAAAAATGCCGAGAAGTGCCGCGGCCGCGACCATCCAAATCTGCGTAATCAGCAGGAATCGCCGCCGATCGACCATGTCGGCCAGAGCGCCTGCGGGCAGAATCACAAGAAAAACAGGAAGCGTCGTGGCTGCCTGAACCAACCCAACCATTAACGGAGAAGTGGTGAGTTGCGTCATCAGCCAACCTGCGCCCACATTCTGCATCCACGTTCCGGTATACGAAATTACCGATGCCACCCAGAGCGAGCGGAACAGCGGTTCTCCGAGCGGAGCCCACGCGGAAAGATCTCGCTGGCCGTTCAGGCCTCTGGGAACGGTAGTGTTCACCATATCGGCCATGCTCAGTTTCCCGCGATCTCTTCCTTCGCCGTATCGAACGGCCATTCACTACGACGCCATGCGCGCAGCAGAAAAATGCTTACGCCGCTGATCAGGATCAGCGCGGCATAGCGGATCTGGGTAAGTGAATTCGTGCGCGAGATCAGCACAAATAAAAATCCGATCGATGCGGCCAGCGCGGGGAGCGGGTAGAGCCACATCCGAAACGGCCGCGGCAGGTCGGGACGTCGGATGCGCAACACAATCAAGCCAATCGCTTGCACCAGAAACTGCAGCGTGATGCGAATCACTACCAGCCCCGCGATTACATCGGCAAGCGACAGAAAACAAAACAGCGCCGCGACCACGGCTAAAGCGAGCAACGACACATACGGAAATCGTCCATCCGGGTGCAACCGCGCGAAAGCTCTGAAATAATTTCCGTCCAAAGCGGCCGCATACGGCACCCGCGAGTATCCCAGCATCAGCGAGAACACCGAAGCAAAAGCGGTCCACATTACCAGCACGGTTGCGAAATTTGCCGCCCACGGCCCGTAAAGTTTTTGCATGAAGATCGACACAACATACAAGCCGCGGTTGTCTTGCCCCGCTTGAATTTCCCGCCACGGCACGACGCCCAGGATACTGATGTTCATCACCACGTATAGACATCCAACGACAAAAATGGATAGCAGAATCGCTCGCGGGATAGTTTTCGCTGGTTCTTTTACTTCGTCGCCCAGAAAGGCAACGTTGTAATAGCCCCAATAGTCATAAGTGGCGACCAGCATGGCTGAGCCCAATCCAAGGAAGAAATTACGCGACAGCGCGAACGCTCCCGGAGGAAAACTAAATGCGAGCGATGCATTGAAGTGACTCAGTCCCGCAGCGATGATCCACAGCATGGTTCCGATCACGCCCGCTAAAAGCAGCTTCGAAATCCATCCAATGCTGGTGATTTTGCGATAGAGAAGTATCGTGGCCAGAGCGACCATGCCAATTGCGACGAACGTAGCTCCAGAAACCAGCCAATGCAGTTGCAACCTTCCCAGCAGTGGCAGGGGCACGCTCCAATGGCGAGCGAGGTATTGGGTTTCCAACTGCGGCCAAAAATAGGACGCGTAGCCGGCAAGGCCGATCGAGCCCGACGCGATCGAAAGCGGCGCGCTAAAAGAGAGTTGCCAAACGAAGAGAAAAGATATCAGCCGGCCCAGCCGATTCGGTCCGTAGATCTCGCGCAAGTAGCCGTACGAACCGCCCGACTTCGGCATGGCCGCGCCCAGTTCCGCCCAGACCAGGCCATCGCACATGGCGAAGATCGCGCCCAGAATCCAACCGAGCATCGCCTGCGGCCCACCCATCGCGCTCACGATCAGCGGGATGGTAATGAACGGCCCCACGCCGATCATGTCGATCATATTGAGCGCGGTTGCGCTACCCAGCCCCACCCCGCGAATCAGGGACGGAGCCGGATCGGACTGTGAGGCAGGTTGCATTCCGCGAGCTGAGAACCGAGAACTAAGAACTGAAAACCAAAATGAACACCAGCTTCGTAAATGTTTTGGTGCTTCAATTCACCGGCCGCTGTTTTTCTCATGGCCAGCACTCAGCAGATTCACATAAAGCCGGATTGCTCCCGGCACACCCGCAGGCACTTGGCGAAAGAATGCGTATCCTGTGTAGATATATGTTCCCTTGCCATATTGCGCCCGCAACAGGCCGCCCTTCTGCGGTTGCTCTCCGGGATCGTGAGAAGCCAGCAGAGGCTTGAATGCGCTGTCCCATTGGTCCATGAAGTACAGCCCACGTTCCTGCACCCATCCTTCGAAATCATGCTCCGTGATTTGGTTGGGATAGTGAAAAATGCTGTCGTCCGCATTCAAAATCTCGACCGGAGCTTCTTCGACGGAAACGCGGGCGCGGCTCAGCTGAGCGGGATACGGAGTAAATTTGCCTTTATTGAAATCAGCCACGCCGGTTTCATATTGCCCGACCAGCGTTCCACCGTTAGAAATAAAGTCCAGCAGCTTTTTGTTGTTAGCCGCCAATTCTTTCTGCGTATCGTAAGCGCGGATTCCCAGAACGATTGTCTGGTACTGGCTCAGATCCTCGCCGGTGAGTTTTTCCGCCGGAATCAAAGTGACATTCATTCCGATTTGTCTAAGCACAGTCGGAATATCATCGCCCGCGCCCATCACGTAGCCGACTTTCAAATCCTTCGGCACTTTGACATTCACGATGCTGACGCGCTGCAGCGCAGGCTGGTAGTAGTAAAAGCTGTCCAGGTCTTCCCGTGTGACCAGGCTGTAGCCTTCGCTGTAGCTCGCGCCGCCCGACTCCAAAACGGCGCGAACCTCGGCTCGTCCTTCTTTGAGGCTGGCAGGAAAAACCTTGAACTCGAACTCTTGCTTTTCCCCTCGCTGGTGGAACTCGGTGGCCAGTTTCGCCGGTTCGACGTTCCAACCCGCAGGAACTTCCAGCCGAAGCATTCCTTTCATTGTGCTGGACAAATTGCTCGAAACTCCAACTCGGACACGGCATTCGGCATCACCTTCCGTCGGAATCACCTGCTGCCCCGGTTCCAGCATGACGGAAACGGCAGGAACGACGGCGAGTATTCGCTTGCGCTCGACGCCCTTATCGTCGACGAACGGTACAACAACTGGCGATGAGATCTCCGTCTGCGGCCCATCCGATCCGCCTACCTTGTGCGTTCCACCGAAAAGGGTCAGATCGTGTGCGGAGTGATGCGCGTGATACCGGACTGTCGCGTGGAAAGGAGGCGGTGGGAACGGAAGCGTAACGTAGCGCTCGTCATCGACCGTATTAATACTTTCAGTTTCCGGCTCGGCTCGGTGCCAGTAAGGACGCGTATAAGAGCGCGCATCCGCCGAGCTCGGAATCTGCACCACAAAGTTCGCAAACTGATCCTGCCCGGGAGCGACCACCAGCACGGCCTCTTCATCAATCTGCTTGGCCCACCCTTGTTCGGGCGTGTCGAGATGGATCTGGTCGAGGACCAACTTGTACTTCGAGCCATTGTGAAACTTCAATCGAATCAGAAACTTTTGCCCCGGAGATACGACAGTCAGGGCTTCCTCTTCCTTAGGCAACCGCGTTCCACCCGACTGTTGCGCACCAACCGTCGCTTCCACTGAGATCTGCAAGGCCAGATTGAGCCCTGTCTGCATCTGTTGCTGTTTTTCGTGGAGCAGTTTTAATAAGTCTGTTCTCTGGGGGCCACTGATTTGGCTTGCGCTGACCTGGTCCGTCAGCGAATCGAGTTCCCGCAGAGCGATTAGCAGCGGCTCGGCTGCGTCGCCGGGATTTTTCTCGCTACGTTGGCTCGCCTCCTGGATACGATTCGCGATCTCTACCAGGCCTGGCCGTAACCACGGCGCATTCGATTCTTCCGCTCCTATTCGCGTCGCCAATCCCGGAAGGCTGGTGTCAACCCCATCAAAGAAATCCTGCTCATGCCCATCTTTATCTGGTGTGGCGGGGAGAACCGAATCCACAAGTTTGTAGAACGTGTAACGAGGGCCGGGATCAACCGACCAACCGCCCGCGCCCTGCGAAAGCTGATGCCGCAATCCCTCCAATGCGAACTGGATATAGGACATGCCGAGTAATGAGTTTTTCTCTCCCACATTGAGCTTTACTGTGTAATTCTCTGCCGGACAAGTTTGCGCCCCGAATCCGCAAACGTTTCCGATATAAAGTTTCTTAGCCTGCCACGACAGCAGTCCCTCGGCGATCTGCTCCGGAAATCGTTTCGAATCCGCCGCCGCTCGGAAAGCCTCCTGCGTCAGAATCGAAGAGGCCTGGTGATGGCCATGCCCGTCACGATCCGTGCCAGAAAACCGGGCAACCAGGACGTCCGGCCGAAAAGTACGAATCACCCGCACCATGTCTCCAAGCGCGACGTCGTGTCCTTGCCACTTCTGGAAGGTTTCGTCGGCGTTCTTGGAAAAACCGAAATCCGCAACTCGCGTGAAGCGTTGTTCCACGCCGTAGTAGCGGTCGGCGCCCAGCAGTTCCAGCGTTCGCAATACGCCCAGCACATCGAACAAATTGCTGCCAATTTTGTTCTGTCCGCCTTCACCGCGATTCAAAGTGAGCAGCAAAACCGTCGCGCCCTTACCGCGCGACTCCAGCGTCAGCATTCCGCCGTCTTCATCGTCCGGATGGGCCACGTCTTGCATTAGACGTGCAGTCGTCCCCAGTCGCACCAGGGTTTGTTTCAATCCCGCAGCGCCGGTGTCTTGCGGTAGAGGGTCGACGAACGCCGGATTTGCGGGGCTTGCCGGGGTTGGAGTGACCTGGGCAACCCAGGCGCCGACCAGCAATAGAATCGGAAAAAGAGCAAGGCAAAACTGGGAGCCAGGCCGAAGTCGCTGCCGTCGGGCTCCGCGTTGATCCTTTGTCATAGGTAAATGATTGTTTTTCTCGCGGATGGGAACTAACATTTTTCTTGATCTAGGATCTCAGTCATCGACTGATTGGGAACATAAAGGATAGCCGCAACCAACGACAATCCTACCTGATTCACTGCTCTTGCGGGGTGCGGACAGCCTCCTGGCATTCGTGGGCTGCAGTGAGCACGGCGTCGAACTCTTTGCTGCCGTGCAATTTCGTCAACACCGGATCAGATAGCAGGGCTGAATAGGAGCAATAATTCTGTTCAACCGCAGCCCTGATCATACGGAGCGCGACATCAGGTTTTCCGCAGAAAGCCATAATCGTTCCTTCGTAGTACCAGCGCTCGGGATCGGGCTCGCCGAGCACTGAGGCCTCCACATCCGCGGTGATCTTGTCTAGCTCGGAAGCAGGCCGCATACCCAGGCAAGCCTCCAGTAGATCGCGATGATAATGCGGGGCCGGAGACACTTTCTTCACGCTCTCCCGCGCCTCCGCCAGCTTTCCATCGCGCAACAGAATCAGAGGAGTCGCGAAGTTGGCCCACTCCGAGCCTGCGTCCAGACGAACGAAATCCATCGCGCGCTTGGTTTGCCCCAATTCCATGAATCCCCACGCGCATGAGCGCCACTGGTAGTTTCCCGGCGATATTTCGAGCGCAATGTCACACTCGCGCGCCGACTCCTCCTGCATTCCCGCATAACGGAGAACATAAGCCAGGGTGAAATGAGCCTGACCACTCTCCGGACGGCTCTTCACCAGAGCCTCAGCCGCCGCGTAAGCCTTGGTTAACTCGCCCCGCTCGACGCGATTGGTAATCAACTGACTCGCTGCGACCATCCGGTTGGGATCAAGCGCCACCGCCCGTTCGGACGCCTGATTGGACCGCTGAAACATCTTCTCTCCACCATTGGAGTAGTCCGCATCGTAGTAGGAACGAAGGCCCAGTTCTTCCCATGCGGGAGCATAACTGGGATCCGTTTGCACAACGTGCTCGAGCACCGCAATCGCATCCTTATTCGGTTCCGCGTCGTGAGGCAGCGCCAGACTATGCAGGTAAAGGTCGTAAGCCTCCTGGCTCTTCGGCCGCGTGCTGGTATCAAGATAACTGCCTGCTGCACCCAGAATTGGCAACAGACCCTGCCGTACCTGGCTGGCCAATTTGTCCTGCAACGCGATCAAGTCTTCGCTCGATGCAGTGAAATTTGTCTGCCACAACATGCGGTTGTTCTTGGTTTCCGTGGCTTCGAGCGTTACCAGAAGATGGTCGCCTTGCCGCAGGAAATGTCCAGTGAGGACGCTGCCAACGTGCAGTTGACGTCCTACCTGTTGCGGATCAATGTCCGGACTGACATACTTTCGAGTCACTCCCGAAGGGCGCACGTCCAGCGTCCGGCTGTGCGTCAGCACATTGGAGATTTCGTCGGCCAGCGCGAAACGCAAATAGTCCACGCTGAAGTCGCCATTCAAGTTCTGCAGCGGTAGCACCGCAATGGCAGTTCCCCCAGGCGTCGTGTTGGTGCTGCGATGCTTAAACCACCAGGTTCCCGCCGCCGCCAGAATGGCAATCAGGAGGCCCGACATTCCCAGCAACAGGTATTTCTGCCATACGCTGGAAGTCTGAAAAGCATTTGTGGACACCCGCAGCGGCGCTTCCCGAGAGTTCGACTTGACCGCCCCTGATTCTGTCTGCTTTTTCAGACGCTGCAGATCGGCCTTCATCTGCGTGGCGCTGGCGTACCGCTTGTCGCGGTCCTTCTCCATCGCCTTCCCGATAATGCCTTCGATCTGCGACGGTAGGGTGGGATTCAGCGTTCGCGGCGGCGCCGGTTTGTGGTGCAGCATTGCATCCAGTGTGGTGACGACGTTCGCGCCCTGAAAAGGCTTCTTGCCGGTCGCCATTTCGTAGAGTACGACGCCAAATGAAAACAGATCGCTTCGCGGATCGAGTTCCTCGCTGCGCGCCTGTTCCGGGGACATGTAAACCGCCGTCCCAGGCACGACTCCAACGGCAGTAAGCGAGTCTTCATACGGAGTGTCTTCATTGGCCGCGACGCCCTGATCCCGCGACAGCTTGGCCAATCCAAAGTCCAGAATCTTGACCTGTCCGGTCTGCGTAATAAACAGGTTTGCCGGTTTGATATCGCGATGAATAATTCCTTTGGCGTGAAAAGCTTCCAACGCCTCCACCACCTGCACGGCAACGTCGAGAAGATCCTCAAACTCCAGCGGCTTGCCATGAATCCGCTGCTTAAGGCTTTCGCCTTCCAACCGCTCCATTACGATGAAGGGATGGCCGCCGTTGTCGTCGATTTCGTGGATGGTGCAGACGTTCGGGTGATTCAATCGCGATGCCGCACGGGCCTCACGCTCGAAGCGGTCCAGCGACTTGCGGTCGCCGATCATATTGTCGGGAACGAACTTCAGCGCAACGTGGCGTCCAAGGCGCACATCTTCCGCCTCATAGACAACGCCCATGCCTCCGCCCCCAATTTTCCCCAAAATCCGATAGTGGGAGACTGTCTGGCCGACCATGGGCGAAACCGCCGTTCGCGGCTATGTTAGGCCGCTAAGAGGCGCAGGTCAACCACTACATGGAAGACCGAGAACTGAGAACCAGGAACCAAGAACCGGAATGTAAAAACCCGACCTAAGGAGGCTAAAAACCTGAAGCCTGACGCCAGAAACTGAAGCCTTAAACCCATCACTCCGTAAAAAACCCAGCCGCCGACCCAACCCACTGCATATTCCTATTGTGGTCAACACCCATCATCAGCCCGCGTCCCATCCGCACAATCGTCATAACCGGAAGCAGTTCGTCCAGCCAGATGTACATAATGCGAACTTCCGCCTTGGTCGCGCCCAACGGCGTTTCGATCACCGGCTCAAACTGCATCCGTTCCTGCAGAATGTATTGCGAACGTTTCGACTTGGGGATGTTCGCCAGATCCTCTTTTGTCGGCTTAAGAATCACGCCCAATCCGGCAAAGGAAAAGAGCGGCTTCACCACATAGTTTTCCAGATCCTGCGGCAACGGTTCTACGCGGTCGAGAAAAGAAGTCTTAGGCACGCACTGGTGCTTGAGGAAAGGCAGGGAAAACTTGCTCATGCGGAAGTACCAGTTAGGATGTCCCGCCCACTCCACATCAAGTTCGTCAGTGAAATTAAACGACAGCTTCAGCTTTTTTCGCACCAACTCGTCCACGATCGCCCGGTTGTAAATCCGCTTTATGGGAACGCGCTTGCCGTCGCTTTCGTAAAAGAGTTCATTCCCTCTTTTTTCGATGTCGGTAATCGAGACGGTCGCAATCCCAAGAAGTTTTTCCGTAAGCAGAAAATCCGGCAGCGTCTTCTGATGCTTGGGATCGATCTCCATCAGAATCACATTCTGCGGATCCTGATCCCCGATAACCGCCCTTCGCAGCAGCTTCTTGTAACCCTCCCAATCCAGCCCGCTCATCAAATACTGCAGCTTCTCATCAAGCTCGAAGACTTCCATGTAAACCTGCGACAGCATCGCCTGATAAGCATAAAGAGAAGGGAAGCCCTGCAATTCAACAAGCTTGGGCTGCAGCTTGCCCGCCGCGTCGCGCACCAATCCGAAGTCCACTTGGATGAACATAGGATGCGGCGCTTCGCGGGGTACATTGAAATCCGGCGGGATCGCCTCGAACGATGCTTTGCGGTATTCCAATCCGCCCAATTGCTGAATCAGCTCTTTGCCATACTGCGCCATCTGATCGAGCAAAGGCTTGGGAAAGAAGCAAGGCGTCTCCGACATCTGGAACGGAACCGGAGCGCCACAGCGTTCCTCCATCACTTTAAGAAGAGTCTGGTATTTCTCCGGCGTGAAGTTCGCGTTGAACTGCTGTCGCAGCGCAGGAATCATGTTTTCTCAAGAACTGTAGAAACGTAGCTTGCTACGTTTGCGGTGGCCCATGCTGTGTGTGCACTTTCGCCGCGTCCCAAACGTCGCAAGTACGCCACCTACGCTTCCAGCAAGAACTTCCCATCCCGCATAATCTGCTCGTCGTCCACCCAAATATCAAACTTCCGCCCGACCACATCGATGTGAGTCGACGAATACCATTCCGCCCCGGTATGAGCCCCGTAAGGATTGCCAAAGGCAATGTGTACCCCAGGATACTTCTCGTCCTGCAGTATCTGCCCGATCACATCTTTCAACTCGATATTCGTGCCGATCGCAAACTCGCCCACGCGATCGCTGTTCTCATCGGTATGGGTATAACTCCAGAAATCACTCTCCAGATCATGATTAGACGAATGAGCCTCGACCACGCGATTCCCCTTCACCCGAATGGTCAGCGGATACTCCCGCAAGCTGCCAAACTTGGCGCAAAGCCAATCACCGACCACGCCATCAATCACAAACGTTCCATTGACCTCGCCCGGAGTGGTGAAAATTTCTCCGCCCGGCAAGTTTCCCCATTTATCCGGGCTGATGATCCCGCTGGTCTTCACCCAGCGATAATTCGGATTCAAATCCGCCACCAGATCAGTCCCGGCCGGCGTCTTTGCCCGCACCTGCTTGGCTTTCCGCACCATGTCGATAACTTTCACGCTGATGCGATCCACCTTGAGAAAATCCGCCCGCATTCCCTCCAGCATGATCTGCCGGTTGACGTTCACCATGTGCGCGTGCCGAATCTTGCGCCGGTTCACCACGTCCGTCATCTGCATGCGCGAATGCAATTCGTTGGCCTGCGCCTGCACTGCAAAGATGCTGACCTGGCTGCTTTCGAGATCGTCAACAATCTCTCGCGGAAGATCTCCCAGCGGCCGCGGCGCCAAATCTTCCAGCACCCACGCGTGATACGGTGCGCCCACGGCTTCCAATTCGCGAACCATGCTGGCCGCAATTTCTTTGCAGGCTTCGTCGGTGATGACCGCAACTTTCTCACCGGGTTGCACGCGCAAGCAAACCCTCACCGCGTTGCGGGCGCCGGGAGTGAGTTCAGGGTCGAAGGGGATCGTATTAAAATTGCGGTTGGCCGTGCTGACAGGAACGCTCATTACCCTACTTTTCTAGCGGAAGTTTCGACCGGCGATTCGGTCAATCCCACTTCCGTCTCTTCAATGATGTAATCCACTACCTTTTTCAGATCACCGGTCTCCTCGAACACGCGCAGTTGTCGATCCGCCCCGGTTCCCATCTCCAGTATCTCGTGAATGTAATTCAACTCTTCGCGCGAATCCAGTTCGTCCACCACATCATCCACAAAATCCAGATACTCGAGGATCAATTCGCGCGCCGAAACTTCTTCCTGCTTGCCAAAATCAACCAGCTTACCGTCGAGGCCATAACGCGAAGCCCGCCACTTGTTCTCCATCACCAGCGCCCGCCGATACAACCGGAAGCCCTGATTCGCCGCGTGCAGCTTATAGAGTTTCGCAACCGTAGCCTGGATCAGCGCAGCCAAGGCAATCGTCTCATCCACCCGCATCGGAATATCGCAAATCCGGAATTCCAACGTATTAAAGAATGGATGCGGCCGAATATCCCACCAGATCTTTTTCGCGTTGTCGATGCAATTGGTCTTGATCAGCAGCTTGATGAAGTTCTCGTACTCGCCCCAGCTGGGGAAGTAATCCGGAATGTTGGTCCGCGGAAACTTGTCGAACACCTTGCATCGGTAAGACTTCAACCCGGTGTTCATTCCCAGCCAGAAAGGTGAATTGGTCGAGAGCGCGAGAATATGCGGCAGAAAATAGCGCGCATGATTCATCAACTGGATCGCAACTTCGCGATCCTCAATTCCGATGTGCACATGCAAACCAAAAATCAGATTGGCCCGTGCAACCAACTGCATGTCTTCAACAATGTGCTTGTAGCGCTCACCCGGCGTAATCTCCTGCACCCGCCAGTCGGCAAAAGGATGCGTCGCAGCCGAAGCCAGCCGCAGCCCATTATCCTTGGCCAGAATGACCATGTCGCGGCGTAGTTCCTTGACTTCCGCCTTGGCCTCTTTGATCCCGACGCAGACCGAAGTCCCCACCTCGACCACCGACTGATGCATCTCCGCCTTGACTCGCTCCTGCAGCAGAAGCTTGCCTTTTTCGATCATCTCCGCATGGATATGCGAACGCAGATCGCGGGTAACAGGATCGACGGTCTGATATTCCTCTTCGATTCCGATAGTGAAGGTAGGTCGCATGGACTCGCTAACCGTTCATAAGTATAACAATCCGGCTAGGATTAATCCCGATGTTTTGTACTTGAATCAAGTGGAAACAGCTGCCCCGGCTATCCGGCCCGAGCAAAGCTCAGCCGCTTCCTTTGTGGACCTTGGTGTCCTCAATGGTTGACGCCGTTGACTTTGCTGTTAAGCCCGAATCCGCTTCTTTGCCGCAGTCTTAGCCGTGGGCATGGCCACCGGCGCCCCAGCCAAGAATGAAGCCCACCGCAACTCCTGGCCCGGATTCTCATCGCTAAGCGCTTTCTGCACCGCCATTTCCGCGACGGCGTTCACCACCCACTCAAAGTTCTCCTGCCCCACGGAAGTAGCTTCCGCATCCGGCGCCGGATTCATGAAGTCAATCGCATAAGGAATCCCATCTTCCACCGCAAACTCAACCGTATTCAGGTCATACCCAAGAGCCCGGCAGAGAGTGAGCGCATCGCGCTCCACGCGTTCCAGCAACTTCGCATCCGCCGGAACCGGATTCCGCACATAGCGCTCATGAAACGGCACCCGCGGATCGTAATACATAATCTTGACCTTCTCCTGCCCCACCACATAGCAGCGGAAATATTCGTTGAACTCGACCCCATGCTGCAAAGTCATGCACAGGTCGCCAGTCTGGTTGTAATAATGAAAGAACTCCTCCGGCGAATGCACCTTGTAAACATGCTTCCATCCGCCGCCCGAATAAGGTTTGAGGAAAGCGGGGAAGCCGACGTACTCAAAAATCTCCTCCCAATTCAGCGGGAAGATCAAATTCCGCATCGATTGATCGGTCGTTCCCTCGGGATGCTTGTTGTGCGGCAAAATCACCGTCGGCGGAATCGCCACACCCAGCTTGGTCGCCAGCGCATAGTTGAAAAACTTGTCGTCCGCCGTCCACCAGAACGGATTGTTCACCACAATCGTCCCATTCAACACAGCATTCTTCAAATAAGCCCGATAAAACGGGATATCCTGCGAAATCCGGTCCACGATCACCCGGTACCCGCTCGGGTCAGCCATCTTCACCCCGCCCAGCTTCACAAACTCGGCCGACACGCCGTCGACTTTCATCCCGTTGATCTTCGCCACCAAAGCCGGCGGAAAAGTATTCTCCATCCCAAACAAAACCCCAATCTTCTTCATAACCAATCTCCTGTTGCTCGCAACGTCTCAACTCGCAATCAAATCACCGCTCACAATCACAAAACTTCTGTTGTCATTCCAATAAGCGGACCCAAAATTCTCTTGTCATTCCGAGAAGCGAAGCGACGAGGAATCAGTGTTACCCGGCCCTCGCGAAGAAACTAACCCTCCGCTTACGTGCCAACTAGAAATACTTCGCCGCCATCCTCTGCCACAATGGCCAATCATGCTTCGAATGATCGCCCCAGATATCCAGCCAATTGGGCACGCCTTTGTCATTCAGCATCGCCGACATCTTCACATTCTGATCCAGACACATATCCCAATCCGCCGTGCCGAGAACAATCCTCATCCGCCGCCAGTGGCTCAAGAACCAGTCGTCGTTCATCTTCGGCACGTAGTCCGGAGGACAATTGAAGTAACAATCGTCGTCATAGTACCCGTCCAGAAACTGATGAATGTCGTAAGCGCCACTCATAGGTACGCAGTGCGTCACCACATCCGGATGCTTCAACGAAAAGTTCATCGCATGGTATCCGCCAAAGCTGCACCCAGTCACCGCCAACGACGGCGTCTGATTCTTCCAGCGAACAAACGGAAGAAATTCATGCAGGATGTAGCGCTCATACTGCAGGTGCCGCATCACCCGCACGCGCGGATGAACGCCCTTGTTGTACCAACTCTCGCCATCCACCGAGTCCGGGCAAAACACCTGCAACTGTCCGGACTCAAGCTTAGGCGCGAGCGTCCGAATCATCCCCGCATCCTCATACTCAAAAAACCTTCCCTGAGACGAGGGAAATACAACCACTGGCGGCCCGCTGTGTCCGAAGACCAGCGCTTCCATATCGCGATGAAGTTCCTGGCTATAAGCTCTGTGATATTCGCGGTTCATTTTGTAGGCAGTCCGAACGACGAAGTATCTTACCTGATTCCGCAATGGTTGTGGGGTGACAGTGGGATCGTGCGGTGAACGGCGCTTCACCCGTCCGGGTTTGGCAAAACTCCAACTGACCAAAAAGAAAAAGCCCGCCCTTTTTCGAGGCGGGCTTGGCAACAGAGCGTTTGCTACTTGCCGAACAATCCGTTATCCACTCCCACGCCGGTGCAGAAGTCCCAGCCTGTGGTCGCACTGTGCGTGCCGCAACTTCCGGAGGTTACATCCGTAAAGTCGGCGGTGTTGGTGTAGTTCGCATAAATCTCCGTATTTTCGGCGTTGCTGCTGGTGTTAAATGTCCCCGCGTTATTGACGATGCCGGCCAGCGAAGGCGATGCCACACTGGTGCCGTACACTTCCAGCCATCCGCCGTAGCAGTTGGAGTTGTAAACAGCCACAGGCGAACCGCCGCTCGAATCAAAAGAGAAATCCGGCGTCCCGCGCTTTGTGCCTACGATGCCGGAGATGCTGCTCTGGTACGACGGCCGCGCCTCGTACTTGCTCGGCCCGCCTCCGCCATCAGCCCAGGCCGTTTGGTTAGTGTAGTTCCCGCCGCTGCGATTCACCTGCGTGCCGCCAGCCGAAACTACGTTGGGCGACGAGCTGGGATAAATCACACCCGGAGAATCGCCGGCCGAGGCAAAATACACAACACCCGATTGCGTGAAGTAGTGATCCGAGCTGGTCTCGCTGCTGGTTTCACTTCCACCCCAGCTCATCGAAACTTCGCCCTTGCCGCCGTGAGCGGCGATGTAGGAATTGGCCGCCGTCACTGCCTGATACAAAGCGGCATTCGTTGAGGATGATGCTTCCATCAAAACGATCTGCGCATTCGGAGCCATAGCGTGCGCCCACTCGATGTCGAGCGATTCCTCGCCATTCCACCCGTTGCGGCAGCCGTTCGAAGGTTTTCTTCCGCTGGCATACTGCACCGAGAAGTTTGGAGCCTGCAAACCAAACTCGCTAGAGAACGTAGCCAGATCCGCGGCTGCGCTCGGATAATCGTAAGCGTCGACGATCACAATCACACCGCTGCCGCCAGTCGGAACCTGGGTCGCGCTCGCGATCGGACATCCACTGACCTGCGAAACAATATCGTAAACACAGGCCAGCGAGGCTGGAGTTTCACCGCCTGGGTTAGCCGCCGGTTGAATCACTCCCTCCGGAGCACGTACGATGTAATTGGTATGCATCCTCAAGCCCGCATCCTGGGGCCTCGCGATGCTCGAAGGTGGGACGATGCCCTCGCCCCGTCGAACCTGCGCCGAAACCACACTCGCTGCGGCGAGCACGACGACAACGATCAGCTTGCGCATTTCTTTTCTCCTTGGGGATTCTGGTCTTGCACCAGCTCCAGAACCACGAAACGGCACGATTCTCAATCCGCATGTTATGGATGTCAATGTTAATCCGGTGCCGGATGCACTCTTGATTTCAAATCAGGACACTTAGCAGATTTTCAACAGGCAAATCGTGTCCGAATTCTGGACAGAAATGGAGACGCGAGCGTCGCCGCTCGTGTAGGCCAGCGAAAGATTAATTCTTTCCCGAATCATAAGGCCGCAAAAACTCAGCTGGCTGAAATTTGAAATATGCCGGAGCCGCATGAACATTCTGTCCATTTACCGAGATCACATTGAACGTAGATCCCAGCTCCTTCGCCGCTTTGTTCAGCGTGCCAGACCCAAGTTCAGGCCATTTGCCAGAGTCCAAACGCGCGACCAGCGCGTTGAAGGCGATCACCGTCTCCGCTGGACTAAACTCGCAATGCCCCGCGCGATGCACAAATAACTGCCGCAACAACGCGCCGTCATGCTCGCGGTCGACGACATCCTTATATGCACTCTCGTCTTCGACCACGACCAGCCCATCGCCCTTGGTGTGCAAGGTCAACACCGGAATCGGAATCTCGCCATCAAAAATAATGTTGCGCTTCAAATACGCGAGCGCCGACGCTTTCGCTTTGATCCGCGCTGCCTCGTTCAAAGCCTTGAGATCGTCATCCAGATTCAATCCAGCCGCTTTGTAAAGCGCCTGCACTTCCGGATAGTCGACAGAGTTCTTGAGCTGCGTGGAGTAATCCACTCCGTTGTTCCACGACGGGTTTCCCTTCGCACGCCCTTCAAGCTCAGCTCGGAAGTCGAAGGCAAAAGGAAAGTCAATTCGCAAAAGCCAAAGATACTGATTCGCCTCCTGCGTCGCATAATCAGTCGCAGCCGGTTCAGGCGACAGCGGATCGAACCATCCCGGAGTATCGTCCAACGCCGCCGCCAGCGCGATTCGCGCCTGTCCCGCCGCAGTTTTCTGCGCCGCGGCCAGCAAGTTTTCAGCAATCCCGATGTTCTTATTCGGATTGCTGATGTTTACCACCTGCAATCCTGAATTCGCCCCCAGCAGCACATCGAAAGCAAAAGCGGAATCCAGCGCCTGGTTCCATGTGCCGACGCCGCCCGCCACCACGCCGCACATGGGCAGCGCCGCATCAAAGCGCGTTGGATACTTCTGCACCAACCCAGCCGTGACCATTCCGCCCAGCGAATGTCCCCACGCAATGGTTCGCGTAGGCGCGCTCACTAAACTCTTGAAAGTGTCGAGCACTTTAATTTGATCCGGCAGCGCCTGCTGGATGGCCCATCCCGTCCTAGCGTAAGAAGACCCTGCCAACGCATAACCATTCGTCAGCAGATAATTCCCGGTAATCGGATCACCCACATCCTCCGCCGGATTCGACGACCCCGGCACCACATATCCGTGGCTGTAAAGAACCAACGTCCCATTCCAGTTCGGAGGAACCTCGATCAAGTAGGTCGCCCCGTCAGCAAACTTCCCTTTGTAGGTCTTAACTCCGGAAGCCCAAGCGCCAGACAGCAAAAGCAGCATCGCCAAGAATTCAAGAAAGAATGTCCGTTGGATGGTCCTGCGCACGGCAACCTCCGGGAGGGAAAGTCAGGGAGCGGAGCCAAACTCTAACCCCGTGCCAGACCGTTGTCAACGCCTTCCGCAACCGCCTTCCTTTGTGAACCTTAGTGTCCTCAGTAGTGAATGCTTTCGCAAATTTCGTCACTAATCCCAAAATGGTCCAAAAACCTTGTCAAGCCCACTAAGACCCGTCATCCCCCAAGATACTGTCATCCCGAGCGAAGTCGAGGGACCCTGTGTTTTCCCCGAGGAACGAACCCACAAATCAACACATGCGATATATGTGCTCGCCGCCGCACCCAACCCGATTGTCATCCTGAGGCAGTGGAGACGCCCGCACCAGCGGGCGACTCCCAGCGAAGGATCTATGCACGCATTGCGGAGCACATCGGACTGATCTGGGCCGACGGAGACAAACGTGGCCTCGCCGGGTGGCCCATCCCTTAAAAACCTGAACCACACATAAATTAAGGGTGCCCCACTCTTTCGCGTTCTTTGCGAAAGGATGGGAGGCGATAAAGCAACCAGTACTGAGGCAGGGGAAACGCCCGTGTCTGCGGACGACAGCCCAGCGCAAAACTTCAACAAATTGTCATTCCGAGCAAAGCGAGGAATCTGCTGTTTACCCGCCCGCACGAGAATCCCACCCCCAAACCGCTGCCGCGTGAAAGGGAAGGGCACGGCTTCAGCCGTGCCACCAATGCACCAATTCGACGCAGGCCTCGCGGAGAACTAACGCTCTCACCCAGTCACTCCAAATTCCCTTGACTCGCCGAAATCTCCGGAGTATGTTTCTCCATCCCCCAGAGGTAGGGCCCCGCAGTTTCCCCCAGGAAATCTTTCCCCAGACTCAGAGCCAAGGAGACACATGCGACATGTGCTCGCTGCCATACCCAGCCCAATTGTCATCCTGAGGCAGCGGAGACGCCCGCACCAGCGGGCGACTCCCAACGAAGGATCTCTGTACTCGCTTGCGGAGCGCATAGGATTGATCTGGGCCGACGGAGACAAGAAAGGCGGCCTCGCCATGCAATGCGATAAGAACGATTACCGCGGTATCCTCGCCGGACTAGAAGGCGTGTCCGGCAAGAAAGCCGTGGACTCCGAAACCATGACCGTCAAGAATTGATCTTCCACTGCCGCGAACAGGTCAATAGTCGCCGTCTGGTTTCGGACAGAACCAACCAAACGGCTACGATTTTCGATGGGCCGGAGAGTCTGACCTCGAGAAGTTTGCGCTGACCTGCCGCACGCAACCAGCTGCGGTTGAGGCGTTTTGCATGATTGAAGCCTATATGGACGAGAGTGGAATTCATGATGGCGCTCACGTCTGTGTGGTCGCTGGCTACTGGGGCTTGACTAAGAAATGGAAGCGTTTTGAATCTCAATGGTCTCAGATCATTGAAGGGGCCAAAGAACCGACCCTAAAGGAGTTCCATAGCACA
>Ga0210383_10001961_pt1 | contig 18717 bp, 15 predicted proteins | sample IncBWC14OmetaG_FD_160072 | JGI IMG/M metagenome (GOLD analysis project Ga0210383, IMG submission 160072) | Forest soil microbial communities from Barre Woods Harvard Forest LTER site, Petersham, Massachusetts, United States - Inc-BW-C-14-O ...
CACAACGCCAATGGCTAAGACCAAGGCGACTCCGATACTGAAACCATGTTTGAAGAAATTTCAAGAATCCAGAAACAAGTAAACAATACCGCTGCGTTTGACCCCACGGATCAGCCCACGCTGGCCATTCTCTTACCAAATAAGCGCTTCGTGCCCGCCTAATTCTTCTGCGTCCAATAATCCCACCAATCCCTCCAACTGCGCCCAGTGCATTTCCAAATTGAGCCCCACCTTATGGAAAAACCCAACTTGACTTGCGACTGCTTTTATAGCTAGACTTATTGACAGCGAATAAAAAGCGAATATCAGCATGGCTTCCCTTCCCTTTCTTTCCGACCTCACGCCTAAACTGATCGGCATTGCTCGCCTCGCTTCGGAGGGAGAATCGCTGCGGCAAGGGCACGAAGTTGAGTATTTCACCCTTCCAGTTCGTTCCCTGCTCAACCGATGCACCGGCGTGCGCATGCCATTCACCTGGACGATCAATCCTTACCGAGGCTGCGAGTTTGCCTGCAAGTACTGCTACGCCCGCTACACCCACGAGTTTATGGAGATGCGCGACGGCGTCGACTTCGAGCAGAAAATTTTCGTGAAGCAACACGCCGCCGACTTGCTTCGGCAGGAACTGCGCCACGTCAAGCCGGGAGAAGAAATCGCGCTTGGGACTGCGACCGATCCCTATCAACCGGCTGAACGCCGCTTCGAAGTGACGCGGGCGATCCTGGAGGAATTCGCCCGGCATCGCGGACTGGAACTCGGCATTGTCACCAAATCCAACCTCGTTCTACGGGACATCGATGTGCTTCAGGAGGTCGCAAAGAACAATCGCCTATTCGTCAACATCACGATAACGACCCTGAACGCGAATCTGGCTCGCATCCTGGAACCGCGCGCGCCGCGACCGGACCTGCGGCTCGAAGCCATGCAAAAGCTGAACGAGGCAGGGGTTGCGGCAGGGGTGATCTGCGCGCCTGTGCTGCCCGGCATTACTGATTCCCCGCGCGACCTCGAGGCGCTGGTCCGAGCGACAGCCGCCGCGGGTGGAAAATATATCTTTGCCAATCCTCTGTTCCTGAAGCCCTGCTCGGCGGCGGTGTTCCTGCCATTTCTGGAAAAAGAGTTTCCAGAGTTGCTAGAAGCCTATCGGCAGCGATACAAAGATAGCGCGTTCGTTTCGGCTTCTTATCGCAAGCCGCTTTCGCAACTCATGGCGCGCCTGCGTCAGAAATACGGGATGCGCACCGATTACGACCGCTACAATCAGAGGACGCACCCCGTACCTGCCGCCGAGTCCGAAGAGCAAATGAAATTGTTTTGACGAGGTTACGGCATCGCTGAAGCGATACCCTGATACGAATCGAGACTCCTCCAGTTGCCCGCCGCCATTTCTGATTGCGCAGGTAAAAGGTAGAATCATCCGGTCGCGCCCAGAACTGCATGCCAACGCCACCTTCCACGCGCCGGACGAAGCCGCCGAAGTTCCTTTACATCTGCCTGGCGGCGCTCTTCGCAGCAGCGCTGCTCTATCAGGCGCGATCGGCGCTAGATATTGCGCATGACGAGAGAGTCGACGTCCCCGCTATTACACCCGCAACCGCCAGCCCGTCTCTGGAAGCGGTTTCGGTGGGTGCGGAGAAAGCTGGCATGCATCGTGGAGATGTGTTGCTCGCAGTCAATGGAAAACCCTACACCGGAACCGCTGTGCTCGGGGAAGCCGTCTCTCACGCCCGGCCCGGAGAAAACACATACGTAACGGTCCGCTCCTCGGACGGCACGCACACGGTCGCGCTGCCCACGACCCGAAAGCAAAGTGGGACCGCTCAAATCACATTGGACGTTCTGCCGCAAATTGTGCTGGTCACGGTTTGCATCTTGCTGGGTTTCTGGGTGGCGCTCGCCCGGCCTCGAGACACGCTGGCGTGGTTACTGCTCGCGGTGCTGCTCTCGTTCTCGCAACTTCTGGGAGGACATCGAATTGACGGCTGGGGGCCCGGCTGGCGCGAACTGGGGATGTCTTACAACCAGACTTTGGCGTTTCTCTGGCCCGCCTCGATGTTTTTCCTGGGAATGTATTTCCCGGAATCATTCCCGCCACACCACCGTATGCGCACCATCTGGAAATGGACCGCATGGTGCCTCGCCCTTCCATTCGTCGTATTCACTGCAGCTGTCGTCGCGGTGGGCGTAATTGAGATATCCAGCTACACGGCCGCCGCGTCGGTCTATCGGATCGTGCATCCGTTGTGGACAGCGTACCAAGTTGCGACCTACGTGCTGGTCAGTTCATTCTTTACCGCGATCTTCACCAAATCATCGATGGCGATCTCACTGGATGCCCGCCGCAGACTGCGCCTGCTCTACTGGGGCACGACGGTGGCGATGACACCGGGATTGATCATCACCGTCACCAGACTCCTGGGACCATCTCCTTCCGCGAGAATCCCAGAATGGCTGAATGCGGCTGCCCTCTTGATGTTGCCGATCTTCCCGCTCACGTTGGCCTATGTGATCGTGGTGCAGCGGGCGATGGACGTACGCATGGTCATTCGCCAAAGCCTGCAGTATGGCCTGGCGAAGAGCGGAATACGCGCTCTTCAGTTCGTTGCCATTGCGATTGTCATTGGCACGGCGTTGGCACTCGCAACCAAATCCAATCTTCCCGGGAAGATGATCGTGATCGCGCTGGCCGTCACCGCATTGTTCAGCATTCCGCGGTTTGGAGAGCGTCTGCGCACCTGGACTGACCGCCGCTTCTTCCGCGAGGCCTACAACGCCGAGCAAGTACTCAGTGAACTCATCGATCAGGTACGCAGCATGGTAGAAACGCGACCCCTGATCGAGACCGTGGCCACAAGGATTGCCGACACTCTGCACATCCCCAACGTAGCCGTTTTATTGGGCGGCGGGCCTTATCAGGCAGCGTACGCGCTCGGCTTCACGGCGTCGCTCGACGTCGCCTTTCCAGCAAGCTCGGGTCCGGTCAAACTCCTGCAGACACAGAAAGAACCGGCCCGGGTTTACTTCGACGATCCCGACTCCTGGCTCTATCGCGAACCAGACGTGAGTGAGGAAGATCGCGGCAGGCTGGCTCAACTCCAGAGCGAACTGCTGCTGCCTTTGAGCGCGCGCGACAAGCTGTTGGGGTTCATCAGCCTCGGGCCCAAGCGTTCCGACGAACCTTATTCGGGCAGCGATCTGCGCTTGTTGAAATCAGTCGCGGCACAAACCGGTTTGGCGTTAGAGAACGCCCGCCTTATGTCCGCCATCGCGGACGAGGTAGCCCAACGCGAACGCCTGAACCGCGAAGTGGAGATTGCTCGTGAGGTGCAAGAGCGGCTGTTCCCGCAAACCTTGCCTCCAATCCTGGGCATCGATTACGCGGGCGCTTGCCGCCCCGCGCTCGGCGTGGGAGGCGACTACTACGATTTTCTGGCACTGCCCGGCGGACAGTTGGGAATCGCGATTGGCGATGTTTCCGGCAAAGGTATTGCCGCGGCCCTGACCATGGCCAGCTTACAAGCGTCTTTGCGCGGCGAAGCCACTCGTATGACCGAGGACCTCGCGGCGCTGGTGAGCAATGTAAACCGGCTGGTCTATGAAGCTTCTTCGGCCAATCGGTATGCAACCTTCTTCTACGGACAGTACAATCCCGCTTCGCGCCAGCTCGCCTATGTGAACGCCGGGCACAACCCGCCTATGCTATTCCATCGCGCGGCAGGGGAATGGCAGCTGTCCCGGCTCGAAACTGGCGGAACCGTAGTTGGCTTGCTTGAGAAATTTCCCTATCAGCAAGGATCCGTGACTATTGCTCCCGGGGACCTTTTTATCGCTTTCACCGACGGCATGAGCGAGGCCATGAACGCTGCTGACGAAGAGTGGGGCGAGGAGCGGATGATTGCGACGATTCGGAGTTGCGCCGGCCTGAGCCCGGCTGAAACCATCGCCCGACTGATGCAAGCTGCCGATGCTTTCGTTGCCGGGGCGAAGCAACACGACGACATGACACTGGTTGTACTGCAATCCAAAGGGGAGAATGCGCCCTTATAGCGCTCCGGCCGTGACGTCGGCGCTGTCTTTCATGGCTGGGAACGAAAATCCGATCGCACGCGGTAGCGGCTTATAATGTCAATTCCTGCATGAACTCTTCCTCCCCCCAAGTCGCCCCCGGTCCGCCGGTCCAACCGCATCAAGGTGTGGTCGCCCATCTCCAGCAGTTTTGGCACCGCGTCACCGAAGGCCTTGAACTTAGCCAACTCTGGAAACAATTCAGCACCGATGCCCGCACCAGCTATCGATTTTACGAGCGCGACTTCAAAGCGCGGGCTCCTGAAGCGAAGAAGCGCGGCTTCTGGCGAACGGTGCAAGAGTTCGCCTGGGCGATTCTCGAAAAGCTGACGCCCGCACGCCGGGTGCTTCTGCTGCTAGGCATGGTTTTGTTGCTCCTGCCAGCGGGAGGCTACACCCATCGCGATGAAGAGGGGCACGTAGAATTCGTTGAATTCGATCTCCGTTTTTTCGGCGGGGTTTCGCTGTTCATCCTGTTGATGCTCGAGATCGCCGACCGTGTGGTGATGAAACGAGATCTTGAAATCGCCCGCGACATTCAACGATGGCTGCTCCCCTCGACGCCGCCCCAGGTGCGCGGTTTGAACATTGCTTTCACCACTCGCCCTGCGAATACCGTCGCGGGCGATTTCTATGATGTTTTTGCTCGTCCAACAATGAATTCCGGCGAACCTCATTTCCTGCTGGCAGTCGCTGATGTCGCGGGCAAGAGCATTCCGGCAGCACTGCTCATGGCCACATTCCAGGCCAGCCTCAAAACTCTTTCAGAGACAGCCTACTCCCTTGCAGATTTGGTTACCGGCATGAATCACTATGCCTGCACGAACAGCCAAAGCGGACTTCGCTTCACGACCGCATTCCTGGCCGAGTTCGACCCAGCCAGCCGCGTTCTGACCTACATCAATGCCGGGCACAACGCGCCGATCCTGCGGCGCAGCTCGGGCGCAATCGAGCGTCTGTCTACCGGCGGGTTGCCCTTGGGAATGTGGGCGGACAAGTCTTATGAAGCCGGGGATGTGATCCTGCAACCGGGAGATTGGCTGGTGATCTTCACCGATGGCGTGGTCGAAGCGGTGAATGGTCGGGATGAAGAATACGGCGAACAGCGGATGCTGAACCTTTTACAAGCCGGAGCGGCGGCCACTCCCGATGAACTACTACGCCGCATGATGAGCGATCTCGACGCCTTCGTCGGTACAACTCCTCAGCACGATGACATAACCTGCATGCTGGTGAAAGCAGCGTAGATCGTGTCGTAAGGCCGCCCTTGCCCGCAAGTGAGGATCAGTTTCCAGCGTAACCTGTCGAAAGGACCCCAACTCTTCGCGGCAGAAGGATCGCCAATACCGCGAACAAGAGTGTACGCGCCCCATAGACTTTGGAATGAAACCTTCCAAGAACAAGACGCATTCTAAATCGAGACATCAGCAAAAGAAGAGATGAGTTGACAAAATTTGTCAGTTGCCCCGATGTTGCCCGCTCATGCTTCGACGGGGTTCAAAACTCAGAGTCATCGTCTCGTTTCCAGGTAGCGGCAAGCATATGACTTAGTGGGCAGTTACCTTCCGCCAAAGTGCCATCAGCGATAGGCAACCAAATTGCGACAGTTCTAGAGCGAGGGTTCACGAGTTCCCTAGTTGAATTAAGGCGAAGGAAGATGCGGCGACAAAAAGGTTTCTCGCTAATCGAGTTGCTGATCGTGGTAGCCATCATTCTGGCTATCGCCGCTATCGCCATTCCGAACCTGCTGCGGGCACGCATAGCTGCCAACGAGTCCTCTGCGGTCCAATCGATTCGTCTCGTCAACACAGCTCAAGTTTCATATCAAACTGCCTATGCGGCTGTCGGCTTTGCCAGCACCATGCTTTCTCTGGGACCGCCGGCCGCCACCGGCTGTTCTGGCATTACTCCCAACTCGGTCAGCGCATGTTTGATCGATTGGCTCCTGGCAAATGCTACACTCGCAACCACTCCCAAGAGCGGGTACTACTTCGGCCTGGGCAACCCGGCTGGTGGCCCGCCAAGCACGGGTTACACCGTCGGCGGCGCAGCTTCGGGGTTCAGCCAGAGCGGGGTGCGCGGCTTCTGCTCGATCGAGGACGGCGTGATCCACTATGACCCGACTCACAATGCTCCTCCGACGACTACTTCTGTAGCCTGCCAAACCGCCCCATACATACAGTTGCAATAGGTTTAATTTTGGCGAAACACCCGGGGGAAAGCCTGGGGAACAGACCCATGCCAATTTCATTTTGGGATATGGTGTGAACCAATATCGCGATTGGGCTCGAATTAACTCCGCTTCAGCGGTCCGTCGATTCCGTGGTTTGGGTGTGTGATAGTGTCCGCAATCTTAGGCAAACGCAACTTTGCCCCACCAATACTGCCCATCCTTGGCCAAGAATGCACAACAACCCGGCCGCCCGCATCTAAATTATTGATATGCCAAAATGACACAACTTGTCATGATGTCCGACAAAATCTGATAGAAACGCGGTTTCGAGTCCAAGCGGTTTCAGGCACAATAGTTACTGGAGTTTGCTGAACCCTTGAAAACAAACTACACCCCGGAATCTGGACCTACCCGATAGTAACTTCTGGTTCTGGCCGCTAAAATGCGAACATAATCGGCAATTGGGTCTACTGAGACCACATCTGATAACGGAGAAGAAGGGAACACACATGCGGAAACAAAAAGGTTTTTCACTGATTGAGTTGCTTATCGTGGTAGCGATTATTCTTATCATCGCTGCTATCGCCATCCCGAACTTGTTACGTGCGCGTATCGCGGCCAACGAATCGTCTGCAGCTAGCTCGGTTCGTACCGTGAACACCGCCCAGGTCTCTTACCAGACCACCTATCCGACACAGGGTTATGCCGGCGCCATGATTGTTCTTGGCCCGCCAGCCATCACCGGTTGCTCTGGCATTCTGCCCGTCGCAGCCAGCGCGTGCTTGATTGACTGGGTTTTGGCCAACGCCACTGCACCGGCCACTCCTAAGAGCGGATACTATTTTGCTCTGACCGCGTTTCCGGCAGTTCCCAACCAGAGCTACGTGGTTGGCGGCGCCGCCGCTGCGGCGAACCAGACCGGTGTGCGCAGCTTCTGCTCTACGGAAGAAGGCGTGATCCGGTATAACGCGGCTCCTGTAGTGCCGCCGGTTACGACTGCGGCCTGCGTAGCTTTCACAGCCTTGCAGTAGTTTGAGTTTGGCGAAGTACCTGGGGGAGGGTACCAGCCGGGGAGCAACGGAGAAATCCGTTGCTCCTTTGTTTTTTTGGATGTTTTTTCGGAAAGATACCAACTCTTCAAATTGCCACTGCTTCCTCGGTGTAAAGCTCCAATCCTTCCCGCATGCCAAAATGGCACAAACTGCCATACGAGGGACTTGATTCTGTCGGAAACTGTTCTTCCCGCGTGCCTGCCTTCCGGCACAATCGCTGTGGGGACAAAATCAAACTACACCCGGCAGATCCGGAACTGCCCCTTGGTCCAGGCAACTCAGCGAGCCAACAAAGGAAACACGCATGCGGGAACAGAAGGGCTTTTCACTGATTGAGTTGCTCATCGTGGTGGCGATCATTCTTATCATCGCTGCTATCGCTATCCCGAATCTGTTGCGCGCACGCATTGCGGCTAACGAATCGTCTGCGGCCAGTTCAGTTCGCACCGCCAACACAGCCGAAGTTTCTTATCAAACGAGCTATCCCACGCAAGGTTATGCGGGATCCATGCCCGCCCTGGGACCGCCAGCCGCGACGGGTTGTTCCGGCATTCTTCCCACTCAAGCCAACGCGTGCTTGATCGATTGGGTCCTGGCGCAGTCCACGGTGGCCAATCCGAAGAGCGGCTACTATTTCGTCGATACGGGCTTCCCGGGCGTTCCCAACCAGAGCTACGTTGTTGGCGGCGCTCCCGCCACCCCCAACCAGACGGGCGTACGCAGCTTCTGCTCCACGCAGGAAGCCACGATCCGGGTTAACGCGGCGCCGGTCGTGCCGCCGGTGACGATCGCGGCCTGCGCGGCTTTCACAGCTTTGCAGTAGGGTAAGTTGGGGGGTTCCACCGCCTGCCTCTTTACTTTCGTAATCTAGTAACTAACTCACCCGCTCGCGGTAATCCAGGTTTTGCATATAATTTTCGTATCAGAGATTTAAGGAGGGCGACTCAGCTCCACCGCTATGACCGCAATCGATATCCTTGGTCTGGAAAAAACCTACAGCGTGGGCTTCTGGCGCAAAAAGCCGAAGACTGCGTTGCACCCGCTCCACCTCAGGGTAGAGGAAGGGGAGATCTTCGGTTTTCTAGGCCCCAACGGGGCAGGCAAAACCACTACGCTCAAGATGCTCATGGGCCTGGTGTACCCAACCGCCGGATCGGCACGCATTCTGGATATGGAGATCAACGACCCGCGCATGAAAGCGCAGATCGGCTTTCTTCCCGAACAGCCATATTTCTATGACTACCTGACGGCCGTCGAACTTCTCGATTACTATGGGCAACTCTCCGGGGTTGCTCCGAAAGAGCGTTCGCGGAAAGTTCGCGAAGTTCTCGAGCGGGTCGGGTTGGCAGATGTAATCCGCGTCCAGTTGCGGAAGTTTTCCAAAGGCATGCTGCAGCGGGTTGGCATCGCGCAAGCCATCCTGCACGATCCCAGAATTGTTTTCTTCGATGAACCGATGTCTGGACTCGATCCCATGGGACGCCGCGAAGTGCGCGATCTGATGGAGCAATTGAAGCACGAAGGCAAAACAGTTTTCTTCTCCACGCACATCCTCTCCGATGCCGAGGCGCTCTGCGATCGTGTGGCGATCATCCATCTGGGCGAACTGCGCAGCGTAGGTGCGGTGGTGGATCTCACTTCGAGCATCGAAGGCAACGTGGAACTGGTCTGGCACGGGAACAAAATACCGGCCGCGATGAATGCGTTGGGCGCCGATTGTCACGTGACCGGCGATACCGTCCGTGCCGTCCTGCTCGAAGGCAATCAGGAAGCCGCACTGGAAGCCCTGCGGCGCGAACAGTTGCGGATCATATCGTTGATACCGGTCCGCACTTCGCTGGAAGAATATTTCGTGCGCAAGCTGCAGCCGTCCAAAGCGGTTGCGGGGGTGACGCGATGAATGGGCGAATCGTATACATTGCCTCTAATACCTTCCGCGAAGCGGTGCGCGATCGCGTCCTGTATAACCTGATCGCGTTTGCTCTTCTGATGTCCGGAGCAGCCATTCTAGTCGGGCAAATTTCGATTGGCATCGAGCACCTGGTAGTGGTGAACCTCGGTCTTACGGCAGTCTCTTTGTTTGGTGTGGTGATTGCCATTTTCATCGGCATCGGGCTGGTCTCCAAGGAAATCGACAAGCGAACTCTCTATACCGTTCTCTCCCGCCCAGTACGGCGTTGGGAGTTCATTGTCGGCAAGTTCTTCGGGTTGGCTGGGACTCTGGTCGTCAACACTTTTTTCATGGCGCTCGGCGTATTCGCCGCATTGCTCTATGTCTCCCACCATTTCCATTTGTCCGACGGCTGGGTGCTCGTCGCTTTGTATTTCATCATCCTCCAGTTCCTGATCATCACTGCTCTAGCCCTGCTGTTCTCCTCCTTCTCTTCTCCATTGTTGTCGGCCGTCTTTGCTTTTGCCTTATTCGTCATCGGAACCTTCTCGGAAGACCTCCGAGGATTCGCGGGCATGACTCACGGGCTTACGCGCTGGCTGGCCACGGGAGCGGCTTATCTGGTGCCAAATTTTTCCGCGCTGAATGTAATCAGCTCGGTCGCGCACGAGCAGCCGGTTCCGGGGCAACTCATTCTGTCGAATACAGCGTATGCGCTGGTTTACGCCAGTATGGCCCTGTGCGGGGCGGTACTCATTTTCGAGCGCCGGAATCTGAAATGAAACCGTCGCTTCGAACCACCGTTACGGCCGCCATATTACTTTTGAGTTGCCTGGCGGGATCGGTGTTGTTGTTGCGAAGCATCGATCGTCAGCGGTCCGGAGCTACGTTGGATGAGGTCCTCTACATCTCTTCGCCAAAACTGCTGAAGCACTTGAGCCTGGGATACGACGGATTACTGGCCGACATTTATTGGACCCGCGTGGTGCAATATTTCGGGGATAAACTCGACAAGGGGGCGGAGCACTACGACCTCTTGGCCCCTTTACTTGAGATTACGACTACGCTCGATCCGCATTTGCTTGTAGCCTACGAATATGGCTCCAACTTCCTGGCAGCGAATGGGGGCCAGCCAGAACGAGCAATTGAATTGGTAGAATTCGGAATCCGCAATAATCCCAGCGAGTGGCGTCTCTATTACGATCTCGGCTTTATTTATTACCTGGAATTCAAGGACTACGCCAAGGCCTCGGAATCCTTTCTGCGGGGCTCCAGGGTACCGGACGCGCATCCCTTCCTGAAAGTGCTGGCTGCACAAATGGCGGAGCGCGGCGGCGACATCCAAACCGCTCGCCTGCTTTGGACCACGACTTTCCAGACTACGAAAGATCGCGATATCCGAGGCAATGCCGCCGCTCATTTGCGCGCCCTGCAAGTGGATGAAGACATAACAATCCTGGAGAAACTGGTGGCGCACTATCGCGACAAAACCGGACATCTGCCTCAGTCTTTTTCCGACCTGGAAGCGGCGAACCTGATGCGCGGCACTCCCGTCGACCCAGTCGGCCACACGTACAAACTGATGCCGGACGGCCACGTGCAAGTGCGCGTGCCCGACGATTTGCCCTTCATCCAAAAAGGAACGCCGCCCGGATATGTCGCGCCCAAACCGAAGTTCAAACCCGTAGACTAAGATTGGTAAGTGCGGCCGCGGGCGTCCTCGCCCGTGCAAAGCCAACCGATGAAGACCCGCGTGGCCGAACCCGAGGATGCCGAGGATATCGCGTGCCTGGTGAATGCTGCCTTCCGGCCGGAACGGTTCTTCATCGATGCCGACCGTACCAATCCAGAAAAAGTGCGCGCTCTATTGCAGAAGGGAAAGTTCCTGCTGGTCGAGCAAGCGGGCGCAACTGCCGGCTGCGTCTACGTGGAACTGCGCGGCGAGCGCGGATATTTTGGCCTGCTCGCGGTCGATCCCGGATTGCAACGTTCCGGCCTCGGAACTCGCATGGTCGCCGCTGCGGAAGAATATTGTCGCGACGCAGGCTGCCAGTTCATGGGCCTGACCATCGTGAACCTGCGCAAGGAACTGCCCGGGTTTTACAACCGCCTCGGCTATACTGAAAGCGGTACTCTGCCCTTTCCTTCTGACCAACAGGCAAACCAACCGTGCCATCTGGTAAGAATGTCCAAGCCTCTTACTTAGCTTGCGTGGTGCGGGCGCCTCGCCCGCACGCCAGCAGCGCCAATCGCCTCGACCCGGGCACACTTCGCGTTCGCGACGCATTTACCATAGTCTTCGATGTCAGCAGAGATCGATCCCCGACCCGGCCTTGTTACCACCATTCACGACTGGTGGAAAGAAAACTCCGCCCGCGATGGATTCTTTTTCACATCGAAGCATTTCATCTCGACGCTTTGGGAATTCGTTCGCGAATCAACTCCCTCGCGGCGACGACAGCGCTACGGCGACGTCGAGTATGACTGGGATTTCCGCGTGGACACAACCGGCGCAACGGTTGGCTGGCGCGATCGGCTGCTCGGACATTTTCACTCGCCTTATCAACCAACCGAGCCCGCGCTGTTTCGCGAAATGCTGGAGAGCCTGATGCTGGCGGGTTCGACGCTGGCGAATGCAAGATTCGACTTCCGGGAATTTACTTTCATCGACATCGGCTCGGGCAAAGGACGCGCCTTGCTGATGGCCGCAGACTATCCCTTCCGGCGCATCCTCGGAGTCGAATTGCTTCCTGAACTGCACCGTGTCGCAGAGGAGAATATCAGCAAGTACAAAAGCGATTCGCAGCAGTGTTTTGTCGTCGATTGTCTTTTGGGCGACGCCTCTGAGTTCGTTTTTCCGCCAGAGCCAACCGTGCTTTATCTATTCAACCCTCTGCCGGAATCCGGATTGGCCACGATGATCAGCAATCTAGAGCAGTCGTTGCAGGAACATCCCAGGCCGGTGTTTCTTCTCTACCACAATCCTGTGCTGGAGCATGTGCTGACCCGGAGTGATGCGTTCAACAAGGTCGCGGGCACGCATCAATATTCAATCTTTGGTTGACATGTTGCACTCCTCCATGATGTGGAGTTTGTCAGGTTCCGCTCACGGTTTGACCTTCCCTGCGAACGCCAGTTCCACACCACAATGAAACTTTCCGATATCCGACAAGTGCTGGTGATACCGCTGCGCCACGGCATCCTGCTTCATGATTTCCGCATACCACATCGCGTCGAAATACGCGGGACAACGCGGACCCTCTGACTTAGTCGACTGCACGGCGGCCTCAAATTCTGGATCACTGGCCGATCCTGAAAATAGCTCAATCACTGCCTTCAAGGCCGGCGATTCGTCACCCAGTCGCCCGGCAGCGTCGTCCAAGATGCTTGCCTTTCGTTGTCCTCGGCTCAACTGCAGAAGGAATTCTTCAATCTCAGCTTCCGCCCGGTGACACACGTTCCTTTTCACTTCGACAGCCTCGACCTTGTCCATGAGACCATACGACTTGTTCACCCACTCCAACTCGTCGTCGCCGGGGCGGCGCACACCGGTAAAGTGGACGATGCGGGCAATACTGAGCGCCGATAGCGCACCTGCACACCGGTAGCGAACCCCGCTGTTGAACACGATTGTGTAGAGGTCAAGAGCTTCTTTGAGATCCACTTTTTGTCCGCCATCGCCGGTCAGCCTGGCGCTTGCGATGATGCTGAGACAGCCCGCGTGTCCCTCCTGAGCGCATTTTTCCCAGTACCTGTAGGCCAGGGCATCCGATCGCAACTGATTTCGCGCGACCGATCCGGCGTAGTATTCGGCATTGCCGACGGTGACGGCGGGAATGTAAGTGCTGACTCTGCCGAGAGCGATCACCTCATCGAAGTCTTGTACCGCTCGCCTGGCTGCCGAAACATCTAGCGGTTCGCCTTCGTGCTCATGGATGGAATTGATCAACCCGAGTCCCCCAGCCCTGTAGAAATGCGCTACCGCAGAGTCTGCATCATTTACCTTTCTGCCATTCAAAACCGAGTCGAATATTTGCACGTCGCGCTTCAGTTCCGGAATATCTTCTTTCCGGCGCTCTTGCTTTTGCAGCCACTGTACCTGCTCAGCCGCAGACGTCAGGTCGGTCGCCGGGCCGGGAGCGACTGCGGGCGCACGAGAGTTCGCAGATCCGCGCTGAGCCCTGGCAGATAAACCCAGGCTCTCCGAGCGTGCCGCCCCAGGAAGAACTTGCGGACCCCGCGCGGCACTCAAGGCCAAGCCGAAAATGATGAATCCGAGAAAACCTGTGGCCGCAAGACTGGCCAAGCTAACTGGGATAAACAACGGCAGTCGAGAAGGTTTCGTGGTTGCTGCGGCAGGGTGCTCGGGCTGGGGCCCGAGCGCCTCCTGCACTTGCATGCGAGCGATACGATAGGCGTCCGCCCCCATCAGCATCTGCAACACAATGAGCGCCAGCGAAACCACGCCGCCCGCGTATCCTGTAAGACGTGGAACCGCGAAACGCACGACTTGCGTCGCAACGAAAATCACGATTCCTTTCGACCGCTCTCCCAGATAGAAATAGCCGAACCCAGCGGTCAACAGATTGAGAGTCACCGCGACTCGCGGATTCTGCACATCCACCTGGGCGTCTTGTCCGCGATTGATCTCGATCGCAGTGAAATAGGCGTCCAGAAAGGAGAAGATCCAGAGGACGGTTATCAGCAAAATGCCGGTCCCCTTTAACCCCTCGCTTCGCGCAACGGAGCCGATTAGCCCCAGCAGCCAGAAGCCGAGCGTGATCCAGCCGCGGCCCATTTTGCCGCAGTAGAATTGCCCCGCGCCTGGAAGCAGCAGTGACAGCAAGAAAGCCAGCCCGGCGCTTTTGTGGGGAGTCTGCGGAACGAAAGCTCCTACCGGCCTATCGTCGTTGAGCCCGAGGTTTAGTCCGAGAGACATCGCTTCGTCGCGCGGCATGAGTTTAGCACTCCTTGTGAGGTTTGGGCGGTGAGTGGTTCGTTCGTCACAGCGGAGCCGTTGAGAAGAGAGGATAGTCTCGCGGCTGTGCCGGAGGGACTGAAAGATGATCAGCGAACTCGGGGCGGGCCCGCAATAAGCGGTGAACCACGTCGATCGGGTTCATTTACTTCGGAGGGAGCCCCGTCCAAGCCTTTCGCTTGGGCGGGGCACCTCGGGAGTAGAATCCCGTAGACTAGTCTTGTGGACCTACCTTCCATATTGCGCAACTTTGTTGTGCTCGGACTGGTCACGGCCCTTGCATCCGCCATCCCCGCGCCCGACGTCCATGCCGTCGCACAGGCGGTCGACGAGCGGTACAACCATTTGCGCTCCCTGCAGGCTGAGTTTGCGGAGATTTACCGGGGGGCCGGAATGGAACGTACTGAATCGGGAACACTTTGGTTAAAAAAACCTGGCAAGATGCGTTGGGAGTACCGTTCCCCAAGAGATAAGCTGTTCCTCAGCGACGGCGAGGATGCGTGGTTTTACGTCCCGGGCGAGCGCCAGGTGCGGCGGACGGCGGTTAAGAAGCTGGACGATTTGCGGTCTCCGCTGGCCTTTCTTCTGGGTAAGACCAAGTTGGAGAAGGAATTGCAGGGTTTGTCGCTGGCTCCGGACGTGGCCCCGTTGGCGGCTGGGGACATGGTTTTAAGGGGCATTCCGAAGAGCTTGGCGGACCGGGTTAGCCAAGTTTTGCTCGAGATCACGCCCGAGCGCTGGATTAGTCGAATTTTAATCGAGGAAGTGGATGGTTCGGTTACAGATTATCGCTTTACTAATCAGAGGGAGAATGTGGACATCCCCAATCGTCAGTTTCAGTTTGCGGTGCCGGATGGGGTTGAGGTGATCGACGGGGAGTTGGGAAAGTAGCATCTAAACCTCAGCGGCTGAAGCCGGACGTATTTCGAGCGACTTTGCGATATGAATAAAGCCATATCCTGATACGAATCTGGCTTCGCTGGCACTATCAAGATGAGCGTAAGTGACGACTTTTCATAAACTTGCGGCAAATCCAAATTTGTTCGGGTTCGGTTTGACGTTGCATTACTCCCGATATGGTTTGACCGGCAATTAACAAATGGCTGACATCTGGGAATGCTAGACTGAGGTGGACAACGGTAGGCGGGCGGCATGGCCGAATTCGTAATCAAACTCGCGGACGAACGCGGACACCTGACGGAGCAGGTGGAGAGCGGCTACTCCGAAGCCGAGGTGCGCGACCGCTTCGTGCAGCAGGGCTTCCTGGTTTACTGGGTCAAGCCTCGGGGGGTGCTCTCCGGGGGCTTCAACCGCAGCGGCAAGGTCAAGCAAGGGCAATTTCTTATCTTCAACTCGCAATTCCTTACGCTGATCAAGGCCGGATTGCCGATTCTGAATTCTTTGGATTTGCTGATCAAACGGCAGCGCGACAAGTATCTGCAAAGCCTGTTACAGAATGTTCGCGACCGGGTGAAGGCGGGGGAGTTGCTCTCCGACGCGTTTTCCGGCCAGGGAGCGTTTCCCAAGATTTACACCAGCACGTTGATGGCGGGCGAGAAAAGCGGCAACATGGAAGAAGTGCTTACCCGCTACATTGCGTTCCAGCGGATGGCGCTGACTTTCAAGAAGAAGTTGGCGGTCTCGCTGGTTTATCCGACGCTGCTGGTCACGGTGGTTTCGTTGATGCTGGTGTTCCTGGTGACCTACGTTGTCCCGCAGTTTGCCAAGCTTTATCAGGATATGAACGCGCAGTTGCCCGTGGTCACGCTGATCATGCTGAATATCGGCAACCACGCGCAGAAGTATTTCCCGGTTTTCTTCGTCGCGCTGATCGTCGCGGCACTGGCTTTCTGGCAATGGAAGAAAACCGATCGCGGGGCCGAAAGTATCGACCGCACCATTCTGGCGCTCCCGCTGCTCGGCCAGATATGGTTGAAGTACCAGGTGGCAAACTTTTCCCGCATGCTCTCGACCCTGCTTGCGGGCGGTATGCCGCTGGTGCCGTCGCTGCAAACCGCGGGAGCTTCGATGAGCAGCCGGCGCATCCTGGTTGGCATTTCGGATGCCGCCATTCGGGTTCGCGAAGGGCAACCGCTGGCGAAAAGCTTGGAAGAGCAAAAGATGTTTCCCGAGTTGTCGGTGGAAATGATCGAAGTGGGCGAATCCACCGGAGCCTTGCCGGCCATGCTGAACTCGGTAGCTGAGTTTTACGAGGAGGACGTACAGAACGCGCTCGGAGCGGCCATGGCTTTGATCGAGCCCGTCATCCTCATTTTCATGGCTGTGATTGTGGGCGGAATACTTATCTCGCTGTATTTACCCATCTTCACTTTAGGATCTACGATTCACTAGGTTTGCAATCTAGACGAGAAATAGGGCCCTGGCCTGTGTTAGGTAGGTTTAGAGATGGCAACAACAACCGAAAATAAAGCAGTATTCGTGGGCGGGAACGGGACAGCAGCGCCCGGCACCCACAGCGAGGAGTTGGAAAAAGCGCAGGATATCGCACGACGCTATCGCTGCCAGTTCGTCGATCTGCATAACTTCCAGCTTCACCACGATCTGTTCAAAACCATTCCCGTTCACCTGATGTTCCGCTACAACTTCGTCCCGCTGGAAGAGACCGAAGACGGACGCCTCGCCATCGCCATCGCCGACCCCAGCCAGCTGATGATGATCGACGAGATCAGCCTGCTCTTGGGCAAGCGCATCGTCACCAAAGTTTCGACGCTGGCACAGATCACCGAAATCCTCAAGAAGACGGAACAGTCGAAGCGCGTTCTCGAAGATGCCAGCGAAGGCTTTGCCCTGGATGTGATCCGGGAGGATGAGTCCGGCACTGAGGAAAGCATTTCGATCGATCGGCTGGCCACGCAGCAAGGCGATATCAGCCCCATCATTCGTTTAGTCGATACTACGATCTTCACCGCGCTGCAGCGGCGGGCCAGTGATATTCACATCGAGACCCGTGATGATTCGGTGTGCATCAAGTTCCGTATCGACGGCGTGCTCACCCAAGCGATGCCGCCGATTGCCAAGGAGCATCACTCGACCATCATTTCGCGTATCAAAGTCATGAGTGAGCTCGACATCTCCGAACGCCGGGTTCCGCAGGACGGACGTTTCCGCGTACGCTACGGCAGCCCCGAGCGGCCGATCGACTTCCGCGTTTCGGTGATGCCGTCGATTCATGGCGAGGATGCCGTGCTCCGCGTGCTCGACAAAGAATCGATGAGCGAGAAGTTTCACAAGCTCACTCTGGATGTTGTAGGTTTCGACGAAGACGACTTGCGGAAATTCCGTCGCTACATTAAAGAACCGTACGGCATGGTGCTGGTAACGGGGCCGACCGGAAGCGGCAAGACCACGACCCTGTACGCGGCGGTCAGCGAGATCAAAACTGACGAAGACAAGATCATCACCATTGAAGACCCCGTGGAATACCAGATTCGCGGCATCACGCAGATTCCGGTGAATGAGAAAAAGGGCCTGACCTTTGCCCGTGGACTGCGCTCCATCTTGCGTCACGATCCAGACAAGATCATGGTCGGCGAAATCCGCGACACCGAAACCGCGCAGATCGCGATTCAGTCGGCTCTTACCGGTCACTTGGTGTTCACCACCGTCCACGCGAATAACGTGGTCGATGTCATCGGGCGATTCCTCAACATGGGCGTCGAGCCCTACAATTTCGTTTCTGCGTTGAACTGCATTCTGGCGCAACGGCTGGTGCGCTTGATTTGCGAATCCTGCCGCACGGCAACGCACTATGCCCCGGAAACGCTGGAGGCCAGCGGCCTCGATCCGAAGACCTGGTCGGAGGTCAACTTCTACGAAGGACAAGGCTGCATTGAGTGTGCCGGGACGGGGTTCCGCGGTCGAACCGCCATCCACGAGTTGCTGGATTTGAGCGACCGCATCCGCGAGATGATTCTGCTGAAGAAGCCGACTTCCGAGATCCGGCGAGCCGCCCGCGATGAAGGCATGCGGTTCCTGCGTGAGTCCGCCCTCGACAAGGTACGAAACGGGCTGACTACATTGAAAGAGATTAACAAGGTCACCTTCATCGAAAGCATGCGATAGAGACCATGCATGGCGGTGGATTCGCAAAGGTGGCTGACCTTTCGGCCAGTGACTCTGGTGCTCTTCCAGCTATTGCATTTGTCCGCGGGACAGCGTTTTACTTGTAGTATCGCTGCAGGGAGTAGTGTCGGGAATGCGCTCTAGTTTCAATTCGAGTTCTAAGCCAAAGCTGGCGTGCGAGATCACTCCGGATCGTGTGTTCGCGGGACGGGTTTCGGACCGGGGCGACATGGTCGACGTGTGCGCGGCTGGGGAACTGGCCAAGGGCAGCGTTGTGCCCGACTTGATGGAAGCGAACCTGCGCGAGCGCAAGAGCGTTTTCGATACCGTCCGGGACACTCTCGGCAGCCTGAACAGCCGGTCGCGCGATGTCATTGCCGTGCTGCCCGATGCCGCGGTTCGGGTCATGTTGCTGGATTTTGACACTCTCCCGGCCAACCGCACGGAAGCAGAAAGCGTAGTCCGGTTTCGGCTC
>Ga0210383_10001963_pt1 | contig 18708 bp, 14 predicted proteins | sample IncBWC14OmetaG_FD_160072 | JGI IMG/M metagenome (GOLD analysis project Ga0210383, IMG submission 160072) | Forest soil microbial communities from Barre Woods Harvard Forest LTER site, Petersham, Massachusetts, United States - Inc-BW-C-14-O ...
GTGATACGGCATGTTGGTGTTGATCTCGCCGGCCAGTTCAATGAAGCGCGTGCGGAAATCCCATTCCTTGGCTTTCCAGGAAAGATAAAACGGGTCGACGGGAATGCAATGGCCGCCCAGCCCGGGTCCCGGATAAAAAGGCTGAAATCCGAAAGGCTTGGTCGCAGCGGCATCAATCACTTCCCAAATGTTGATTCCCATGCGCAGCGATAACAGCTTCAACTCATTCACCAGCGCAATGTTCACGCAGCGGTAAATGTTCTCTAGCAATTTGGTCATCTCTGCCGCCGCCGGGGACGAGACCCGTACCACGCGATTGAAGATGGCGCCATACAAAGCAGCAGCTAAATCGGATGCCTTCGCATCCAGTCCGCCCACCACTTTCGGAATGTCGCGCCGGGCCACCGTCGTATTCCCGGGATCTTCCCGCTCGGGAGAGAACGCAACATAAAACTCCTGCCCGTTAGCGGCTTCACCACGCGAAGCCTTCAGCCCGTGTCGGTTGCCTTTCTCTAAAATCGGGATCAAAACCTCTTCCGTCGTGCCGGGATACGTCGTGCTCTCAAGAATCACGAGATGTCCCGCCCGCAGGTGGGGAGCTATGGATTTCGCCGTGTCTGTGATGTAGCTCAGGTCGGGTTCGTGATACTCGTTCAGCGGCGTGGGGACGCAAATGATGATCGCGTCCATCTCGGTCAGCCGGGCGTATTCGGCAGTCGCGCTGAACCCGCGTTTCTTTGCGGCCTGAATTTCAGCCGCAGGAATGCGATAAATGTAGCTGCCTCCCTGATCGAGCGTGGAGATCTTGCGGGCGTCGATATCAAAGCCGGTCACTGGAAACTTCTCCTCCGTGTAGAGCAGAGCCAGAGGCAGGCCCACATAGCCCAACCCAATGACGGCGACGCGCGCGTGTTTTTGTCCAATTTTGCTCTTCAGTTCGGAAAACAAAGCGGCAGGCATTGATTCAATCGTCATAGTTAAAAGTGGGATTCAGTTTGAATTTTAACATGTGGCTCTGTGGCTCGGCTCATGAGGGGCAAGTATGCGATTGTTCGACACTCGGCTATCGCGAGCCTGGTGATTTTCGCGTAGTCTCAATTACTCAGGGGACGGAACCCGCTGGCGGCTGGGGACTCCGGAACAACCCGAAAAGAAATCTATGGCAAAGATGAGGGTTGTCTTCATCCTGGGAGGATTGTTCGTGGTTGGGCTGGGTGCGACCTCCGGGCGATTTCTGGTTGTGAATCAGCCCCGCAAATCAGAGGTGATGGTTGTTCTCGCCGGAGAAACAAACCGCCGTCCAGCGCGCGGGCTGGAGTTGCTCGATCAAGGCTACGCATCGCGAATGATTCTCGATGTTCCGGCCGACTCTAAAATTTATCAGTGGAATGAGGTGGAGATTGCGCGGAAATATGTCGAAGGGCTGCCGCAGGCGGGTTCAATTACGATTTGCCCAATTTACGCACACTCCACCAGGGATGAGGCGCAAGAGGTGTCGCGTTGCCTTGAAGGTTCGGGCGCACGCAGAATTCTGCTGGTCACGTCGGACTTCCACACCCGCCGGGCACTCAGCATCTTTAATCGGGTTTTACCGGCGGATTACAGCGTTGCAGCTGCCTTCGATCCCCGCGAGTTTGGCGTGCAATGGTGGCGACATCGCGAGTGGGCCAAAACCAACCTGGTTGAGTACACGAAGTTCGTGTGGTGGGAACTGATCGATCGCTGGCGCTGAATACTTCACCAGCGTAACTGGCGTGCCACACGGTGACCAGAGAAGGCAATTGACGGCCCAAGTTCCGCAGGCTAGGATCACCGCGAAGAGCTTGTGGAAGAAGTGTGTTTATGCTCCGAGATGCTATTTGCTGGATGATGATCGTCACGACTCCCGCAGCCCTGGTCGGGGCAGATTCGGGTGCGGCCATCCTCTACGGCAAAGGAAAGGGCACGGTCTGGCTGAACGGCAAACCCCTGCCGCGCTCCTCCGCCGTTTTTCCCGGTGACTTAATACAAACGCAGACAGAGTCCCTGGCGACCCTCGATGCTTCCGGTTCCGGCGTAATTGTCCTGCAGGATTCCCTGGTGAAGTTTGAGGGGAACGCCGTATCTCTTCAGCATGGCGGCGTCAGCGTGGCCACTTCTCGCGGTATGGTCGCGGTTGCCGGGGACGTCACGGTGACTCCGGTGTCGAAGGCATGGACTGAGTTTGAAGTGATTGACGCGAGCGACACGGTTCAGGTGGCGGCTAGTAAAGGCGACGTGAACGTGAATTGCGGAAAGGATTCCACAACCCTGTCCCCGGGTGAGCAGGCTACTCGCGACGATTCCGGAAACTGCAACAAGAAGAAGAAAAAGGCTGCAGGCGCGCCGTTTCCAGGCAACGGCGGCTACCTGACCAATCCCTACGTTCTGGCTGGCGGAGTCATTGGAGGAGGAGTGATCGTGTGCCTGCTGCTATGCACCTCGTCCAAACCATTTGTCAGCCAGTGGAAGCCGTAGCTGAGATCTGCGAGTCGTTCGAAAAATGCTCGATCGAGCGATGCCGGCGGTGCGGGCCATGATGCCGATCAAAACGCGGCTCCATCGCAGCCACCGCGCATAGCGTGTAAAACAGTGCCGCATTCGCTGGAATCTGCAGATTGAAATCCACGAAGCTGTGGACCAGAATTCCGCTAATCCCCAGCACGGCAGCCAGAGTGACAGCAGTGTTCGCATCCGGTGGCCAGTGTTTCAATTTCTTTCGAGCCGAACGAAAAAGCGTCAGCAGAGACCAAAGGACAGTCGCAAACCCAAGAGTTCCCATTTCAACCAGCAATTGCAGGTAATCGTTATGCGCCATGCCCACCGGGAGATTGCTTGAGAAGCTGCTGAACTGCGGATAGATTTCACCGAATACGCCCAAACCCCACCCCGAGACCGGCTTCTGCGCGAACATTTTCAGTGCATCGCGATCCATTCTCAGCCGCGCGGCGCCGGATAACTCGGTCTGCGTAGCGCTGTTAATGCTCGCCACGCGGTCCGCTAAGTCGCTGCCGCCGAGCCAGGCCAATAGTCCCAACGCGATAACCAGGAACCCGCCCAACGCCAAGGTCGACTTCCAGGTCTGCCGTCGTTTGATCAAGAAAGTAGCAAGCAGAGCCATCTGCACGGCGAACGCAACCATTCCGCCTCGCGAACCTGAAAGAAAAATCGTGCTCGCCATCACTGCGGCCGCGAAAGCTGCCATCAGCCTTCGTGAACCCGGAATAGCATCGGTAAGAGAGATGACGAGAGGAATCGGCGTCAGCATTTCCATTAGGCCGGCGTAGTGATTGTGGTTTACATACGGACCGTAGATCCAGCCATCGGATTGCGCAGTCCTGAGCCAGTACAGTTTTCCGTTCGGGGCGACGCCCTGCATCAATGCGAACAGCGCAACCGTAAAGCCGTATCCGGAGAGCAACCACGCGAGGGTTTTGACCTGCGATGTTTTGCGCAGGAATTGAACAACTAAGAAACACAACAAGCCATAGGTGCAGTACAGCAGGGCTGTAGAAGAAGTGTCGGAACGATAGGCGGTACGTCCGGCCACGAGTTGCCCTAGGATCAAAAGCGCAAAAAACAACATCGGCAAGAACAGCGGATTATTTATGATTTCCAATTCACCAGCCGCGACTTGCCGAGCCGCCCAAAGCGCGAAAAGCACGCCCGCACCCAGTTGCAGGATGGAAATCGACCAGACCTCAACCGCGCCGAATGCCAGCGGGCCAAAAAGCAGCAGGCCAAAAACACCATAAAAGAGTGTGGGATCGAGCAAAGACCTCGAATGCCGCCGATGCACACCGGATTCGGTTGCCAGCGCAAGCGGCAGCGATGAGGTCACTGGCCACCTGCCGCAAGTTGATCCGAGGTCCGGTGAGCATTTGCCAGTCGAACTCCACCAATCCACAGCTTGCCACGAATCGCGTTGCCCGCAGGCACTCGCTGAATTCGCAGCACTACCAGTCTGGTAGCGGGTCCGGTATCGAAAGCTCCTCCTACCTGTTTCCAGAAACCTTCGTCCTTGAGTTCCTCGCTAGCAAAGTAACTTGCGCCAGTAAACTGGTCCGCAAGCAAAAATCGTGGCCCACCCGCTCCCTCCAAACCTTCCGACTTGAAATAGGCAGAGAATACGTACTTCGTATTCGGCTCGACTGGAATGAGTTGGCGAATGCCTGCGTCTTCGATCCCACGACTGTCAAATGTGATGGAAAGAGAACGATGACCGGAATGCATCTCGGCTGGGTCGAGCGCCAGCGAAACATCGGACAACTTGTCATACAGCCAATCGAAGCCGCCGTTCAGCACAGGCAAGCTGAAATCGCCGTTAACGACAAGGTTCTCCGACGAAGGCTGATATCCAGAAAGATCGCACAGACTCGCCGCTTCCTGCCAAGCTTGATGGGCGTGTTCAACGTCACCATGGTAGATCAGGTATCGGACATAATCGAAGACGTGGCGCGCTTCCACTGTCTGCTGGAGTTCCACCATTTGTGTCCACACTTTCGCAGCAGCGCTCGGTTCGTTCTTCGAAACCAGGAAATCCAGGAACGAGGAATAAGCCTCGGCGTTATGTGGCACTGCGGCTCGCAGAACAGCGTCGACATCCGGTCTGATCTGCCAGCTGCGTTCCAATGCCGCGAATGAATAGGGGTTATTCTCCAGGACCACGCGGAATTCCTGCAATGCTACGTCGCTTTCGCCCAGCGCCCAGTAGAAATTGGCGGCATCCCAAGCAACGTCCGGAGTGGATGGATCATCTGCGATGGCATGCTGCAAAGCATCCTTTTGCCGATCGCTGTCCGCGAGACGCCGGTAAGTCCTCGAGAGTTCAAGCCAGTAGCCGGCGTTGTTCGGGTTTAGCGTAGTGGCCGACTTGAGAAATTGCGCAGCCGTCTCTGGTTCCTGCTGTGTGTCCAGGAAATAGTGGCCCAGACGGTATTGGTACTCAGCGTTCTCCGGTTCGAGCCGTCCGGCCAATTGCAGGCTGGCAAGATCCAGCTTTCGGGAAAAGTAATCGGCAAAGAATTCACGGGCTGCCGATCCAATGTAGACCGTCACAAACAGCAGGCATGTTCCCAGGAAGACAAGTTTCGCGGCAGTACCCCGCAGCGGAATCTTGATGTGAGCCTGTTCGCCGGAGCGTGCCGTGCCCAGATGCTGCCCCACGTTACGTTACGCTCCGCCCGAGGTCACCGCAGAAGCGGCTTCCTCCGCGCTGCTGAACGGATCCTCTTGATAGTACCCGTGCCCGTACTTCCCCTGATATTCATAGTAATAAAAATAGTCCGGAGAATTAAGGTCGACAGCATTCACCAGGACACCGCACAGTCGCGCGTTCACTTGCAGGAGAATGTCGCGCGCGCGCCGCAAAGCCGGTTTAGTGGTGTGTCCAGACCGAATGACGAGAACGACGGCGTCAGCGCTGGTCGACATCACCACGGCGTCGGTGACGGAAAGCGTCGGGGGCGTGTCGATAACAATATGGTCATATTGTTTCCGCAGCTCCTCCAGAACATTTTTCATTTTGGCGGAGGCCAAAAGTTCCGCCGGATTCGGCGGCGGTGTACCCGCGGGGAGGATGAAGAGATCCGGCAAGATCGTCGATGGAATAATTGCCTGTTCCAGAGTTGCGCTGCCGGTCAGAACGTTGCTGAGTCCGATTTTCGGACCCATGCCCAAAGTTTTGTGAATACTTGGCCGGCGGAGGTCAGCATCGATCAGCAAAACTCGCGTGCCTTTCTGAGCCAGAACAATCGCCGAGTTCACGCTGGTCGTGGTTTTGCCCTCCTCGGGAAGAGCGCTGGTGATGAGAACGACTTGTGGAGGTCCTCCGGCAAATGTGAGGAGCAGCGAAGTACGCAATGCGCGGTAAGACTCCGCCATCTGAGATCGCGGACGCGATTGCGTTACTAGTTCGACCGCCTCTTTGGAAGAAGCAAGAGCCAGCTTTTGGCGACTTCCCATTTCCCTGCTGTTTCTCGACCCGAGAGGAATCATGCCCAGTGATGGCAGCGCCGAGATGAGTTGGGCTTGCTCCGGCGTCCGTACAGTGTTGTCCATACTGTCCAACAGGAATGCCAGCCCAATGCCAGTGGAAAGACCCAGCGCCAACGCAAAACCAATATTCTTTAGAATGTTCGGATCCGCGGGCACTGTGGGGACTCGCGCCGCATCAACGATGCGGAAATTGTTTGAACGCAAACCTGCGGTTACACCGGCTTCCTTTAATTTTTCCAGCAACCCTTCGGAGAGCGTCCGGTTGGCGTCGACGTCGCGCTTCAGCAGGCTGTATTCGATGGCACTCTCGTTCAGCTTGTTGGCTTCCTGCTTTTGCTGCTCCAACGCGGTACGCAGCATGCTTTCACGCTGGACAGCGGCAAGATAATCGCCGCGCAGACGGGCTGCGACCTTGTGTGTTTCAGTTTGAATCTCCTCGTCGACTTCTTTGAGTTGACTGCTGAGTTGAGCCAGTTTCGGGTAGGAAGGGCCGAATTGCGTGTTCAGTTGTGCCACCTGGATCTTCAAATCGGCCTGCTGTTCGCGCAGCTTTTCCAGCAACGCTGAACTCGCGCTGGAACCTTTTGCCGCGCCGTCAACATTGGCGGCCGCTACGATTGAGTCGGAATCACCGGACTGCACCAGGTGATAAATCGATTCCTTCTCCATCCGTGTGGATTCGGCGGAGGTTAATTCCCGGTTCAATTCATCCAGCTTGGCGGTGGTGATGTTCTGCTTCTCGTCGATCCCGAGGATTTCGTGTTCCTTCTGGTACTTGACCAGTTTTTCCTGCGAAGTCTCCACTTTGATTTGCAGATCGACCAGTTGTTTAGAAAGCCAGTCCGATGCCTGCATGGTGGACTCGAACCTCGTCTTGAAATTTTGCTCGACGTAAGTGCTGGCCAGCGTATTCACTGCCTGTGCGGCGAGATTCTTGTCCGGACTGCGGTAGCGGATTTCAATAATCCGGGTGTTGGGGACGAGCGAGACTTGCAGGTTGCTTTTGAAACCGGCCAGGGCCGCCGATGTCTTTGTCGAATCCGCTTGCAGGGCGTCCGGCGCCAGCTCTAATGACGAAGAAGAAGATTTACCCTTGGTCACGGACTCCAGTTGCCGGTCCAGATTCAACTGTCGAATGACCTGAAGAGCCAACAGATCGCTCTTTAGTATTCTCACCTCGGTGTCCAAGTCCGTAGGGTCGTAATAATCGAAGCCGGGTGAATCTTTGAGGTTGAAAGTAACCGGATCCATTTTGTTGATCGCGATGCTGCCAACCGCTTCGTAAATAGGCGTGCTGCGCAGCGTGGAAACAGTGACGACACCAACGACCAGCGCCACACTTGCAACTACAACCCACTTGCTTTTGATGAGGACCCGAATGTATTCGCGGAGCAGCGAATCTTGCGGGGGCGCGCTGGGATAGCCTCCAGGCGTATCGCGGTTCGACTCATTCAAGAAAGAAGGCTGTAAAGGACGTATGATCTGTCCATTCAGCGGTACTAACGGTTCTGAATCCATCAATGCTCCGGTGAAGAATCTAGATGGCGGGAAGATTCAAACGTCTTCGTCGCCGGTCTCGGCTTCGAGACAGGCCAAAACCTCATTCACCATCTTTAACCTGCCGCAATTGGGCTCAGTCTAGCACCGCAGGGGGAAGACTCCTCGTTCCTAATTAAGCGGGTTCCTTAGTGTTAACGGGGGTTCCTGCCCGTTCAATTGGCGCTCTGCTCCGCTATACTGGCGCTGCCAAATTTCATTTTGATCACCGTGCGACACGAGCGCCGCGCGGATTTGTTTGGGAGAAGGTATTTCACTCCGAGGGAGTACGTCGATGAAGTGGTCCGAGCAGATTGTCCTGGTGACCGGCGGGACGGGATCTTTTGGGAGAAAGTTCGTCGAACTGATGTTGCGCGAGTACCGCCCACAGAAGCTCATTATTTTCAGCCGGGACGAACATAAGCAGCATGATATGCGGGCTGCTGGATTCGACCATCCAAGCCTGCGCTATTTCATCGGGGATGTTCGCGACGCGCAGCGTTTGGAGCGCGCTTTTTCCGGAGTCACGATTGTGGTTCACGCTGCCGCCCTGAAACAGGTCCCGGCCTGTGAATATAATCCGTTCGAAGCCATACAAACCAACATCATGGGCGGACGCAACGTCGTCGATGCGGCCATCAACCGCGGAGTGCGCCGCATTCTGGCCCTGAGCACAGACAAAGCGGTGAATCCCATCAATTTGTACGGTGCAACCAAGCTTTGTGCGGAGAAAATGTTCGTGCAAGCCAATTCTTATTCGGGTGCCCAGGATACCCGGTTCAGTTGCGCCCGCTACGGAAATGTTCTGGGCAGCCGCGGCAGCGTGATTCCGGTATTCCTCGAGCAGCGCAAGCGCGGCAAAATAACCATCACCGATTCCCGCATGACCCGGTTCTGGATCACGCTCGAGCAGGGAGTCCGGTTCGTGGTCCGCTGTATCGAGCAGATGCACGGCGGCGAAATTTTTGTCCCCAAGATTCCAAGTATGACGCTGCTGGAAATGGCCGAAGCCGTTGCCCCAGGTTGCGATATCGAAGCGATTGGGATCCGCCCGGGCGAGAAACTTCATGAGGTACTGCTGTCAGAGGACGAAGCCCGCAATGCGCGAGAAATCGATGATATGTTCGTCATTCAACCGGCGCATCCCTGGTGGAAAAAAGAAAACTGGAAGCAGGCTCGGCCTCTTCCCGACGGATTCCGCTATGCCAGCGACAATAATCCGCAGAGGCTGAGCGCGGAGGAATTGTATGAACTTGTCGGAGAAACCTCTCCCGCCTTAGTCCCTGTGCTCCAGGGACACGCGCTGCAGGTCCCGGCGTAAGCGCGCATGCGTCTGCGACATCAGAAAACGGAAAGCGTTTCCCAGAAGTCAGGAGCGGCCAGGCAAGCATGAAGATTGCCGCCATCATTCAAGCTCGAATGAATAGCACGCGTCTGCCGGGCAAGGTCCTCATGGATCTCGGAGGGGAGACGGTCCTGGCGAGAGTAGTACGGCGCTTACGGCGGGCCACACTCGTCGAGGAAATTGTAGTAGCGACCACAGAGTCAGAGGCCGACCACGCGATTGTCCGTGAGTGCGAGCGTCTCTCGGTTAGAGTTTTCCGCGGCGAGGAGAACGACGTGCTCGACCGCTATTACCATGCGGCGCAGTGGACAGGTGCGAAAGCTATTGTTCGTATCACATCCGACTGCCCTCTTATCGACCCGGAGATTACCGACAACACGATTCGCTCGTTTCTAGAGCAAAGGCCTGACTATGCCAGCAACGCGCTGCAGCGGACTTATCCGAGGGGGCTTGATACAGAAGTCATGACTTGGGAAGCTCTCTCGCGCGCGTGGCGAGAAGCTCGTTTGTCCTATCAACACGCACACGTTACACCTTACATTTATGAACATCCGGAGCGCTTTGAGATTCTTCCGGTCAAGGGCGACGTCGACCGCAGCAGCTGTCGGTGGACTCTAGATACTTCAGAAGATCTCGCTTTCATCCGTGCGGTTTATGAGCGCCTCGATAACGATGACCGCTTTTCCTGGCGTGACGTTCTGTCTTTGTTGGAGCGAGAGCCCGAATTGGTGGAGTTGAACCGTGATGTCATGCAGAAAGCGCTGCACGAGGGTTGATGCTCAATGGGACCTGCATGCCAGCGGATACCGTAACCAACTCAAGAGCTTTCTGGTTAAGGCAAGCTGAATGACGCCGCTGAAGTTGGGGAGGAAAATTGTCGGGCTGGAACATCCCACATATTTCGTGGCTGATATTTCAGCAAATCATGATGGTGATTTGGAGCGCGCCAAATTGCTCATCCGGCTCTGTGCGGAAGCGGGCGCCAACGCGGCGAAGTTCCAGAACTTCCGCGCCGCCAAAATCGTCAGTGACAGAGGTTTTCAAGCGCTGGGGCAGCAACTGTCCCACCAGTCCAAATGGAAGAACAGCGTATTCCAAGTATATCAAGCGGCGGCTTTGCCCTGGGAGTGGACGCCGATTCTCAAGCAGGAATGCCACGCGTGCGGCATCGACTACTTCTCTGCCCCGTACGATCTTGAAGCCGTCGACATGCTCGATCCTTTCGTTGAACTTTTTAAAATCGGTTCCGGCGACATCACCTGGCCTGAAATGCTCCGCACGATTGCGGCAAGACAAAAACCGGTGTTGCTGGCGACGGGCGCGTCGGAAATTTCCGAGGTTCAACGTGCGGTAGAGGAGGTCCTGAAGATCAATCCGCAACTCGTTCTCATGCAGTGCAACACGAACTACACAGGAAGTGCGGAATCCTTCCGGCACATTCACCTGAGGGTGCTGGAAACATACCGGGCAATGTTTCCCGGCGTGATTCTTGGTCTGTCCGACCACACTCCCGGACACGCCACCGTACTCGGTGCGGTTGCGCTGGGCGCGCGTGTGATCGAGAAGCACTTCACAGACGACAATCGCAGAGAAGGACCAGATCACCCATTCTCTATGACGCCGCAAGCGTGGCGTGACATGGTGGACCGCACCCGAGAGCTCGAATCTGCGATAGGTTCCCCGCTTAAGACCGTGGAGGAGAACGAACGCGAAACCGTAGTGCTGCAGCGCCGCTGCTTGCGGGCTGCCGTCAATCTCGGGCCGGGAACGATACTGCGGCCTGAGATGCTGGAAGCACTTCGCCCTGCTCCGAGTGACGCGGTGATGCCTTTTGATCTGCCGCAAGTGGTGGGCAGAACGCTCATTCATGATTTGCCAGCCGGCGAGTATCTCAGGTGGACAATGCTCACTGACGCTGAGGTTCATTAGTGCGAGTCGTCTATTTTTCTGACAACAGTTCGGACCACAATCGCAGATTCCTGGAAAAGCTGACGGCGTTCGGGCATGACGTTTTTTTCCTCAACGTCACGCGGCAACAGTTAGCACAAAGCTGGCTGCCTCGCGGAATTCATCGGGTGCATCTGAAGCAGAACATTCGCCGGGATGCGGACCCAACCCAGTTTGCCGGATTTCTGCCTGAGTTTCAGTGTTTATTGAACGAACTGCGCCCAGATCTCGTGCATGCCGGGCCGGTTCAGACTTGCGGCTATGTCGCCGCTCTCTCCGGTTTCCACCCGCTGGTGGTGATGTCATGGGGCTCGGACGTACTGTTCCACGCGGAGCGAAACGAAGAGTGGAGACACGCTACGGAGGTATCTCTGCTTGCGGCGGATGGATTCGTTTGCGACTGCGAAGCCGTTCGTGCAGCAACTCGATGCTACGCTGCGATCCCGGCTGCACGGACCGTGCAGTTCCCGTGGGGAATCAAGCGTGACTCGTTTTCGCCGTGGGGGCCAGCAGAGCCCCGCGAAAACTTAGGTTTGAGCGCGGACGCATTCGTTCTCATCAGTACGCGATCGTGGGAGCCGATCTATGACACAGATGTTCTGCTCCAGGCTTTCCAACTTGCGTATCGCAATAACAATCGACTACGTCTGCTCTTGCTGGGCGATGGTTCCGCGGCTGGCTGGATTCGCAGCTTCGTTGCTGAGCATGAATTGAGCGGAGTGGTTTTGACTCACGGGTTGATTTCACGGACAGAGATGCCGCAGTGGTTTCGCGTTGCAAATGCCTATGTCAGTTGTGCCCGGTCCGACGGAACTTCGGTTTCGTTGCTTGAGGCCATGGCTACAGGGCTTCCCGCCGTCGTCACCGATATTGCATCCAACCGCGAATGGATTACTGAAGATGAAAACGGATGGCTGGCATCAGTTGGCTCGCCCGAGAAGTTTGCGGAGAAACTTCTTCGCGCTGCGAGTCTGCCGCCGAATGAGATTCAGGAGATATCTGCGCGGAATCGGAAGATTGTGGCTGAGCGCGCGGACTGGGACAAGAATTTCCCCAGCCTTCTGCGTTTGTATGAATGTCTTGTTAATAGTGCGATGGTGATGAAAGCGTGAGACTGGTCAGTCCATTATTGAAACACGTGGTCTATCCGGGCCTGTCGAAGACCGGATATCTGCGTCGGGCGGCTCATACCGGACCTGTGGTGCTGACCTATCACGGCGTTTTGCCTGCGGAGTACAAAGTCGTCGATCCCGCCCTCGATGGCAGCCTCGTGACCGCAGATTCGTTTCGCCGCCAGCTTCGATTTCTTAAGGAGCAATACAACGTAATCTCTCCAGAAGAATTCCTGCTCTCGTGCGAGACACAGCATGGGTTGTCTCCGCGCACCGTACTGTTGACTTGTGACGACGGTCTGCGGAACGGTTTACACGACATGCTGCCGATTCTTCAGGAAGCAGGGCTGAAGTGTTTATTCTTTGTCACTGGCGCGTCGCTGGCCACCCCCCCCACAATGTTGTGGTACGAGGAACTGTATCTGATGTTCCTGGCCGGGCCGGAGAACTTTAGTCTGGAGCTGCTCGAAATTGGGGTACAAGCGCACGCAAATCGTCGAGAGAAACGTTCTCTGTGGTGGGAATTGGTAAGAAAGCTTTCACGCTATGATTTGGACCGACGTAGATCGCTCTTGGAGAGCATAAGGATGCAACTCGGCCTTTCTGAGCGATGGGATTCTGAATACCGCGAAGATCCCGCATGCAACAGACGCTTCTTACTATTGAACCAGACCGAACTGAAACAGCTTGTTGGAGCGGGGATGTGCATCGGATCACATACTCTCTCTCATCCGATGCTGTCGAAGTCATCGCCCGAAGTGGCGTGGAGCGAAATCTCCGAAAGCAAGCACAATCTCGAACAGGCATTGGGACAAAAGGTATCGGCGTTGGCCTATCCATTCGGCGATTCGTCGTCGGTGACGTCGCGAGAAATGCAAATGGCCGAGCGGGCTGGATTCCAGTGTGCGTTTCTCAACACGGGAGGAAGTTGTGGAACTTCGACCCCGGAATTTGCTCTGCCGCGCGTGCACGTTGCCAGAGAAATGGGTCTCGCGGAATTCCAGGCGCACGTCTCGGGGTTTCATCACTCGTTGCAGGAGTTGTTTCGACCGGCAAATCCGATTGCTCCGGTGGGGGTAACCGGTTGAGCACGGAAACAATGCCCGTCCAGGAATACGCGCTCAATCTCACGACGTATCTGGCTCCAGAGGTCGCCTCACACTACGCAGGCCTCAACTACCTGACTCTCTGCGAGCGATTGCTGTTTCGAACCTACATCAAGCCGGGCATGGCCGTCCTCGATCTGGGCGTGGGTGGCGGACGCACGACGTCGTATCTTTCCAGAGTTGCGTCGCGCTACGTAGGAGTTGACTACTCGGAGACGATGGTTCGCATTTGCAGAAACAAGTTTCCTGACCTTGATTTCGTGCTGGCCGACGCATCTGACCTATCCGTGTTTGAAGACGCCTCTTTCGATGCCATCGTATTCGCGTTTAACGGACTGGACTCGGTTGTTCCGGATGAGAAGAGATTGCGCTGTCTCCGCGAATGCTGGCGCGTGTTACGGCCAGCGGGCATACTCGTTTTCTCCTCTCACAATCCGCGCTCGATCCTGGTTCGCGCCGATTGGAATCGCGGAAGGCTGCGTGCATTTGCGCGAAGATTTCTTCCCCAACGAAATGCTTTCTTCCCGCTAGTCGTCGCAGGACTCACGGTGGCGAAGGCAATTCAGGCTTTTATGCGCGCAGCGATCGGATCCGCGTCAAGAATCATCCGGCGGGTCCCAAGCCCCGCTTTCTGGCGCGGGAAGGGCAATCTCTATGATTCCGTCGACGGCGGCCTCACGGTTCACTATTCGACTCCCGGCCGCGTCGTTGCTGAACTGGCAGAACTCGATTTCCAGTTGCTGAAATCGCTGGGAGACGATTATCCACGAATAAGCCGGATGTTGCTGACGGATTGGTATTACTACGTATTTTTGAAAAACGACAACTGTTCGATCGGAAGGAAATCTTGCGCCTAGTTCTGCAACGAGAAATTCCGGACGACGACCGCCTGGCCCGCCAGTGGAATGAACTGGTGCAGCAAATGGAGTGTCCAGAAGTTTTCTACACCTACGAATGGGCGCTAGCTGTCAGCCGCGCCTATCGTGATTCCATCAACCCCCTGCTGATGCTGGCGTACGAGCGGGATTCTTTGGTTGGCGTCGCTGCACTCGCAACCGACAGAGCGCAACAAGGGACATTTTTTCTGGCGGGCACGACGGCGGACTACTGCGATTTTGTTTCGTCACCGAAATCGCGGCGGGAACTGGTGAACTGCGTTCTGGCCGAACTACGGATGCTTGGAATGCCGATGCTGGTGCTGGCGAACTTACCCGCCGACTCTGCCACGGCCCTGGTGGTCGGGAAGGCGGCGAACTTCCGAGGCTACAACTTGTTTTCTCAGCCGGCATTCCAGTGCGCCCAAGTATCTTTGCGGACCAACGAGCAAAAAGAGTCGGTGCGACATGCAGTACAGCATAAGCGAGAACGCCGCTACCTCAAGTCGTTAGCGACAAGAGTACCTGTCGTTGTAGAGCATTCGGGGTCGTGGGACCAGATTGCTTCCGCCTTACCGTCGTTTTCCAAGACCCACGTCGCCAGATTCTCGGCTATGGGCCGCAACAGTAATCTCGATAGCCCCCAACGGGTTGCTTTTCTCCTGGAACTGGGTAAATTACTTTCCCCCCGTGGCTGGATCGCATTGAGCGAACTTCGCGCCGGTAAACATTCCATGGCTTGGCAATACGCTTTTCAATTCGCGCGCCATCGTTCCTTCTATCAGACAACCTTCGACAGTAGTTTTCGCGAGTATTCCCCGGGCTTCAATCTGATTCTCAGGCTAATCGAAGAAGCATGTGACTCTTCTGAAACCGATTTCGTCGACCTCGGTTTGGGTGGGGAAGACTACAAAAAAAGATTGGCGAACGGTACGCGCGAGACCCTAAATGTGACACTCGCAAGATCGACGGTGACCTACATGAGGGTGGCGGCGCGCTATCACGCCGCTGCCGCAATCAAAACTTCCCCTCGCCTGGAACGTTATTTGCGTCGAGTGTTAGGGCGACCATCCTCGGGAAGTGTCCAAGTATGAAGGTATTGCTGCTCCATCCGGAGGATGCTCTTGATAAGTGCTCCACGCAGCATTGGGACCTGGTAGTCGATATCGCTCGCGCTCCCCGCGAAACCTACTCACACTGGAGCCGGGAAACCGGGTGTCCAGTAGTCAGCATTTATGATCATGCCGAGGAGACTGAGGATCTTTACCGTCTCCGGGGACTCTTGCAACTCGGTACGGATCGCGTCGTCGACCGTTGGGGGATTGACTGGTGGGATGTTTTCTCGCTCGAAATTGCTTCCGGACTCCAGCGACTGATGCTGGTTCAACGGCTGTCGAAAAAGCTGCCGGCAAATTGCGATCTGTATTCTAGTCGGCCCAATTCCGCGGCGGCGGCTCTGCAACGGATCCTCGGCGCGCGCGTGACCAACCTGAGCGGAGGATTGCATTCCGTCACTCGCCGCTTGCGACGCTATTGCGAGGCCTTGTCTCGCCTCGACAACGCCGATCTTCTCCAAGTCTTTGAGGACAAATTTGACGCTGACCATTCGATTCGTCGCCGTTTCAGTGTGCGCCGGCGTGGCCTGACTCAACCCGCAGTGTTGCTACCGTCTGCTTACATTAACGTGTCCCGTACGGCTCTCTCCTACGCCGCCCTGCTCCCACAACAGCAATTCATGTTGGTGGTTGCCCGTAGAAACGGGTATCTGGCGACCGTGCCGCCTAATGTCACCGTGGCGTCGTTGACTCCGTATTTTGGCCCAACCGACCAGCAGGAACTCGCATCCCTACGCGAATCCTGGGACAACTTGAAAACTTCGCTGGCAGGATGCGCAGCCGAGTTTGAAACAGCGGAAGCGGCAGGGCTGCTCGGAACCGCCAGCGCACCTTTTGGTTGGGGCGCCGCGGTTCGCGACGCATGGCTGCGATTCTTCGCATCTGCGCGGGTGACCACTTGTCTCAGCGCGGACGACAGCAATCCCCATACCAGGATTCCGTTAATCTTGGCCAAGCGGCAGGGCATCTCCGCCATCGCCTGCCATCACGGCGCTCTCGACTTCCGCATGGCAATCAAGGCGAACCATGCGGACTTGTACTTGGCCAAAACTGAAATGGAACGCGATTACATGCGTCGTATTTGCCACCTTTCTCCGGAGAAGATAGCCGTGGTGGCACCGGCATCGCCGCAACCGCGAGCTTTGCAACCTGAGGCCCGCCGCTCGGCCCCGTGGCTGGTTTTTTTCACGGAACCCTATCCGAGCTACTCGTGGCGCAGCGATGAAGTCTACCGCGATCTTCTGCCACGATTGTGGTCCCTCGCCCAGACCTGCGGGTTGAAGCTGGTTTTCAAGCTGCATCCCTTTGAAAGCGTCAGAGGTCATCGTGGGATGCTGCGCCGACTCATCCCGGAGCATGAGCACCAGATCGAAGTCCTCGCGGGCCCACCCTCGGATCAGTTGTGGAACCGCATTCAATTCGCCTTGACCGTGCAATCGTCCACAGCCGTGGAGTGCGACGTTTTGGGCATTCCAGTATTCCTATGCGCGTGGCTGCGTGATCCCTTTTCGCGATACGTTCAGCAATACGCGCGATTTGGTATAGGTCAGGTCCTGGAATCCTCGGAACAAATCGCGGAAATTCCCGGGCTGCTAAAAAGCCGGAACGAAAAACCCTTAGAGCGACAGACGGCTTCAGGTGCCATCGGGTCCGATGAGTTGGAGCATCTGTTTTCGGGGGCTTGCTCGTTGCCGATGGCGAGCAATGGGTGAAGGCTGTCTAGAGAAAGCAAAGCCGAACAACAATCATACTGAGTTCCAATTCAGTGACTGACGTCGCGATGAAAACGAAATGGCCAACTCGACCCATCACGATTTTCACCCCTTCGTCTGCCGACGAAGACAATACCAACGCCCAAAATCTTACCGTGAAAGAGATCGTTGCCCGCCTGCCCCCAGAACAGTTTCACGTAATTATGATTTCCGAAGGCAGACCTGACCCGCGCATCGCCACGCGGGGGAACACTGATTTGGTACGTTGGACCGAACACTGGAATACCGTTCGTCTGCTCCGGCGCTGCTTTTTTCCCAGGCCGGATATCTATTTCTTTCCCCGATCCGGCCCCCTTGACCGCGCATTCTTCGAATCGAGAAAGTGCCTGGGAAAAAGTACTGCGCTGATTAGCTACATTGTCATGATGATGAATGACGTCACGGATACCGGCTTGATTGGGCGCTCCATCATCGAGGCGGACAGACTCTGTTCCAACTCGAAGTACGTGGCGGAGACGGTTCGCGAGAAGTTCGGATTGGACTCGACTATCGTCCACGATGGAGTTGATCGCCGATTTTTCTTCCCGCGTCGAGAGAGTGCACCGATTCGCAACCCTGATTCGTTGGTCGTTCTGTATGCCGGCTCTTTGCAACCCCGGAAGCGGGTCGAATTGCTGGTACAGGAAGCTGCCCGCTGGCCGACTGTGCAGTTTCGCGTGGCAGGTCGCGGTGAAACCGAAGCACACTGCCGGGCCTTGTCGCGCAGACACGATTGCAGCAACATCTCCTTTCTCGGGCATCTGTCGTCCAGGCAACTTGGAGAGGAAATGCGGAGAGCGCATGTTTTCTTGTTTCCAAGCATTCTGGAGGGTCATCCTCAAGTGCTCGGACAGGCCGCGGCTTGCGGCCTACCAGCCGTCGCGATGAACGTGTACCGGCCCGATTATGTACTCCATGGAGAGACTGGCTTCCTGGCAGACTCAGATTCCGAACTGACCCAATATTTGGAAGTTCTCCTTCGTGATTCTTGGTTGCGGCAATCGATGGCGGCGGCCGCTGGCCGGCATTCACGGAGATTTGATTGGGACCGGATTGTTGAGCAATGGATCGAAATCTTTCGAGAAGTGGTCGCCGAACGTGAAACCTACGGTTGGGGCGAGACTGCATCATGAATGCAACCGCTCAATTTGCGCGGGAGCAGCCCCATCCGCAGACGGTCGGTCTGTCCTGCATTGTTAACAACTCTGTTGCTTTGGGCTTGCTTGACTTGCTGAACAAGGCGATTCCACTGATCGTATTCCCGCGAGTGCTTCGCGCTCTCGGCCCCGCGATGTACGGACGATTAGGATTCGCTGCGGCAGTGGCTGGCTTTTTGGGCCTGATGGCTTCTCCGGGATTCTCCACGTATGCTCTGCGCGAAGCAGCGAGAAACAGCGAACGGGTTCCCTTCCTGGTCAAGCACGTTCTCGGGGCACGGGTTGTGTTTGCAAGTGGGGCTTACGTTCTACTCGCGATCTTTACGTTGTTCCTGGCACCGCGGGACGGGCAGACACGCCTTCTCATAATGCTTTCCGGTCTGGCGTTCCTGGCGGGCAGTCTTGACACACAATGGGTTTTCGCGGCTCGTTCGCGGATGTCCATGATCGCGGCGCAGGGCGCGCTGACGCAACTTGCGTACGCTGGCCTGATCCTCGCACTGGTTCATAGCGCCCGCGACGCCTGGATTATTCCATCAGCAACCTTGTTCTCCCTGGGCCTGAGCACTCTGCTTATCTGGATGTCCGCACGCCATCAATATCAAATTCCTCTGCCAGAAATCTCGCCTCAAAGCTGGCGCCTTTTTTTGCCGATTTGCGCGGTGATGGGATTTGCCAGCCTCATGTCCCTGATTTACGACCAGATTGACGTCGTTATGCTCAAGTACTTTCGCGCTGATGCGGAACTG
>Ga0210383_10001966_pt1 | contig 18695 bp, 21 predicted proteins | sample IncBWC14OmetaG_FD_160072 | JGI IMG/M metagenome (GOLD analysis project Ga0210383, IMG submission 160072) | Forest soil microbial communities from Barre Woods Harvard Forest LTER site, Petersham, Massachusetts, United States - Inc-BW-C-14-O ...
CTGCGTTTCCCAGGGTAAACCCCATAAGCGCTAAGATAATTGTGAGGCGCCTCGATGGGCGAATGGCTTTTGTCCCGGAGGGACAGCACGATAGTAGCCAGGCACGAAGTGCCTGGAATCATGAGGAAAATAGCCCCGTCTAGCGGGACGATTGAACCGATCTCAGCTTAGATCAGACGCAAGTAATAAACACTTAGTAAAACAATGTTTTAGTATTCGAAATGCCAGAATATAATCGGCCATGGCCAACACCTCTTGCTCTCTCAATATTCATTGTATTTTCAGCACCAAAGAGCGTGCCCCGATGTTGAACCCTGAGCTGAGGGAACGGCTCTGATGCTCAACCCCGGCCGATGAAAGGCATCTTTGTCGCCATGACGGTCATGAACTGTACGTTGGCATCTAACGGCAGACTTGCCATGTAAAGAACAGCGTCCGCCACGATGGAGGGATCAATCAGAGGTTCCGGACGGATCGAGCCGTCCGCCTGAGGTACGCCTTCCGCCATTCTCATAGCCATTTCCGTCGCCGCATTTCCAATGTCAATCTGGCCACAGGCAATGTTGTACTTCCGGCCATCGAGTGATGTCGATCGGGTAAGGCCGGTTACGCCATGTTTCGTCGACGTATAGGGGGCGGAGTTCGGGCGGGGGACGTGCGCAGAAATTGACCCGTTGTTGATGATCCGCCCGCCCTGCGGTGTCTGTCGTTTCATCAACCGAAATGCTTCCTGGGTACAAAAAAATGGCCCGCTAAGATTCGTCTGGACGACCCGTTGCCATTGCTCCGCAGTCACGTCTTCCAACTCAGCAGATGGGATTCCGACTCCAGCATTATTGAATAACAGATCCAAGCGACCAAACTCTTGCACAGATTGCGAGAAAAGATCGCGGACCGCCGCCGGATCGGTGATGTCAGTCGGGACGACGAGCGCACTCCCTCTGGTAGTTCCGGCCATGGCCGCAGTTTCTTCGAGAGCCTCTCTCCTTCTCCCCGCCAAAACCACTTGAAAACCAGCTCCAAGCAGCGCGAGTGCGACCGTGCGACCGATACCGCTCCCGGCGCCGGTGACCAAGGCGACTTTGGTAAAATTAGGCATGAAGAAATTGATTCCGAACCAGACTGCATAACCAGGGATTTCTGCGCAAGGATTGAAAGCTCTGATTCGCGGGCAGGGCAGCCCGGCTCATTCGACGCGCCCTGAGTGGGGACAGGTCAAAAGAGGCTGCGGCAGCGACTGGAGGCCCTCAATCAAAGGAAACCAGCAGTTGGAAAAGAAACACTCGTCGTCATGAACCAGAAACCATCCTTTCTCTGCGTCACATTCATTTCCACCACGCCGGAAAAGCTTTGGGAGGCGCTCACCGACCCGATTTCATCGCCCGCTATTGGTTTGGGCGTAGAAACGTCTTGAACCGCTTCGATCAATGCTCAACAGAAGGCAGCGAAGAGAATTTGAACAGAAGGCAGCAAAGGAAACAAAGGCGAATGAGGGGTTGGGTTTCCGTCACGGTCCTCCCGGCAGGGACTTCGGCGCCTTTCCAATCGTCGTCGTCGTCCTCGAGGTCTAAATGGTGGAGCCAAATGCAGCGGCCCATGTCGGTATGCCGGCTAATCGGCGATGCTCAATTTATGCCGTGGCTGGCGCAACATTCTCCCGCAGCCAAGCGACGAGATTTTCAAAGGCGAAGCCATTGGACTCGTAAAGCCCTGTGATGAAACCGTACGCCGGATCGGCGTCGGCGGTGATGCGCGCGCCGTTGATGGCAAGAAAAGTGTAGGCCGCGGCGAAAGCCGTGCGCTTGTTGCCGTCGATGAAAGGATGGTTTTGGGCAAGGCTTTCCCACAAGGCGGCCGCCTCCTCGATCAAATCGGCGTAGTAACCTGTCTGCGGTCTATAAAGGGCGGCTTCGAGAATGCCGTGATCGCGCACGCCAGATGACCCGCCATAACGCTCTATCTGGTCGTCGTGGATGGCGAGCACTTCGGCGAGCGTGAGATAGTCGCTCATTGAGCGAGCTTCTTGTAGAGGCTGCCGAATTTTTCATGGCTGGTGTGGTACGCGCCCATCACATGGGGACGCGGCCGGGCCTGGCGGTGCTTCTCGACTAGGTCGGAAAGCGCTTCATCGACAAGGGCCTGAAGCTGGCGGCCCTCTTCGTGCGCGAGCGTGCGGACGGCCGAGAGAATGTCGGTATCGACCTGCGTCGCGAATTTTCTCCGGGACATGATTAGTGCTCCTTTCTATATCTCCAAGGTATCATGACAAATCATGAAACGTCAAGAAACAGGGAATTTCAGGGAGCGGTTCGGTGCGCTTCGGCGGCTTGTGGAGGCAGTCAGCGACACGATGCTCATTCAGGAGCTCAAGGAGATGGTTGCCGACGGCATCGCGGTCCGGCGGGACTACCACGAGATTCCGCCCAGACCGGAGTACCGCTTCGGGATGTCGCTCGCGGAAGCCTCTGCGACTGGGCAGCCAGCACATGGAGCGAATCGAAGCCGTAACTGAAGAATCTCGATGATTCGTTGATGCTCTAAAATGGCAACAGATGCTGAATGATGAAGAATCGTTGCAGCGGAATAAAGACCGCTGGAGTCGCTTGGGGACTTAACCTCGAGGGCTTATCAATAGCCCGGTACCGGAACTGGAAGAAACGGAAAGGGAAGTGGGGCAACCGGGACCGGGACGAAGCCGACAAAAAACGGACTGTCATCGGGGTAATAACCTGACCTGTAATAGTGGCCGTGGTAATAACCGCCTGCGTAAAAACGGCCACCATGAAAATAAGTGCTGTGATATCCACCCTGATAAGCGCCGTGAGAGCCTCCCTGGTAAGCGCCGTGAGAACCACCCTGGTAGGCACCGTGATATCCATTCTGGTAGGTGCCGTGGTTCGCATTATGATAAGCCCCGGAATTACTTCCAGCGGAGCGGGTGACGTGATTGTTATTGTTATTGTTATTGTTTCCAGCTTGGGCAGAAGCAACTAACGCTATTGTTAACAGGAAAAGACTAAATTTCATGGCATTCGATCTCAAGGCTCTATCATCCATGATCATTTCGGTCCAAAAGCGTGCCCTTGCGCCAGCCCGTTGCCGCCTAAAAGGCATGCTCCCAAAGATACTACCTATTTGCCGGCAAAACGGCAAGCGCAACTTGGCAGAGAGGGCGAAAAAGTCTACCGATGCGTTATCTGTCGAGGTGTCGCGGTCTGGTAGATCCCGAAAACGAGATTTTGGCGTGCACGTGGGTAGGCAGCCTTTTCGCAGTTAAATACGTTTGTCGACCAGCCGTCTCGTCCATGGCAATCGAAATCTCTTTGGAACAAAGGATTTTAATGGATAAAACTTACTGGTTTGGATCTAATCAAGCGGAGATGAGATGCTTGTGTCTTTTGGCTGTCATGCTAGTAAGCGGATGCGCTGGCTTTGAACTCAATAGTACCGACCCAAACGCAGTCGCCTCTGGCGTAACGCGAACGAATGATCCCTACATGGGAGTGACAAAGACAAGCGCGAAACCTATCCCGATGGTTCTTGATTTCCCGAACACAGCAACCGCTTACCTGGTGGCCTTTCAGGGCAGAAGAAGAGAGGTTGATCTGGTGGTTCAATGTGTCTTTTCTAACCAGGCAGGTGGAGGGCGATCCCTTCATCAAGCCTTTGATAACCAAGGAACGGAACTGGAAACCAAGGTGGTCTCTCAGGACCAAAACGACTATGCCGTTACTGAGTCAATTGCCATTACTCTGTCAAGAGGTTACCTCGTTTCTCACGCGCAAAGCGGCCTCGATATGAAGCTCGTCGGCGATAACGGCGCTGTGATAATCAAGATCCCGGCCGCCTACGTACAGGGCTTTCTACTCGCGTTAAAATCCTAATAGCGACTTTCGGCCGGGTCGCCGTCGCCCAGATAGGAGCGGACCAGCTCTAACGCTCGAGGAGAGGTGAAATACGGGTCAGCCGCGGCCCGGATCTCCCAACCGGCCCCGTGAGCGCCAGGTCAGTCACCGGGGACACGGTCACCGCTCCCACGGGGACGTAAGCGCCAAGGTAAGGGCTTATTAGAATTAGAATGTCCCTGCCCCGCAGGGACTGCAGGACTCAGCCCGGCGTTTCGTATGTGTCCCCTGATCGCGGCCGAACGCGCCGGTTCATCCCTTCGTTGCCACTTTGCCGTAGCTCCGTCTTCTTTGATTCAGCACCCCTCAAAGACCGACCACGAGCACGATGGGAGAACGAAGCGATCGAAAAAGCAGCACGCGCACGAGCATCGCCGGCGGCAGTGGATTCCTGAACCCGGCAACCGGACAAGGTGGAGCGACAATTTGCGAAGAGGAAGAACAATCGAACTCTGGACATCGTGCATGGCAAGTATTGTCTTAAGTCCACGGTGCTCCGACGGCGATGACCCTGCGGCAAGGCAACTCGTTAGAATTTCGCTAGCGCTCGGGGGCAAGTGAGAGCTAAAGAGAGTGCCACCCCCTGGCCAGTTTGTATGAATGCTAAAATCATTTTCTTGGCAGCCGCATCACTCCTGGACGCCACTTTGCTCTGCGCGGGAAACAAGCCGGACACCGCTGACCCCTGGCAAGTCCCTGCCACCGTAAGCCGCTTGTTGGAGGAGGGCCACTACACCAGATGGAAACTGGGGCCCGAGATGTCAGCACGAATACTGGAGACCTATCTCGAGGACCTGGATTACAATAAGGCGTTTTTAACCCAAGACGATGTGAACCGTCTGAGCGCTCAATACGGGGTCAACATCGGTGAGAGAGTCCTGGTTGGGGATCTTGGCCAGGCCAAGGCAATCTATGAAGTTTTCAAGGCGCGAGTCGAAGAGCGGATCGCAAAAGTCCACCGGCTTCTAGGGAAGGACTACAATTTCACAAGCAACCGCTTCGTTGATCTGGACCGCCGAAAGAAACGGTGGCCGGCCAACGTCGATGAGTCCGACTCCCTCTGGGCTGACCGGATCGAGGGCGAGCTTTTGCAGGAAAAGCTCAACCAACTCGCGACGGCTGACTCGGCGCCTAAAGTCGTGGCCCGGAGATACGACGGGCTCCTGAAAGGCGTGGAAGACAGAAAAGAGGAGGATATCGATGAGATTTTCCTAAACGCGGTCGCCGAATCCTACGATCCACACTCCGAATACATGGGACGTTCCAATCTGGAAAGTTTTGAGATCAGCATGCGGCTTTCATTAATAGGGATCGGCGCCGAACTGCACTCCGAAGATGGGTACGCGAAGATTCAGCGGTTGGTGCCGGGTGGACCTGCTGCGAGGAGTGGCAAAATAAGCGCCGGCGATAGAATTGTCGCCGTAGCACAGGGAGAGCATCCGTTTGTCGACGTCAGAGATGTGAATCTCGATAAAGTCGTTGAGCTAATCCGTGGCAAAAAGGGGACTGTTGTCCGCCTTCAGATGCTCCCAGCGGGCGCAGCCGATCCATTCAAGCAGCGCCTTGTCGCGCTGGTCCGCGATACCGTCAAATTAACCGATGAAGAGGCCAAGGCTGAAATAATCGATCGAGTCCTCCCGGGTGGAGGTGTCCGCCGTCTCGGATGGATCAGCTTGCCATTATTTTACCAGGACCCGGCAAGATTCGGAACGGGTAAGAGCACTTCTCGTGACGTGGCAGCGCTGCTGAATCGCCTGAACAAGGAAAAGATCCAAGGATTGATTGTTGATCTTCGTTCAAACGGCGGGGGCTCACTGGACGAGGTTGTCAAAATGAGCGGGCTTTTTATCGACCAGGGGCCAGTGGTCCAGGTCAAGGACGGCAACGGAAGCATCGATGTACTGAGGGACCGCGAAGGCAAAGCTCTTTACACGGGGCCGATGATTGTCCTGGTCGACAAACTAAGCGCCTCTGCGAGCGAGATTTTTGCCGCGGCGATGCAGGATTATGGGCGTGCCCTGATTGTTGGCGACTCAAGTACTTTCGGCAAAGGGACTGTCCAGACGGTACTCGAACTGGGCCGATTGATGCCCTCGGTTGGCTCATCTTCGACCGCCGGAGCCTTAAAACTGACCGTGCAGAAGTTTTACCGGGTGGCAGGGGGATCGACACAGCTGAGAGGAGTTATCTCCGATATCAAACTCCCCTCGATCACGGACAATATCGAATACGGCGAAAGCGCCCTAAACTATCCGCTCGCATATGACGAGATTAAATCGGTGCCAATCGATCTGGCGGGAAACCGCAAAGCGCTCTTTACCAATGAACTCCGCCAACGCTCCGCGGCTCGCGTCAGGCATGATCCGCAGCTGCAGGATATTGCTAAAGACGTTCAGCAGCTAAATGCAAGGCTCAAAAACAATCGCCTGTCGCTCAATGAGTCGGTTCGCCGTGCTGAGATGATCAAAGACGCCAAAGGGAGAGAGAGGGAAGAAGCTGAGCGCAGCAACGCAGAGCGGGCCGATCGGAGTAAGATCTACGAGCTGACTCTGGCTGACGTGAGTAAACCAAAGTTGCCACTGTTAGAGAGAACGAACCCTACGGCCAAGCTCCCTCTAAGGAGCGATAATCCAGTCGACGCGGCTCTGGGAGAAAGTGAAGAGGGCAACCTCGGCGAGAGTAGCCCTGAAAAAAAAGAGGCCTTAAGCATTCTCTCAGACTTAATAGACTTTTCGAGCTCGTCTCGTGCGGTTGGGCGCTAGTGTACCGTCTCCTAAATCCCTTGAGGGATTTAGGAGACGGTACACTAATGGGCGATATTGCTCACTGCGGGCAGCGAACTATAGACTTGTGCTCGAGCTTCCCTGATCCACTCTGCCCTTATGCCATTTCGCGCGTTCAATTTGGGGGACAACTTACTCAAGGCGGTCGAGGAAGCCGGGTACACCGAACCGACTCCGATTCAAGTGGAAGCGATCCCAAAAATAATGGCTGGGCATGACCTGATCGGAATCGCGCAGACCGGTACCGGTAAAACGGCCGCGTTCGTTTTGCCGATCCTCGCGCAGCTTTTTAAGACTGGCGGTTCCTCGCAGGCACGCGGAATTCGTTGGTTGATCGTTGCGCCGACACGGGAGTTGGTGGTTCAGATCGAGGAAAATGTGCGGGTTTACGCCAAATATTTGCCGGCGCGGATCGCCACGGTGTTTGGCGGTGTGAGCGAACGTCCGCAGATCAAAGCACTTCGCTCCGGTGCCGATCTGATTATTGCGACACCTGGACGTCTCCTGGATTTGGTCGGGCAACAGCATGGAGATTTTTCGGCACTCCGGTTCCTGGTCCTGGACGAGGCGGAGCGGATGCTGGACATGGGCTTTATTCCCCAGATTCGACGCATCGTGAAGATCCTTCCATCCAAACGGCAGACGCTATTGTTTTCAGCGACGCTTTCCAAAGAGATCGAGTTGCTCACGCAGGAGTTCCTGCATCGACCGAAGATGGTGCAAATAGGACGACGGTCGAACCCGGCTGAGACGGTGACACAACTCGTTTATGAAGTGTCCGCAGGTCTGAAGCCAGCGCTTCTGATTCACTTGTTGCGCGATCCTTCTTTCGATTCAGTGCTCGTTTTCACGCGGACAAAACATGGTGCCGACCGAATCGCGAAACGTCTGGGAGGAGCCCGGATCACGACGGCAACCCTCCATTCCAATCGTTCCCAGAACCAGCGTCTGAATGCCTTGAAAGCCTTCAAATCGGGAGAGGTCCGCGTGCTCGTCGCGACCGATATTGCGGCGAGAGGGATTGACGTGGACGGCATTTCGCACGTTGTGAATTTCGATTTTCCAATGCACCCGGAAGATTATGTCCACCGCATCGGGCGGACCGGACGAGCACAAGCGATCGGGGATGCCATCAGCTTCGTGACGCCGGAAGATCGAGACGCTCTTCGTTCTTTGGAGCGATTCATCGGACGCGGCGTTGTGCGAAAGTGGGCTGACGATTTTGATTATCACGCGGTCTCCTCTCAGGAACGTCGAGAGAATCATCCATTTACTCACGGCAAATCGCCCTCTCCCGGCAATCGCAGCGCGCGGACGCCTACCGCAAGAACTGGAGTCAGGAGACGGGAGTCAGGAGTCAGGACGCGGGGTTAACAATGTCGTCTTGACTACGCAATGCAGTGTAGAAGACATTTGGCTAAACGCAGACACTCAATATCAACCCCCCTTCATTCTTTTATGAACAGGCACTTTCTCAAGGCCGGATGGACGTCCATTTTTAATCCTTCGGCGGTTTTCCTTTGCGCTGTTTTTGTAACGATTGCCGCCGGGCATGCACAAATCCGCACAGTGACTCAACAACCTTATCCGACTGGAGGGAATAGTGTCGCCTGGATAACCAACGTTCCGTATGTGGATGGAGGCGGGCCGGAACAGCAGCTTGACCTTTACATGCCGACCGAACAGAAAAACATGCCGCTCGTCGTATTCATCCATGGCGGCGGATGGGAGCATGGAGATAAGGCTGGCGACAGTTTGAATCCCAACAATCTCCAGCTTCTTTGGGATGGTTATGCGATGGCTTCCGTTAACTACCGCTTAGCTCCTGCCGCTATCTGCCGGCTCAAATCCAGGATTGCAAAGCCGCAATCCGATGGCTAAGGGCGCACGCGCACGAATACGGCTACGACGCTAATCGAATCGCGGTCATGGGAGAATCGGCTGGGGGCCAATTGGTGGCTATTCTCGGGACCACGAGCGGCAGCAAAACCTTTGATGTTGGGGAGAATCTCGATACACCCAGTGACGTAACCTGCGTGGTCAATCTTTTCGGACCAGCAGATTTCACCGTTTTTCATGGCAAATTTTCGTTTCTCGGCGGAGCTCCCGAGGACCACCTCGATCTTGCTCGGTCGGCGAGTCCAATCAACTATGTGCATGCTGACGAACCTCCTATGCTTGTCGTGCATGGAACTGCCGATCAACTTGTTCCGTATATCCAAGCGGAACTACTGGTGGGAGCGATGGATAAAGCTGGCGCACCTTATTACTTTCACACGGTCGTTGGCGGTGGCCATAACCCATATTTTGGTTTGAAATTTGACGCCAGTGGAAGCAGCTTTAACTCCGGCGGAGGAGGGATCGGCCTTTTTGAAGATCCGCTTGTCGAACCACTCATCAAAGGTTTTTTGCATCATTACCTGTTGGACGGGCGGAAAGATCTTTTTACGGGCGTCGATGTGACCCAAGCTAAAGAACGTCGCCGGGTTTGTCCCAAGTAGCTTGCGCTGGTTGGCAGAGAGATACTTGCAGACGGCTTTCGACAGCGGCGCATTCCAGGTTGTCCGCCTAGATTTTTATTATAGTGTTCTTTGTCATCCTCCGAGCCGCGTGTTGATCAACCACCAGTATTTACGTCATGAAATTGCTCACCGTACACCCAAGCTGCTTGATGTACTCCAAGATCTACTTGCGCCTGGAGCCCCTTGGGCTCGAGTTGGTCGCATCAGCTGCTCGAGGCGCGGGACACGACGTACGTTTAATTGATTTACAAGCAGAGTCTCACAAGGACTATTTTCGCTGGGTCCGGTCGTGGTCGCCCGACGCGGTCGTTTTCTCATGTAATTATCTGGCTAATGTGCCGGAAATCATCGATCTGGCGAAGGCCACCCGCACACTCCTGCCGGAAGCACTGATTATGGTCGGCGGCCACAGTGCGTCTTTCACGGCGACAGAGATCCTGCAACATGGCGAGGGCAGCATCGACGCGGTGCTCAAAGGTGAAGGCGAACCGGTGATTGTCGCCGTACTGGAGGCGGCCAGCCAGGACCGCGCGAACCTGCACCGGGTACCCGGGGTTCAGACGGCCGCCGGGGAAGGACCGCGACCGACTTTCGTGCACAGTCTCGATACCGTGTTGCCAGCCCGCGATCTGCTCCGGCACCGCCGCAAGTACTTTATCGGGGTGCTCGACCCTTGTGCCTCGATTGAATTCAGCCGCGGTTGCCCTTGGGACTGCGTGTTCTGCAGCGCGTGGACTTTCTATGGGCGAAGTTATCGCACTAAATCCCCGGAGTGCGCAGTTGAAGAACTGAGCCGCATCAAAGAATCAGGCGTGTTCCTCCTGGACGACGTCGCTTTTATTCAGGCAGAGCACGGGATGCGCATTGGCGAGATGATCGCTAAACGCGGCATCAAGAAGAAATATTACCTGGAAACCCGAGGCGACGTTCTCCTGCGCAACAAAGAGGTTTTCAAGTTCTGGCGGAACATTGGGCTGGAGTACATTTTTTTGGGTATCGAGGCTATTGACGAGGAGGGACTCAAACTATTTCGGAAGCGGGTAACGCTGACCCAAAACTACGAAGCACTCGAATTTGCCCGATCCTTGGGAGTGACCGTAGCCATCAACCTGATTGCCGATCCCTCCTGGGATCGGGACCGTTTCCGGGTGATCCGCGAGTGGTGCATGGAGATTCCTGAGATCGTTAACATCAGCGTCAACACGCCGTATCCTGGCACCGAGAGTTGGCGAACCGAAGCGCGCCGGATTAACACTCGTGACTACCGATTGTTTGATATCCAGCACGCGGTATTGCCGACCTATTTGAGCCTACCGGATTTTTATGAAGAGTTGGTCAAAACTCAGCGCGTGCTAAGCATCAAACACCTTGGCTTTTCGGCGCTCCGGGAGGCTGCCGGTTTGGCGATGGAGCGTCTCTTGCGCGGTCAGACCAACTTTATCCGGATGTTGTGGAAATTTAACAGCGTTTACAACCCGAAGCTCCAAATCGCTGACCACCAGCAACCGGTGCGGTACGAAATTTCGCCACCACCCGAGTGGGAGGAGCGAATTGCTCGCGGTGCGTTGTACGTACACGCTGCGGGCGGTCGCCAAGCGCGCCAAATTGACAATGCCACCGAGGCCTTTGTCGAAGCTACCCGCATGGGTGCAGAGCAAGCTTAGTCTAAATAGAATCTCTCGTAACGATGAGCGAAGGGCCGACGATCGGCGAGGTCGCTGCATTGCAAAAACTGCTCGACTTCCGGGCTGAATTACACGATCATTTTGGGTTCTTCGCCCTTGATACCTTGCTTTCAGTTTTGCAAGCGGGTTCCATCTCCGGCGAAGCCAGACCTAGAAAGTGGCACCTATGACTCCCATTCCCGCCAAAGTGCTTGCTGTCGCTAAGCAGAGCAGCCAATACCGGGTACTGGTCCAGATCGAACTCGATCAATACCTCGGTTCATTCCGCGCCCTAAGGTTCGGCAAAAAGATCCCATTCACCGGTTCCTGTCACAACGGTCAGCTTGATCTATTTTACTACCGCGATCCCGGCCTGAAAGCAGGGAAGTCATTTCCGCTCTGGACGGTTCAGTGATTAGGCAGGGCTTCCGCCGGAAGACGAGCGCTCGCGGCACGCCAATTGCTCCGCGCCTCGACGAGCATGGTCTTCGATCCGTTTAATCGCTTCACTCCGCAGGATTATGTTTTCAAGATCGCGCGAACCCAGAAGGAGATCGAGGGATTCTGGGCGCTAAGGCGGGCGATTTTTTGCGAGGAACAAAAAGTGTTCCACGGATCGGACCAGGACGACTTCGATGCGGTGGCGATCCCGATCGTCTGTGAAACTCTCATTGCCGGAATGGAAGACTCTGTCGTCGGGGTCGTGCGGATTGACGAGCGCGAACCGAATCTGTGGTATGGCTCGCGATTGGGTGTTGCGGCAGATTTTCGGAGCGTCAAAAAAATCAGTCCCGGCGTGGCATTGAGAAATCATCAGCCAATCTATCGAGGGCTGGGCGCGCTAGGAGCGGGACTGATTTACAAGGCGGTATCAACTGCGCATGCGCTCGGTTGCCGCGAATTTCTCGCCACGGTGCAACACCAAAATGCAAAGTTCTTTCAACGACTTCATTGGGAGCCGCTCGGCGAACTGGAACTTTTCGGTTTGCGGCATGTGAAGATGCGTGCGGACCTTGGTTACTATCGACCTGCCGAGTGCGTCTTTTAAAGCGCATCGATCACTAACAAAAATTTATCGTTCAACCTGTTTCGCTCATCTCGAGTTTTCCTTGCTAATGGGTTCATGAACAGTGACGAAGCGACACTCGCGCAGCTGATTTCGTTCCTTTCGGCTTCGGTTTCGGTCGAGGAAAAGTTAAGGATTCGAACAGCGTATGAACGGGCGGAAGATCTGGCTGGCGCAACGCGCCTTGGTGATGATTGCGCGGCGATCCCGGATGGAGACGGCTGGTTGCTCTTGGCGGCTGAAGGGATGCTTCCGTCGTTCATCGCCGACGACCCCTGGTTCGCGGGGTATTCGGCGGTAATGGTAAATCTCAGTGACGTATTTGCGATGGGTGGACGACCACTCGCAATCGTGGATGTGCTTTGGGCTGCCGGACCTGACCAGTCCGGGCAAATATGGGAAGGAATGCGCGCAGCATCCAAGGCGTACGGCGTACCTATTGTGGGAGGGCATACGACAGTGACAAAGAGCGGCTCCCCATTTCTCGCCGCGGCGGTTTTGGGAAAGGCAAAACATCTGATCACAAGTTTTGACGCACTGGCTGGTGATGACCTCGTCGTGGTGGTCGACCTCCGCGGTAGTTGGCGTGGTGAAAAGCCGTTCTGGAACGCCAGCGTGAGCGCTCCGGACGAACGATTGCGCGCGGATTTGAATCTCTTGCCGGACCTGGCGGAGAGTGGGTGGTGCCGGGCGGGAAAAGATATCAGCAACGGCGGCATCGTAGGCACGCTCGCGATGCTACTGGATTGCTCGTCGGCGGGAGCAGAGCTGTGGCTGGATCGGCTTCCTCGACCATCGGGAGTGGACCTGGCACGGTGGTTGATCTCCTTTCCGAGTTTCGGATATCTGCTTAGCGTGGCGCCGAAAAATAGCGAGCGAGTGATCGCCCATTTTGCGTCGCGAGAAATTGCCTGTGCGGTCGCGGGCAGGGTTACTTCTACCCGCTCCCTGTTGCTCGGCTATGGCGCTGCGCGGAGTCTGTTTCCCTTGTCGAAAGGGTGGGACCCTCATGCCAGGTCCCCGTGATCAGAACTTCCTTTGGATGTTTGCTGGCGCCGGTGGCATTGGCGTGGAGTCGTTCGACAACCAGGTCAAAGGCCGCAGATCCGACCACATCGAGGTTCCCGTCAATGCCCGCGGCGTTCCCCATCTCGTCGGACGTTCGGTAAAGATACGCAAGACCAATATCTTCCGGCACGCGAACACCTCGTCTCTGCAAGAGCCTCCGGACGGGAAACTTGTAAACGAGGAGCGAATCGGGTTCATTGCGATAAAGCCAGTCGCTAAACTCTGCGGCACCAACATTTTCCCGTGGGATGAACGGTTCGCACCGATCTTTTTTGGGCAGGCGTCGTTGCCAATCCAGAAAGGCACCAGACCAGAGATTATTGGAAATTCGGTTATTGAGCGCGGGTGCGATGAGTGTCGGGCGGCGGTATCCGTGCCGATGCATTTGGTCGAGCGCGAGTTGAACATTATAGAACCCGTGAAAGTTTGCCCGGTCCGCCACCACCTCCGGGAAGTAGCCGCTCAGGCCTGCCACACAGAATTCCGCACAGTCAAAAACGGTGTTCGGTTTCTCCTCGCGCGAAAAACCGAGAAGCACACCACGAATGGCCCGGGCGCGTAAGATGGCCTGTAGTCTGGTTATCTCCCCGAGATAATCGGCCAGGGCGAAAATCTCGATGCGAAAACCGAGCTCGCTCGCGCGACGCTGGATTCCTTGATATTCCCAACGGCAGACATCCTTGGTCCGCCAGTCCTTTTTCCCGCCGTAATTTGTGACAAGTGCAATCACATCCACGGCACCACCACTTCCGGGGCGACGGCGATTGGCCATGAGCGCGCTCACGAGAGGATTGGGTTGATAACCGAGTTCGTCTGCGGCGACGCGCACACGTTTCCGCAGTTCTAGGCTGATTCGAGGGTCGTTCCGCAAAGCACGCGAGATGGTGGAGGAAGCGACGCCTAGGCGCTGAGCGATTTCCACCATGCGTACTGTCTCGATTTGTATTTGTGGCATATTTTCCCTCAGGACGAAGCGACCCTCCGGAAAAAGGCCACAGGCCGCATCCCGAGCTGCGCAACGATAGGCACAAAAAAGCGCCCTCAAGAAGTCCTCCCGGACCGACCACGGTTCAAGGTGTGCTTTTATCAGCGCCAACATGACGAACCGTTCTGGTTCGTCCCGTCCAGCAACTGTTTAACGCAACAATACTCATGCCAAAAGTCGAAAAAGAACTGCATAAAGCCGGCGACTTTCTCGTGGATTACGAAGAGAAAGTGTTTCCAGACGTCAAAGCCGATCCCGGTGAAAAGGCTCTCGTCACGTTTCATACCGTTGCCTTTGAAGGTTCGATCGGTATTGTGAACACCCTCGTGGCTACGCGCCTGCTGCGCAAAGGATACGAGACAACGATTCTACTCTACGGCCCGGGAGTCACACTCGGCTTCCAGCGCGGTTTTCCGACCCTCGGTGATGAGGCATTCCCAGGACATCTGTTCGTCAATCAACGCCTGGCAAAGTTTATGGAGGAAGGTGGCAAAATCTATAGCTGCCGGTTCTCCACCCAGGCGCTTTATGGACAGACAGAAAAAGCCTTCATTGCCGGCATTATCCCGATCAACCCGCTTGACGTTCTGGACTGCATCCTTCTGCACAAAAAGGCGGGAGCAACGATTATCGACACCTGGACTTTGTAACTATGAAGCGGTTGAAGGCGGCAGCGGTGCAGATTGCACCCGATCTCACGACTGGCACTGGCACGATCGACCGCGTATGTGATGCGATCGATCGAGCAGCGTCGCAGGGCGTCGAGTTGGCCGTGTTTCCTGAGACGTTCATTCCCTATTATCCCTATTTTTCGTTTGTCGCCCCCGCAGTTCTGATGGGGAAGGATCATCTGCGTCTTTACGAGTGGGCAGTCGAAGTCCCGGGCCCTGTCACCGCGCGTTTGTCGAAAGTGGCAGCGCAACATGGAATGGTGCTGGTGGTTGGTGTGAATGAGCGCGATGGCGGCTCCCTCTACAATACACAACTGATTTTCGACAATGATGGTCGCTTGTTGCTGAAACGGCGGAAAATTACGCCAACCTACCATGAGCGCATGGTCTGGGGACAAGGCGATGGCGCGGGTATTCGCGCCGTTGAAACAGCCGTTGGTCGCGTCGGCGCACTCGCGTGCTGGGAGCATTACAATCCGCTGGCGCGTTTCGCGCTGATGGAGGAGCGCGAGGAGATTCACTGTGCGCAATTTCCTGGCTCAATGGTCGGGCAGATCTTCGCTGATCAAATCGAGGTCACCATCAGGCACCATGCGCTGGAATCCGGCTGCTTCGTCGTTAACGCAACTGGTTGGTTGACCGACGAGCAGATTAATTCGATCACGGAAGACGATAAACTCCGCAAGGCACTGCGCGGCGGTTGCCACACCGCGATCATCTCGCCGGAAGGAGTGCCGTTGTGCGCGACAGTCACAGAAGGCGAAGGCATGGCCATCGCGGAACTGGATCCCGCTCTAATAACAAAACGCAAGAGGATGATGGACTCCGTGGGTCACTACTCACGACCGGACATCTTCACGCTGCACATTGACCGTTCCGCAAACCCCCAGGTGCGGAACAAGAATGCCGAATTGTTCGATCAACCTTATGGTGGACTTCCCATTAGCTCTCCTGACGAAGAAGCAATTCCTGCTCTCTGAGTTGCAGACGCAAGGCTTGCGATTGCTCGACACGAATGCCGGCGCTCCCAGCAGGCGGGGAGGCGCGGGCCCCACAGATCATAAGGCGGTCACCGTGCTCGGCACCACGATCATGGTGCCTGTGCACACGCGCGGCGCAACAAAATCAAACTATGTCGTTACGCCGCCGGATCGACGAGGTGTTTCCATCCTTCGAGACGGGGAGGAAGTGGTGTGCGAAATTTCCTTTCCTCCACCGCCGCTCTTCTACGGACTAACGACGGCTGACGGCGTTCCGTACTGGAAAATAGCTCTGCTCCACTCCCGCGATACGCTCGCGACAACCGTGCTTCAAACCTGCGTTCGATACGGAAACAACGCGACAAAATGCCAGTTCTGCGCAATCGGCGAATCGCTCAAAGCCGGACGAACAATCGCCAAGAAAACGCCGAAACAACTGGCAGAGGTTGCGGCGGCAGCACAACGGCTGGACGGAATCGCCAACGTTGTCATGACGACCGGAACGCCTCCGACGGATGATCGGGGCGCGGCGGTGCTCTCGGAATGTGCGATCGCCATTAAAAGCTCCACTGCTTTGCCTATTCAGGCTCAATGCGAACCTCCATCCGACTTCGGATGGTTTGCGCGGATGCGCAACGCCGGTGTCGACTCATTAGGGATGCATCTTGAGGCCTGGGATGAAAGGGTGCGCCGGCACATCATGCCGGGAAAAGCGGAGGTGACGCGGGCGTTCTATCTGGAAGCCTTTAGCGCTGCCGTAACGGTTTTCGGCCGAGGACAGGTTAGCACCTATCTGCTGGCGGGACTCGGCGATACCGCGCAATCGCTCCACGAGGCCGCCCGGGTTCTCATCGATCTCGGCGTGTATCCGTTTATTGTTCCTTTCGTACCGGTGAGCGGCACGCCGCTGGCTGCGTATCGACCGCCGTCGGCGGAGTTCCTGCGCAGCGTCCTCGGGCCGGTCGGGCAATGGCTGAGCGAAGCAGGGATGACTTCCGACACGGTGAAAGCCGGCTGCGCGAAATGCGCAGCCTGCTCGACTCTTTCCACCTTTGAAGCGCAGTCTGCCTGCGCCGTCTGAGATGCCCGAGGTAATTTTCACCATTCAGCTTCCCGATGGATTGACGAAGAAGTGCTATTCACCTTCCACCGTTGTTCTCGACCATTTTCGCCGAGGAGAGGAGATGTCGGTCGCGGAATTTGCTGCCCGCAGTCGGAAAGCCTTCCCGGCGGCCAGCGAGCGTGTGCGCGCGAAGTTTGGTTTTGCGTGCAGCTCCGCTGCAGCTCAACTCGCAAATATCGAGGAATGGACTCGCACCTATGCGAACGATGCTAAAATTCGCATCCTTCCTATCTAAACCAAAACCCGTTCCGTGAGTACCAACAACCAAACCGTCGTGAAACCGCTCATTGCTGAGCCGTCCCAAAAGCACTTCTCCGTCCTAGTGATTGGTGGCGGACAGGCAGGCCTCTCCGCCAGTTACCTGCTTAAAGAGCGGGGAATTGACCACCTCGTCTTCGAAAAGAACAGACTGGCAGAATCCTGGCGATCGAAGCGATGGGACAGCTTTTGTCTGGTAACGCCGAACTGGCAGTGCCAGCTGCCCGGCCATCCCTATTCCGGACCTGATCCACACGGATTTATGGTCAAGGACGAGATTGTTGCTTACATTGAATCGTACGCGCATTCCTTCCAGCCACCGATTTACGAAGGAGTAACGGTCTCCCGGCTCCGACGGGATGACGCCGAGACCTTTGAAATCACCGCGGATATCGGCATTTTCACAGCCGATCAGGTCATCGTGGCCACAGGCGGTTATCAGGATGCAACCATTCCGCGGATGGCGGAGCGCATCTCCAGCGAGATCCACCAGATCCATTCATCCGACTATAAAAATGGAGAGTTGCTCCCGCCCGGCGAGGTGTTGGTGGTTGGTTCGGGCCAATCCGGTTGTCAAATCGCCGAGGACCTGCATCTTGCCGGACGGCGCGTCCATTTGTGCGTGGGCGGCGCACCGCGCACCGCGCGGCGCTATCGCGGGAAAGATGTGGTCGATTGGTTAGACGACATGGGCTACTACGACAAGCCGATCCACGAGCATCCACAAAAGGAGCGAGTTCGGACGAAGTCGAATCATTACGTGACGGGCCGCGACGGCGGACGCGATATCGATCTGCGCAAGTTCGCGGTGGAAGGAATGCGTTTATACGGCCGCTTAAAGGAAATTCGCGGTTTGAAGTTATACTTTTCCGCTGATCTGAAACAAAATCTCGATCAGGCCGACGCGGTCGCGGAGAGCATTAAGAACACGATCGACAAGTATATTGATGCTAATGGAATTAGCGCGCCCGTCGAACCGCGTTACCAACCGTTTTGGCAGCCTGATGCGCAGGTTCCGGAGCTCGACTATATCGCCGCACGGATTACCACGATCATCTGGTGCATCGGTTTCCACGCGGACTACCGCTGGATCGAATTGCCTATTTTCGACGGCAAAGGTTATCCCGGCCACCATCGCGGTGTCACCACGGTGCCTGGGATGTACTTTCTTGGGCTGCCTTGGCAGTACACGTGGGGGTCAGGCCGATTTTCCGGGGTTGCCCGAGACGCGAAATTTCTCGTCGAGCACATCGAGGACCTGCGCACTGAGAAACCACGGAGAAACGGCTTCACGCTCAATGAATGGGCACTCGGTTCGTAGCACCCTGGTAATCCCGCAGAGAGAGCGTTCATTGAACGGAATCGGGCGCCTCTCCTCGGCGTAATGGAAAAGCGAGTACGAGGACGAGTTCGAGTACGAGGACGATTAGAGGACGAGGAGACGAGTGGAGGGGGAAATGGCCACAAGTTCGAAGATGAAACGCGCGTTCGAACGGATTACCTCTCCTCCTCGTATTTTTGGAGGCTGAGGCTGGTCAAATCAAAGTAAGCCGAGTGCTCAATTGGGGCCGAAGACACGACGCTAAACAGATAATCCTCGGCTAAATGGTGCGAAGTTAAGGAAGATTTCGGGTGATTTATTGCTCAGGCGCACCTACCCAGGCACTTCG
>Ga0210383_10001967_pt1 | contig 18687 bp, 19 predicted proteins | sample IncBWC14OmetaG_FD_160072 | JGI IMG/M metagenome (GOLD analysis project Ga0210383, IMG submission 160072) | Forest soil microbial communities from Barre Woods Harvard Forest LTER site, Petersham, Massachusetts, United States - Inc-BW-C-14-O ...
CGCTAAAAGGCAGTACTAAACAATTCGGATGGTTGCAGGCCTCCGCGACCAGAAGCTATGCTGCCCCTACGAGTTGCGATTACCCTGTAACCATCCGATTTGACGGTCCGTCCGACCGCACATCGTGGGCGTCCCGCACTGATGCTGATCCAAAAGATGCCGTTGGGCACTTTCCGGAAGTGCCCTCGTAACAGCGGCAACGACTGATTTAGTCAAGCGTGAAGACCACTCGCGGCTTACCGGATGCGCCCCAGTGCTCTTTGACCTCCGAAAGGGGAACAGTCTTCGTGGCTATCTGCAGTCTGGCTGGGATAGTCGCTTCAAAGACGGTCTTAATTGCTCCAAGGAGTGCCGACAAACGCACGCTCTTCGTCCCGCTCCCCATTAGTACAATGGCGGAGGAACGTAAACCTGCACCCGGCAGGTCTATACTCTCCTCGCCGCTCGCGCCGCCGACGTGCACGAAACGAACGGGCGTCGCATCCTCGACGCTCTTCGCGATTGCAGCGATGATCGTTCTTGCACTTTCGCCCCAAAGGTAGTCGACAACGACGTCAATGCCCTTTGCGAACTCTCGCATCAGGGTTTCTTCATAGCGTTTCGCTCCAAAGGGGTGAAGGCTCCCCATAGTGAACGGAATCGCTACGTCGGCACCCAATGCCTTCACCTGCTCAAGCTCGTCCTCATTACGCCCGGTCGCAATGACCTTTGCCGCTCCGAGATGCTTCGCCAGTTGCACAGCCAACCTGCCTGCTGTGCCGGTCGCGCCGTTGACCAAGACTGTTTCTCCCGCTTTGAGGTGGGCACGTTCCATCATCGCAGCCCACGCGGACATCCCGGGGTTAGCAATCGCGGCTGCCGTGATGTCATTCACATCATCGGGCAGTGAAATGCAATGTTGCGCCTTGGCCAGCGCTTTCTCCGCGAGTGCACCAAAGGGAGGCTCCGGGAGAACGAAGTACACGCGCTTTCCTTTGGCTGTACGCCCCACGCCATCCACCCCGGCGACCGCCGGAAATTGGCTTTCAGAACTGTAGTGGGAGCCGGAGGAGCGGGACTTGGTGAACTGGCTGAGAGCGGAGGCACGAACTGAAATCAGTTCCTCCCCTTCTTTGGCTACCGGCTCGCAGAAATCTGTGTATTCAGGTTTTTGACCAGGCCCCTTGACGACTGCTGCTTTCATATCACTTCCTCTCTTTTCGTGCGCTACTGGTTTTCGCTTTACGCAATCTAACGCTGTTAGAGTAAATCTAACATGGATAGATTTAATTCGCAAGTTTTGGTACTCTTCTGACATGAAGGTGAATCAGGAAATCATCGTCGAAGCTGGTTTGAAGCTGCTGAATGAGGTTGGCCTGGAGCAATTGACTCTGCGCAGACTGGCCAAGGACTTGAAAATTCAGGCGCCTACGCTCTATTGGCATTTCAAGAGCAAAGAGGAGCTGATTGACGCGATGGCCACTCTGGTGTTGGCCAGGGGTGCTTCGGCCCTCCTGCCCTCGAAGAGCGTCAGTGACTGGAGAAGCTGGGTCAACGCTTTTGGCATGGGACTACGCCAGACGTTGCTGAAGTATCGAGACGGCGCCCGCGTGGTCGCGGGATCGCGGCTCACCGATACTGTCTACATGGAGACCGCCGAGCGCATTGGAAGGCACCTGCTCCAAACCGGTTTTTCGGTTCGACAGGCGGTTGTGCTACTCAGCACCGTATACACATTCACCGTCAGCTTCGTCATCGAGGAGCAGGCTGTGTTCCCAGTGGAAGGGAAACGTTCTCCTGCGTATGATCTTCAAAAGCGAAATGCCAAACTCGATGCTACAAAATTCCCTATCCTGCGACAGAGTGGCGCAATCCTTTTCAATCGCTTTGAGCAAAGATATAAGGACAGCCTAGCGCTGATCAGCGGCGGAGCTTCTTTTCGGAAAATGTAGACCATTGCTGCAGACTCTCCACCTCGACATGGATGCGCCAGGAGGACCAACCGATTGCTACCGAGAACCAGATATAGCGGTGCTAACGGGGACACGCCTACATCAAAATGAAACCAACCTGAATCCTCACTTGCCGCTTTGCGCCAAACGCAAAGACGCATTTTTATTGGCAGTTTTCTTAGTGGGTTTGATTCGAAGTGCCTCTTTTGGCCTCGCACGCCTAGAAACGGCCATCAACCACGCGTCGAACCCAAATTCCAAGCCGGCTTCGGGTTTCCGCTCGCCGAAGACTTGAGCGGCCTCTAACGCTACGGCTCCATGCAGGAACGCCCAAAGCGCGACAGAAGCCTCCGCAGCTCGGTCCGAGCCGGCAATTCGTTGCACCTGCTCGACAGTGAACGCCCAGAGGCTTACGCGGAAAGTTGCATCGTGCTCCGGCGCGTGTAGGCTCATCATCACCTGGTAGAGGTGAGGGTTGTCCGTTGCGAATTTGATGTAAGCGGATGACATCTTTTGGATTGCGGTAGCCGGTTCGGCCCCGTCGGCCGCCCTCCTTAGAGCCAATTCCAGCTGCCGGGCTGCTTCGTTTGCCAGCGCCGCTTCAAGTGCCGGGCGATCAGAAAAGTAACGATAGATCGCATTGGGCGCGAGGTTGAGAGACGCGGCGATGTTCCGTAGCGATAGGCCGCGGATACCCCCGTGCGCCAGATCCTTGAGCGCAGCCGAAAGGATGGTCTGGCGGTCTGTTTTCGACGGATACGGCATGAGAAACACTGTACACCTTGACACCTACAAATGGAAGGTGCACACTGAACACATTGAAGATGAACAGTGCTCATCTTGGGAGAAATACGATGGCGAACAGCAAAGATGTCGTGGTCACCGGGGTCTCTACCGGAATCGGTTGGGGAATCACAAAAGTCCTTGTTTCAAAGGGATTTCGCGTGTTCGGTTCTGTACGCAAGCAGGTTGACGCCGATCGTTTGCAAAGAGAGTTCGGTGACGGCTTCGTGGCTCTCGTAATGGATATCACGGACTCCGCCGCTGTCCATCAAGCCGCCCAGAAGGTCGCCTCCGTGATAAGCGACAGGAACCTGGTTGGCCTGGTGAACAATGCAGGAATTGTGGTGAGTGGGCCACTGCTTTATCTGAGGCCCAGCGAATACAGGCGACAATTGGAAGTCAACGTGGTCTCCCCGCTTGTCGTAATCCAAGCCTTCGCTCCTCTGTTGGGAACGGATAAGAATAGGCAGGGTCCTGCCGGTCGCATCGTGAACATCAGTTCCAGTATTGCAAAAGTTGCTATCCCGTTTCTCGGCGCCTATGGCTCCTCCAAATCTGGTCTGGAAGGAATGTCGGACGCGTTGCGGCGAGAACTGATGTTATTTGGCATCGACGTCGTGATCATTGAACCGGGCACCGTGAACACGGCGATGTACGACAAGGGCGAAAAAGAAGATCTGAGTGAGTTCAAGCATACCGAGTATTGGGAGGCGCTGCAGAACTTCCAGAAGGGCATCGTCGCCGAAGCCCGTACTAACGGCTTATCCCCTGAGCGTCTGGGCGAAGCAGTCTACGGGGCTCTCACTACGGCAAAACCGAAGGCACGATACGCAGTCGTTCCGGAGCGTTTCAAGAACTGGATTCTGCCCAGACTTCTTCCTGAGAGGATGCTGGACGCCCAACTCGCAAAGCTACTCGGAATCACAAAGCCGTAGCCAGTCTCGCACGGTCGGTTCTCACCTCCCACGATAAGGAGAACAATATCAGTGACAGGCATCTGCGTGGTCGCTTGGCAAAAAGAAATTATTTCCTGCTCCGCTCCTCGGCTTCGAGACGCAGTCGAAGCTTCCTCATTAGGCTCAGGGCCGATGCAATCTCGCCACTACGAGCGCTAGACGCAATTTCGTTTGCCCAACGAACCTGTCTTTGGGTGAGCGCTTTCACGACGCGATAACCCTCATCAGTAGGACGCACCAGTTTCGCCCGTCCATGATCCGGGTTGGGGGCGTACTCCACAATTCCCGTCTTCTCTAGATTGTCGGCAAGCCTCTGGACACTCTGGCGCGCTACGCCCATGCTGCGGGCTATTTGGGCCACGGAGAGTGGCTTCTCGACGATCGCACCGAGGACTTGCCATCGAGCACTCGACAACTTGAATGGCCTGGTCAGGCTGTCGCCCGCTGTCAGCAGCCTGCCATTGAATCGAAATGTCTCCAGAATCAATTCCGTAAAGGCGCCTCCAGCTTTCGTATGGGACATAGCGTCGCCTACGGACCGACACAAAGATTAGACACGGTAACGCGCGCGAAGAGGTGCGGGGATGCCACGGTAGAGGAGGGATATTGTTCCATGGCCTCTTTGAACTCGGGATGCTGAAACGCCGCACGAAAGTGAGCGACTGATTCCCACACGGCGTAGTTCATAAATACGGTACTACCAGCGATACCCCGGTGCATCTGCGTTGAAATGAAGCCCAGCTGCTGCCTCATCCAATTAGCGTCTTTTTCCCAGGCGCTGAGGAGCGCCGGAATGTCTTCCTCCGTGACTTGAAAGATGTTTACAAGAACGACCGGCGAGAGATCGCTATTGATTTGCTGGAATATCGGGACGTTGGCGTCGAGGGGTCGAAGTTGAACCATCTGGAATCTCCTTAAGCGGGCGCCTCATGATTGGCGCATGACATGATACTGTCATAACGACAGTATGCTGTCAAACTACCTCTCCAGTCCTCGCCGTGATGCTTGATCAGGGGTCGGATGAGGACCGTCGACTATCTTCAATTGCATCACCGGGCGATATACGAACTTTACAAATAAGACTAAACATGTAACAGTCGTATAGCTGCTTCTGAGGTGAGGCTTCATGGCGGCGTGGACTCTAGACCGTATCCCCGAATCACTGCTCTGGTTGGATGGGTCGCGATGCTGACGACATACAGACTTCTTCCTATGAGGATGGTCGGCGCCCAGCTCGCAAAGCTGCTTGGACCCAAAGCAAGCAAAGGAGGCTCATGAAGTCAACAAACTCCGCGAACTGGATTCTGGTCACTGGCACTTCGACTGGAATCGGCCGCGCGGCAACCTTTACCCTGGCGGAAAACGGTTACCGCGTCCTGGCCGCAGTGCGAAAGCGGGAAGATGTCGAATCGCTCCTGGCCGAGGCGGGGACGCGCCGGGTTGTGGGATTCGTCGAGCCGATTATTCTGGATGTGACGGATGCCGGCCAGATCGCGACGGCAGTGGAAATTGTGAGGGCCAAAATCGCGGCCGGAGGAAGTCTTCACGCACTCGTTAACAACGCGGGCGCACAATGGCCCGGGCCGATCGAGACACTGCCGCTGGTTGACTGGCGGCGTCAGTTCGAAGTGCTTTTCTTCGGCCCGATTGCTCTGACCCAGCAGTTCCTCCCGCAACTCCGTGCCTCGCGCGGACGAGTGATCAACGTTACCTCAATCGGCGGGATAATGCCGGGTCCGATGATCGCCGCCTACCAGGCGGCGAAGGCCGCGTTGGAGGCGGTGAGCGATTCGATGCGGATGGAGTTCTCCCCGTTCGGCGTTTACGTCTCTGCCATAGCTCCCGCGTCCATTTCCACGCCGATGCTCAAGCGGTCCTCCGAGCAGCTCAACGGGATCGCAGATGCCTTGCCGAAAAGCCTGCAGCCCTTCTATGCGGATGCCCTCCGGGCGTTTGCGAAGACTACTGTCACGGCCGACAGATTCTCAATCTCCCCGGAGAAGGCATCTCTGACGATCCTCCGGGCGGTGACGGCACGCCGCCCCCGAGCCCATTACCTGATCGGGGCGGCCGCGAACGTCGCCGCCTTCATGAAGCGCAACCTTCCTGACCCTTGGATGGATGCGATCACGTTTCGGATGATGGGTTTGCCGCGTGAGGTAAAGCCGCAGAAGAGTGAGTAGGAAGTCGTACCAAAGGGGTGGAGAGGTGCAGCCAATGAATGAATCGAGCGAGGCAGCGCGGCCGCCACGACGGGCGGCGATTCTAGCGACGGCTGTGAAGGTTTTCTTCCAGTTCGGATACCGGAAGACCTCGATGGAGGACGTCGCGGCCGCAGCGCAAGTATCTCGGCAGACGCTCTATCTCCAATTCCGCGACAAGGAGCGGTTATTTCGTGCGGCCCTGGAATATGTGACAGAGCAGATGTTGGTTTCGATCAGAGGTCTTGCCGCCAATCCGAACGGCACTGTAGAGCAAAGGCTGATAGGCGTATTCGAGCTTCTCTGCGGAGACTCGCTCGCCCTTTCCTCCCAGATCAACATTGTGGAGTTGCTGGCGATCGCACGATCTCAGGAGGAAAGCATTGTTTCCCGCTTCGAGGCGGATGTACGTTCAGTCATTGCCGATACCCTGACGCAGGCCGGCACGGCCGCTCGATGGGAGCGGCATGGAATCGGCGCGCAAGAACTAGCGATGCATCTTCTCGACACCTCGGCTGGCATCAAGTCGGCGACCGGAAACCTGTCTGAGTACAAGCAACGGATGGCGCTCGCGATCCGAATCATCGTGAAGGGTGCCAATGGGAGGAAGACATGAAGATAGCGGTTGTTTGAGCGACGGGACGCACAGTGGTAAAACATGCAGTTGCACAACGACACTCCGTTACTCTTCTTTTTGGAATGAAGTTGCAGCCCCCAGTTCATCAGCTGAGCACTGAGGAACTAAAAAAGGGAAACCGACGGAATTGAGCTACCAATTCGTATCGGTCAAACTCAAAGACGGACGAATTTTTGATCAAGCTGTTGCAAGCGAGGGTTGCATTATCCACGTGAAAGGGCATAAAGACATTCCGTTTACAGAGGCCGAAGTGGAATCAGTCGAAGTCATCAACAAGCCGTGGAACTTTAAGCGTCCGGCTAATGCGAAGCGCCCAAAGCAATGACAGCAGCGAAGAGAGAAAGCCGTTTAACGTTGGCTTGACGTTTTCGTTTTGCACGAATTTCCGGCAAGAGAACTGGCCTAGGATTCCTTAGGCAATGGAAAGTTCAGTCGGCTTTATTTGTGCGCTATCGATGACAAATTGTTTAACCTTGTCCCTGATCTCGTCTCGGACAAGGCGGAAAACCTCGGCTTTCTGTTCAGGTAATCCAGCAGCGGTATTCGGATCGGGAATGCTCCAGTGCAAAACACCCAGCGCGAATGGAAATACCGGATTCCGCTCCTTAGAGGTATCGCACATGGTGATGACGTGGCCGAACGGTTCCTTCAATGATTGCGCGACGCTCTTCGTCTTCTGGGCAGAGATATCGATGCCAATTTCCTTCATCACTTCACCGGCTAAAGGACTTGAAGCGCTAGCTTCGACGCCCACGCTTACAACATCAAATCGGTCACCCGTGAGGGCACGTAGACACCCTTCGGCGATCAGGCTCCGCGTGGCACTGCCAGTCGAGAGAAATAAAACCTTTGGCTTATGTTTTGTCATTTTCTCACCGTTCACCGAGTAAATCGTCAACGAGAAGAACGGTCACCCTTCTCCTGCCCACCACCGGCGGTAATTATTGAAATTTGGTCACCGCTCCCATCGCAGTAGATGAGATACTCGCCCGGATTCCATGCCCCTAATTCCTCGACGCGTGCTTTTGCTCGGTCGAGAGCCGTTGCCGACTCCAACCAAAAAGGTTGATCGTCGCCAGAAACCCGAAAAATTTCAAATGGTTCAACCATGTGTTGATACTAGTGCGGCGCACCGCGCGAGTCTGTCCATTAATGAACAAGGCACGGACTAGACTGCTTCGTCCCTGAATCCATTCTTATCTTTGAAAGTGTCCAATATTGGACAACGCAAGGATGATTCCCGAATATGATGTCATCCGAATTGATAACAATGGTCTGACTTGGATTGAGCCAGCCTCGACGCTTGACGACGCTTTGACGCGAATCCAACAACACGGTGCAAAAAAGCCGGGAAATTTTATCTTCCACCAGGCCACCGGGGAAAGAGTTATGTTGAAAGTTCAAGAGTCTTAGAACTACTCACTTTTTGGTCTCGTTTGGCACCGAGCGAACATCGCTAACATAAGAGTGCGGATGGAAGGGTGCCGACAGAGGCGGCTTGGCTGAACGGAAAAAGAACTCATGGAAAGAGCAAAACATTCTTGACAGCGGCCGGCCTTCTCATGGAAGGAGCTGAGATGTTCCCGAATGGGGCGTACGTCTCGCACAGCGTTGCGAAATGTTGGCCAGAAATTCCAATAACACTGCATGAGATATTCACACGGGTGAAGTTGTGTGACCGTTCGCGTGGGACAACTCAAGCACGCGGGTCTCCCTGCATTTTTCTGGTTTTTCGCATGGCTTTATCGCTACGTATTGGTTGTCGGTTGGGATCGTTCAAGATAGAGTGTATTAAAATCCACTCTCCGGGTAAGGCCGTTTACCGGGACCTTGGATCCGAAAACTGGGTAACCTCCTGTCGTAACTCATCGGTAAAGACTCGCCGACTTCCCGGTACCAATCCGGCAACTTCCTCGAACCCCGTTTATGGTAAGAGTGTCTACGAGCTCTTCCTACCAGCAGTCGTTGCTCAATCTCCGGATAGTTACCCCGCGAGCTGAAAGTTCTCCGAGTAATTGCGCCACTCCTGGAGAGGTAATCACGGTCGCCCGGGACAATGACTGCCCATTCCAGGTTCTCTCGAAACTCTTTCGACCTAATCTGCCACTGCCCGAAAGACGACGACTTCGCCTCACCAATTTGGACGATGGGCCAGTGCCGCAACAGCGCCAGCGCGGCTGCCTCGTCAAGCAACAGTCCGGAAGGAATGAAGTGGTTATTTCCGTGCACTGGCCATACGTTCCTCAAGCCTCCAGGCGCGGGTCAGCAATTGGGTATCCGATTGCGAAATGGTAGACAACTTGTCCTAGCTCAGATGAGAGGCCCAGATATCGGTTCACTTCCTCATCAAAAAACGCTCCGATGCCCGTCGCTCTCAATCCAAGGGCCTCAGCAGCGAGATACATTCGTTGGCCAATTGCTCCCGCCTCGAAATGTACGTACCGATAGCCGCGATCTCCGTACCTGCTGGCAGCATTCTCAAAATCGCCGATCATGGAAAATGCCACGCAGGCATTACCTGCCAGGTCTTGCCCCAAACTGAGGGCTGCCGCCACCAGGCGCTGGTCCCCGGCTTTGATTCTTTCCAACTCTGCGTGCTCCGGCCAGAAGCGATAAACACCCGGCTCCAAGCCTTCGACGCGATGGACGTAAAGATAGACATGGACATAACGACGTGTAGCGAAATCGGCGAACAGAGGCTCCTGTGTGGTGAACAGTAGAGTCGCAAGTTGCGGGAAGGAGATTGACTCGCTCCCACCCTTGAAGTCGAGAGCCGAACGCCGGGTACGAACGACGTCACCGAACCCGTGGTTTGTGGAGACACGCGGGGGCAGGCTGACCTCACCGCGCCCGGATACTTTCGGCTCGCAAAGAGAGGGTATGGTGGATTCTGTGCTGAGCTTCGTGGCAGCGTGGATGCGTTCAATCGGTGGGTAAGTTTCTTGCTCCTCGGACAAGCGGTTGGACTGGCCACCAAACACAACCGTCTCGTTTGCATTCCGCTTGTTCACCGGAATGGATGGACCGTGAAGCCCGACGATCAACATCGGCCACTCATCCGCACTGAGAAGACACGATTCCGCCAGCCTGTCATCCTGAAAATTCCCAATAGCAAAGCTCTCGCTTCCGAGAGATCGACAAGCAAGCGTGAGAGCCTGCCACGCATGTCCGATGTCGTGCAGGCAATACCTATATGCCCGTTCCCTGTATTTCCAGGCTTCGCGCCAAGCGATGCTAGTCAGAACGAAAATGAGCGGTGCAGAGTGGTTCACAAGTGTCGCGCCAAAATCTCCGATGGCGCGTTGTTCTGCCATGTGCGATGAGGGACGGTAATGGTAGAGGCCATCGGGCCAACCGACCAATCCTTCCGTGCAGAAGTGAAATTCGGTCGGATGGAGATTGCCGGAAGAAGGATTGACGCGCAGAGAGTAGATAGCTCCGGTGGACGGCACTCGCTTGGATGCGCTGATCGCAGCGGAATAGAACATCAACTGCGAAAGGAATTCCGCACCGTCCAGGGCTGAAGTATTTCCTGTTTTGCCTTCCAGTACTTCGAGAGCTGAAATCTGTGGACCCGGCGGGTCGGCCGGCAAATCGAGAATCGGGACGCCTTCATAATGCCGAAATGGATTGGGCATATTAGCCCAATCCAGGTAGTGCTGCGTTTGCCGCAGCGACTCGGCACTGTGCTTGGTAAGTTCATGATATTCGAGCCAGGTCATGTAGCGTGAATCCAGATCACCATACGGGCAAACCAGAGGTTTTGGTAATCGTGTGATTTCAATTGTCAGCTAAAAAAGCGTATCAAGGGAATGGTTGGGGACATGTCCTTGGTTTTGGACGAAAACACCGGTTTTGGACGAAAACACCGACCCTATTTCTTTCTTTCTCTTTGTCGACTGATTTGATCCGTGCATTCCACGACCTGATCGTCAATGAGCTTGATTTCAGGAGCCAAGCGAATATCTAGCGGAGTCTTCAGAAACTTTTCGAACAGTAATTTTCTCTTGGTTTTCAGTTTCGCGCGTTTCGTATGCTCATCCATCGCAACCTCTATCCGTATGGGCTTGGATTCGCAAAGTTAATGCTCAAATCCCGGTGGGATTAGCACCTACAGGAATATCCCAAGTCGGCCTCGCAAGTAAGGAATCGTCCGTTCGACGATCGTTTCGCTGTATCGCACCCACCGCGGAATCGGGCGCGGCGTCAGTGCCAGCATGTTGGACACATGGCATAAGGAAGGATGTAAGTCTGCGATCATCTTAACGACTGCCGTGAGAGGCACAGCCAGGAGCAGGCCCATTACGCCCCACAACCAGCCCCAGAACAAAATCCCGACCGTTGCGGCCACCGGCCCAATACTCACGCGAGTAGCAATAAATTTTGGAAAAAGAAGATTTGCAGAAACGATATGCAGGAAGAGGATGGTCAAAATGATGACGATAAATGGACCGGGTGTGTTGAATTGAAGCAGCGCGGCCGCAACAGGAAGTGCGAGAGAAAAGATCAACCCAAGGAACGGCAACAGATTCAAGAGCCCGCTGACGATTCCGAGAGCTAGGGCTCCCTTCATGCCAATACACAACAACATCAGGGTCGTAGCTACAGCCATGAAGGAGCCAACGATAAAGTTGCCGGCTACAAAGCCGCGCACCATCTGGTTCAAGCCCTTCGTGAAACGATCTGTGTCCGCCCTCGAGCCGAACATGGCATTCATCCGGGTGGTCATTTGGTCCTTGCTACAGAGCATGAAAAACGCCAGGAACGGAACTACTCCGGCGATAATCAGAACTCCCCAGGCGGACCCGGCCCCACGCACCAGAAAGGCGGGCCAGGTTGGAGACTCCTGCAAACGAACCTCTTGAACCCTCTTGACTGGCTGCACATCCTTCGTAAGGCTTCCCGCGCTTTGCTGAACTTTTTGAATCTTCTGGGTAATTGGCTGGATGGTCTGCTGGATTTTCGAGGTATATACCGGAAGTTCTTCCGCAAAGCTCACAGCTCTTCCGTAAAGATTGTGACCCAGCAAACCGATCAGAGCAATTCCTGCAAGGACTACCACCGCAGCAGCTAACGCGCGCGGCAGGTGGAGTCTCTCCAATTTGACCACCACGGGGTCGAACAGGATCGCGAGAAATGCGGCCAGGACAACGGTGATGCAAATCGAGCTGGCATAGTAGCCGAATACTGTCATCAAGCCCATCACCAATATGAAAAGCAGAGTGGCGATTCTGCGAAGCAATTTTTCGGATGTGGAGATCGCAGGCAACATCGCCATTTCCACAGCGTCTGCCCGCGTTTGTTCAGCGATTTCGCTCATATTCGTAAAAGAAACCTAGTCCCTGCGCCAGCGGGAATATCCCACCCGCTGCCGCCCAACAAGAACAATGATTAAGATAGTTTCCATTAGGATCCCCCAAGATCAGAGGAAGCTAGTGTGTATTTGGTCGTCCTCGGAATCCTCATACTACGAGAGTTCAGGGCTGATTTCTGTACACATCGGTACAGTCAGAGATTTTATTTTTGTTCCGGCGGTGGGGAAGCTGAGAATTGCGTTCGCGGGATGGCAAACCAATGACGGGCGGCTCGGCCAAAGTGCCGGGCACCCAGAAGTAGCCGTCTCGGCCGTATGCCCAATAGCCAGGAGTCCATAGCGTACGCCAGTGATGGTTAACCGCGGGATCGTCTGAGAAGGGTAAGCGATGGCCACACACATCCGGTGCCCGAGGGAGGAGCAGGCGAGAAAGCTGGAAGAGAAGAGCTAAGACAGGCGATAAAGGGATATATCTCTGTGCGCCTTTGGATCATCTTACTGTCCTATTGCTGTCACTGAGGTTTAGAGCCAAACTGACAGAGAGAAAAGCCCGGAGCAATCCGGGCTTTCTTCTATCAAGAATTGGAATGCCGGTACCTACCCTCGCGGCCACCCCGTATCACGGTCACCTAGCGGACGATCCCTGATTGCTGCAGCGCAACGACAGACATCTACGCAGCTCGCCATAATCCTTTCAATCGGTGTTCCGGATGCAGGAATGCAGTTCCGGCGCAGGGCCGGCGAAAGGCCGGCCCTTTAAGTTCTTGGGAGTGCACGTGAAGTCAATCCGTCGTAGTAATATTCCCCCAGTAGCTCTGGCTAAATCTAAATCCCCTTCTGCGCCCGGTGATGCGATGGTGTGGCTGGGTGCCGGGTTATTGATCGCCGCGGTGGTTATGACCATCTGGATGGTGCTCCATGGGTAAGCCGATCTTGGATAGCATTCTGCATTGATCCGCTGCAACGCTCCTACCCTATGAAACAAGAGAGGCTTCAGCTTCAACATGCTGGCCCGTACCGTGAAGAAAATTGATAAGAGCAGGCAGGCGAGTTTCAAGGTTTCCTCCACCGGATGTATCCAACGAATTAAGGTAACCGACCATAACGGTGAACTGACATGCAACGCCAGACCAGATCGCCCGAACGAACTCGTAGATGAGCGCAGCCATCCCGATCATTAGGTCCAACATCGTGATGCCCAGGCCGTGGTTTCTTTAAGATCAGACAGCAGGGGACGCAGCTTCGTCCGCTACTTACTACGCATCCTATTGATATATAATGCCTTATAGTGCGTAAAATAATGCGTAGAACGAGCGTGGATTGTGTTGGACGGTGCGTAGAATGTTGCGTAGAATACGCGTTGAATATGACCTACATCTATATGTCCGAGGACTGGCCTCGATTCACATGGGATGCGAATCGGCTCGTTCCTCATTTGTCTGCCACACGCTACGAGCAAGGGTTGCTCCTCGGAAAAATGAAGGACCTCGGCTATCAGCTAAAAAGCGAAGCGACGCTGGCGGCCTTGACGGAAGAAACAGTCAAATCGTCGGCTATTGAAGGCGAAGAACTCAGCGCGGACAGTGTCCGATCCTCGCTCGCGCGGCGCATGGGGCTCGAAGAGGCAGGCACCCGGCCTGTGGATCGCCATGTAGAAGGCGTTGTCGAGATGATGCTCGATGCGACGCAGCGGTACGCATCTCCACTGACGGAGGAGAGAATTTTCGGGTGGCACGCAGCGTTATTCCCGACCGGGCGCAGTGGAATACGCAAGATTACGACGGGAGCGTGGCGGAGGGGCCCAATGGAAGCAGTTTCTGGCCCCGAAGGAAAGCAAAAGGTGCACTTCGAAGCCCCGCCTGCAGAACGGGTCGAGTCAGAAATGAAGAAATTTCTGTCCTGGTATGAGGACGGTAGCAGAACGATTGAACCGCTCCTCAAGGCAGGTCTGGCTCATCTATATTTCGTGACCATCCATCCACTCGAAGACGGAAACGGAAGGATCACACGGGCGATTACAGAGATGTCCCTGGCTCGGCTCGAAAACAGCGCGCAGCGTTTCTACAGCATGTCGTCACAGATTCGTGACGAGCGCAAGGGCTACTACGAGATTTTAGAATCCACACAGAGAGGCAGCCTGGATGTCACAGGCTGGCTCGTTTGGTTTCTGGATTGCCTTGGGCGCGCAATTGCAAAGGCCAAGAATCTCACTGCTGGTGTGCTGGCGAAGGACGCATTCTGGCGCCATCTGAAGGAAGAGTCGATCGAGGTCAGCGAACGGCAACGAAACATCATCAACATGCTGCTGGATGGCTTCGAGGGGAAACTGACCACGGAAAAGTGGAGCAAGCTTGCAAAGACCTCCCACGACACCGCATTGCGGGATATTCAGGAGCTGATCGAGAGGCGGATTCTCAAACAGGAAAAGGGCGGCGGTCGTAGCACGTCATACATTTTGATTCGGGAACGATCTACGTAAAGTGGCAAGGCGTTCTCCATTAAAAGTGTGCTGAGACATAGCCAAGTTTTCGATGGGTTTGGGGGTCTATTGCGACGTGCGCTAAAGTGATGGGGATGGGAAGTTCTTATATCCCGACGAATATTGACGAGTACCTGCGCAAGCGCCTGATGCCGGTGGAAGGCGCAATTCCCCAATTGCCCGGAATCGAGATGTACGGCAATTCGGTTCCTGCCGGAGCAGTGGGCGGCGACCTATTTGAATACATCAATTTTCAGCAACGATACGACATCGATGGTCGCATCCAGCTCGCGCTGAAACGCTCTCAGGAGTATATGGAGAAGCTGACCGCCGGTGCATCGCCCCGCAACTCAGTTGACGACCATGTCAACTGGCTGAAATCCCGTCCGGGCTTCAGTTCGGAAAAGGAAACTGCTTACCGGGAAGCGCGAAGCTCGGAGCAGGTGCGTGTTGCCGAAGACCTGCGTGAGCTACGCAGCACCGCCGGGGTCCTCCTGGTCGATGCCGAAGGCCACGGAATCATTGCCGCCAAAATCGCCTCGACAGTCCATGACACGTTTCAAGCGCTTATGCTTTCGGAACTCGATCACCGCGGGAAGACGACCCCGGAATTGTTCGAGAGGATGAACTTAAGGCTGGCTCAATCATCCACGGCGCGTAACGCGCTCGGGCGGAGTTTGACGGATGGTGTGCAAGAGATCGCCACGATGCTGTATGGCGAAATCCGACCGTCCGGTAATTTTCGATTTGTGAATTTTGGACATCCCCCGCCACTCGTCTACTCTGCGGAATTTGGCCGATTCGTGGAATTGGACAAGAACCGAATGGTGCAGTTTCTTCCGCTCGGCTTACAAATCCCCGAAGACCATCCCGACCGGAACCGCTATCTCTCTTTGGACTATCGGAAGCGACGAGCGAAATCCTCGGATATGGCCGAGCTCACGCTCATGAATTCAGGGGACATCTTCTTTCTTTACACCGATGGAGTTTATAGTGGCGGCAATAAAGAGGAACGTAGCCGCCTTGAGGAAGTGATGCGTGAACACCATCAGCTTTCGGCGAAAGACATCTGCAACACCTTACTCGATTACGCTTTAAATAGAGACGGCGATTTGCGCCAGAATGGCGAGCAAGACCGCATCGACGACAAAACCGTTTTAATAATCAAGCGATTCTAATAGATCACTTGCGCGAACCGATGGGAAGCACGCGATTGCTGCCTTTTCCTTCGGAGTGACGTGTCCATTGGCCGCTCACATTCGTAAAGTGAATATCCGCGACTCCAGTTCCGACATGGCCGATCAGGCCAAGCCGGTTCTCACCAAACTGCGATGGATTCTGTTGGATAATGCATTTAAATCTAGCCATAACATTATAGAGTAGCAGTAAAGCATTCCATTAAATGCTTTATCTATATATCGACTCATAATATTTATTGCATCGATTTGCATGCATTATCGCGTATTATATAGTATAATGCTTATAGTTAGAGGCGATGAGCGAACTCCGATTTAAGTCACCGAAAGAGCTGCAAATCGAGTTAGGTCGGAGAATCCGACTTTTGCGGTTGTCCCGGAACATTGATCAAGCGACTGCCGCCGAGAAAGCCGGCATCGCACGTACCGCCTTGCAACACCTCGAAGCGGGGCGAGGCTCGTCGGTACAGACGCTCGTCCGCACCCTCAAGGCACTGGACTACCTGGATGGCATCGAAATACTTGCTCCCGAGCCGACCATCAATCCGCTTGCCTTGCTCCAAACGAAAAAAGTCCCTCAGCGCGCCCGGCGGCGGAAGAGATCGGAGCCGAGGGCAGAGAATCCATGAAAATTCCCGTCATTGAGGTTCGGGTCTGGGGAGAATTTGTGGGTGCGATCGCGAAGGATCCGAAGCTCGACTATTACGCTTTCGCCTACGACCCAGACTGGCTTCGCTCGGGAATCGAACTGGCCCCGCTCACCATGCCCCTCAGCGAGCGGAGAGATGCCTTCATTTTCCCCAATCTTCCGGAAGCGACTTTCCGTCGCCTGCCAGCGCTCTTTGCGGACGCCTTGCCGGACGATTTCGGCAATGCTTTGATCGACGCGTGGATGGCCATGCACGGAACGTCAAAAGCGGACGTGACGACGTTGGACCGGTTGGCCTATATGGGAAAGCGTGGTATGGGAGCGCTCGAATTCAAGCCCGCTGTTGGATCGCATCGAGAAAGCGCAGCACCGCTCGAAATGAAGGCGCTGGTCGAAGAGGCCAGAAAGCTGGTGGAAGGGGACTTGTCCGAAGACCGGCACGCGAAGGCCGCGTTGGCGAATATCATCCGTGTCGGCACGTCCGCTGGAGGCGCGCGCGCAAAAGCCGTGATCGCTTGGAACCCGCGTACGAAACAAATTCGCAGCGGGCAATTCGACATGGCTTCCGAATTCGAGCCGTGGATTTTGAAGTTCGACGGCGTCGGGAACGATTTTGAACTGGGCACAGGCGGAGACGACGGTCGCACCGAATACGCCTACTACAAGATGGCGACGGAGGCGGGAATTATAATGACACCGTGCCGTCTGCTCGAGGAAAATGAGCGCGCTCACTTCATGACGCGCCGGTTCGACCGGGACGTGGTGAAGGGCAAGACAATCAAACACCATGTGCAAACACTTTGCGCCATGAATCATCTCGACTACAAGCAGAGAGGCACGCACGCTTATTCGCAGCTGTTCATGGTCCTAGCGCAGCTCGGTCTCGGCGATGATGCCCTCCATCAAACCTTTCGCCGCATGGCATTCAACGTGATGTCGCGAAACTACGACGATCACACCAAGAATTTCAGCTTCCTCCTTAAGGAGGGGCAGCGCTGGGAACTCGCACCAGCCTACGACATTACGCATGCGCACAACCCCAGAGGCAAATGGACGTATCAGCATCTGATGAGCGTGAACGGAAAGTTCGACGGAATCACGGGCGCCGATTTGCTGGCGGAAGCAGACCGGTTCGGCGTCCCACGGGCAGAAGAGGCGATCTCGGACGTTCGTGCGGCGCTCGACAACTGGAGCGCGCACGCCAGAGAAGCGGGATTGACTGAGAGCAAGGTCGACGATCTAGCTCGGGAATTTCTGCGCCTCTGACAATGAGAGTCGGTACTGTCGTTGCGAAACACAAAGGCTGAGTGCCATCCAGGGAGCCATCGGTTAGCCGCAGCCGCCCCCAGAGCTGCACCGCGTCCGCGGGTGGCGGGTGTGAATTCGCTCGTTTCTTTGATCTGGGTGTGGCGGTGGCCATGGGGGGGATCCAAGGAAAGATCGAGCCAGAAGAGAAGACGTTATGGCAACATGAGGGCTGAAATGACATTCAACAATTGGTCAAGCTGTTTCACGGTGGCCGCGATGGTGCTCTGTTCCGCACATCCTTCATCTGGTCAAGTGGGGCAGACCGAAATAACAAAGTGGCAGTATGGGAAGAACGGATCGGTGTCCTTGACGTACGACGATGGAAGTATCAATCAGTTCCGAGTGGCGGTTCCTATCATGGACAGCTTCACATTTCCCGCCACGTTCTTCATCATCACCGGGCAGATTCGGGGCTCTCAGTACCATGGAACGTTTATCGGCAGGCCCATCAAGACGATCATTGCAGAGACGGCCACCGTACCGACGAACAAAGACAACTTTTTCGAGCGGGCATCCGCGTTGCCTTTTCTTGGTTATCAGGGGACTGGCGACTACCATACACGGGCCGGGGAAGCTTACGACGAAGAAAGGAACTACGCCAAAGCGTACGCGATTGTGGACGATGCGTATGCGAAGGTGCGTCAGGGAGCTTTTAAGCCCATGGCGCCGCGCGAATCCTCCGCGAATCGGGAAGGTGGTGTTACCTGGGAGGAGTTGCGCGCGCTATCCAAACACGGATATGAATTTGCGAGCCATACGATTACTCATCCACGTGTGGCGGCCCTTGATGATGCCAACCTGATTTACGAACTGGAGAAGAGCCGGCAAGAGATCCTCGACCAACTCGGTTTTAAGAACACATTTTCGGTTGAGTGTCCTTACGGCAGCGAGGACTCTCGAGGCGTAGCCTTTGCGCTCGAACGTTATCAAACCGCGCGCAATCGCATCCCGGATTCCTTCGTGGAAGATCTTGACCGCGACAGTACTGAGGATCCCAGCCTCTCCAAAAAAGAGTACGTCCGCTGGCAGCGCGGGGTGCTGACGAAAACGCCAATGGATCAGATCAAGGCATGGGTGGATACGGCCGCTACCCATAACAATATTTGGTTGGTTTTCGTTTCGCACGGGGTCGACGGCATCGGATGGGAGCCAAAAACACACGAAGAACTGAAAGAGTACCTTGAATACTTGAAGTCCAAGGAAGCTTCTTTGTGGATCGCCACGTTTCAAGAT
>Ga0210383_10001968_pt1 | contig 18680 bp, 25 predicted proteins | sample IncBWC14OmetaG_FD_160072 | JGI IMG/M metagenome (GOLD analysis project Ga0210383, IMG submission 160072) | Forest soil microbial communities from Barre Woods Harvard Forest LTER site, Petersham, Massachusetts, United States - Inc-BW-C-14-O ...
TGACGAGGGAGGTGAGAACAGGGAGGGAATATCTGTTGTCAACAAAGGAAGGAAGGAAAGGACCGTTGCCCTTGTAGTCAATGCGCGATGCTGCGGATGGACCAAAGCCGGGACTCAATGTAAACGTTCTGTCAAGTCCGAACCAGCGTTGTCCGGTGTTGCGGTGAACATCGAAAGGTTCTGTCATCAGCATCGGCAGAGAGTGCTTGAACCCAGTGGGTTTTATGCAAGGAAGACGGGGCAGTGGGTTGAATTTGCTGGTTCGTGTATCCCTTACTTGTGGGGACGGATGCTAACTATGTTGTGATTTGTCCGCAGATTGGATTGGGGATTATCTTCAGCCGGAAACGCAAGCAGTGTTGAGGATTGAGATGGAGAAAGCGAAGTCGAGGTCGGATGAGTCTGGTTATATTTATACTTTCGAGATTCGAGGTAGGCCCTTACTCTCGCAAAATTTCATGATGTCTCTTAGTGATCTTCGGGCCACTGCAGATAAAGAAACACCCTCCAAGATCAAGCTCAAAGTCGGGCGTACAGTCAACCTTGTGAAGCGGATCGACCAATGGGAAAAGCAATGCGGGTCCAAGGAGCAGGTGCTACGTGGCTGGTACCCTGAAACGGGCGAAGGCGATGATGATGCGGATGGGAGGAGTTTGATGAAAGGACGAGTGAAGGGGGGAAAGAAAGGCCCTTGCTGTCACCGACTCGAAAGGCTCATCCATCTCGAACTGGCGGATTTGGCTATGAGTGGGGCTTATTTGGACCCAGCGTGGCCGAAGGTGGAAACAAGGGTGGACGGCAGTGCGGGATCCACACCAAAGAAACTGCGCCCTACCTCTCTGAAAGAGAAGGAGAAGCATTGTAATGATTGTATGGATTCAGATTGACGTGTCATTTCGCTAACAAATTTTAATTATGCAGGCGGCACAACGCACAAAGAGATATTCGAATTTACACGGGTAGTGGAAGGGGAATATAAGGGCAAGGAGTGGGACATCGTTCGTGACGTTATCAAGAAATGGGGTATGTTTGTTGAGGCGTATGTTTGAGCCTGCGACTCCGAATACATGAGGCTGTTCTGAGGCTGCGCAGGGTGTTATGCTTTCTATTTGCTTTCCATTGGTTTTGAATTGTACAATTAACAGTGACAAGGTAGCAACGAGTCGAATTCCGGGGATGCGGAGAACGTCGACTGTACAGGAACTATACAAAGTCTTTTGTTCTTTGCTCGACATTGCTCACCATTCCTCCGGATCCTGTACTGCGCACGAAGACCGAGCCATCGTTGAGAACAAAGAGCTTCGGACAAGCAACTCGAAACAATTTAACTTGAACAAAGAGCCATGTCCAAATCGGGACAACAATGGTCACGTGATTCTTTTGTTGAAGATGCATGTTCATTTTCATTGTCTCCAATGGGCGGGCGTATAAAAGGGACCCTCCTCGGATTTTCCAACTTGTTCACACTCCACAACGTTGACGTTCCCCCCACGCTAATATCTATACTTTCACCGTTGACTACTTCACGAATCTCCCACTCCTTGCTTTAACAATGTTCTTCACATCCAAGCTTTCCACATTTGCTGCCATCACTGGCCTCTCGCTCGCCGTCATCCCCGTAGTTCGCGGTGCCCAGATCGACGTTACTGTCGGTGGACCTGGCGTCCTCCAGTTCCAACCCAATTTTGTCGTACGTACACATCTCATTCCTCATCATGTTCCAGTATTGATCCTTACTCCAGAATGCAAACCCCGGTGATGTCGTGACGTTCTCATTCCAACAGAAGAACCACACCGCCACACAATCTACCCTCGCCAGTCCGTGTACACCAGCCGAGGGTGGCTTCGACTCCGGATTGTACGTTTTGCCTGCCCTCCATTTTTCTCATTTAACTTACCTTTGCTTCGCAGTGTCCCCGTCGCAGATTCTGTCACTTCGGGTTTCCCTGTCGCTGAACTTACTGTGGAAAACACCGATCCCATCTGGGTCTACTGCCGTCAAGCAGGCCACTGTCAACAGGGCATGGTCTTCGCCGTCAACCCTGGCAATAACTTCGCCGCATTTCAGGCTGCTGCTAAGGGAAGCACAGCTTCGGCTTCCACCACTGCTGCCGCCACCTCCACTGCCGCTGCCGCCGCACCCACCACATCTTCGTCGACTGACCACACGGTCGTCGTGGGCGGACCGGGTCTATTGAGTTACAATCCATCGAACATCACCGCCCAGGTTGGCGACACCGTGACGTTTCAGTTCATGCAGAAGAACCACACTGTTACTGCGAGTTCATTTGCGGATCCGTGTAGGGCCTTGTCCTTGACCAGTACAACTGGTCAGGTTGGATTTGATTCTGGGTTGTAAGTAGACTGTTTGTGGCAAGCTTTTATTTTATAGACGCTCATCATTCTTTTACACCAATAGTATGCCTGTTGCGGATAATGCCACCACATTCCCTCAATACACAATCCAAATCAATGACGTAAGTCTCTTGCCTTGGATGGACGGCACCTCATCTAATACACTCATTTCTTTCAGACCACACCCATCTGGGCGTACTGCCGCCAAAGTGGTCACTGCGGACAGGGCATGGTCTTCTCCGTCAATGCCGTCGAATCAGGCCCAAATAACTTCGGCGCCTTCAAAGCGAAAGCAATGCAACTTAACGGCACTGCTGGGGCCCCTTCCGCTTCCGCCTCGGCGACGGGTGCTACCCCCTCTAGTAATGGCGCAGTGAGCGTTCGCGGTGCAGGCATTGCGATCGCGCTCGTTGGTGCTGTCATGGGCGTGTTGCTTTAGAGCGTGGACTTTTTATGCTTGGGACTGATACGTTTCTTATACGAGCTTCATGATTCGTTTATTCTTGCTGTCTGCATATTGTGTAGCGGTCTCCCTACCACTGTGTATTCTATCACTGCATTTGCATTATATCACACGCATCTTTCGACATTATGTAGTATAATCCTAGCTACAGGAGTACAGGAATAATTGGGTATCGGTTTGTGTTTGTAGCCTCTAATGATCTTTTCTATTCTTTTGGATATGTCACGTGCCGGCGTTTGCCGTAAAGCAGACTTGAATTTCCTGACCGTCCTTTATCAATAGCTGCCACCATGGAAGGATTGAGTCAACTACCACAAGGTGTCCCCGCCCAGGGTGGTGCACCACAGCAAGGTGGAGCAGAAGACGAGGCGAAACGTGCCCAGGAGGAACAGATGCGACGGGATCTACTGGCCACAGTCTTGGACTCTGCTGCCCGAGAACGTTGTATGTCTTGTCTTGGTACTCGGTATCGTATTCGTATGCTGACTGAAATAAATTGGATGAAATAACTTGGAATTGGGTGCAGTGTCACGAATAGCACTGGTTAGTCCTGAGAGATCACGGCAGATTGAAGGGATTCTGTTGAGGATGGCCCAGTCTGGGCAGTTGAAGGGTAGGGTGACGGAGAATCAGCTCATCGACCTGTTGGAGCAGGTATGGACATGAATACTGGCGACGATGGAATGGCTGATGTACGTTTGTGACTTTGCAGATGGAGGAAGCGCAGGGACAGACGACTGCCAAGAAGACCACGATCGTGGTGTGTGCCAGAATATAGACCGCTGTCGTCGTAATGGGTATTGACTTGATCACTGATTACTAAATTTGTTCCCTTCGCAGTATCAGCGGAGAAGGGATCTGGACGACGATTTCGACATTTGATCTTAAATAATTTGCATCCAGTTTAAATTGATGTTTGACACGGTTGATTCACAGGCTCTCGTTGTACTGCTACTACCATCGTAATGCTTTTCTGCTTCGTCTCAGTGAACTATATCTGAATGCAAACTTCGTTTTCAATATTATTCTTGATATAGGTAGGCGCGATATATCCAATGATTTCATTGCCTTGGATTTATCCGTTCTGTTTATATATATCTAATACCTATGCTCTCCATGCCCTGAAAATGACCGACGATCCGACTGAAGGGTTTGGAACGCAAGAACTGCGGTAGGAAGGAACTTTAAAAATGATATGTGTACTAAACGTCCTCGTTGGGTGTTGTTATACCTCTGAAAGAGGCTATCAGATTGCTTTCTTGCCGGCGTATACTGGGCATCATTGGGCTCTGGTGGCTGAGCACTGAGCAATTAACCCACCAATATTTCAACAAAATGTTCATCGATTTACGAGAGAAAGGTACAAGTGAATCATGACTTTTTCATCGACGCCAATTCTGCGAGTACATATTAGGGGGACCTAAGGAATTAGGATCTGGGGTGCTGGAATGGCTGGTTGGGTACATTGGCGGAAATGACGTCTGCAGCAGGTTGTTGGAATGCGCCAAGGAGTAGGGATTTGGAGAAGCCGAGCGATTGTTAAGCCCCGGTGTCATTGGCGAATCGGGGGGAGGGGGAGGTTTCCAATTCTGTTGTGCCAAACATGAGAACTAATATCAGAATATGACGGATTGTCCGCTTACATATTGTCGGCCTTCCCTGTAGAGTTCTTCCAGTTTCTGATCAAAGATGCCCTGTTCCTCGAAATCGTGGTACGCCTTGTATAGCATCAGAGCGGAACGAGCATCCTCGATGGAATCATGTGTATCAGTCTGAATATGTTCCTGCAAAACAAACCAGGACAAGAATCGTAGCGACAGTCGACGTTGACGAGCCTTGAGAAAATATAAGTCGACCGTATCGATGACTTGCTCTGGTGGAACAAAAATATCTTCGACAGAGACTGATGAGGCCAGTTATATTAACGGCATAAAGCAAACTCACTGATAATGCGAAAATCTTTCGAGAGGCCATGACCTATGAATATACAACCGCGATCCACAAGAAGACGTAGTTTCTTGTAAACCAGTTTCAGAGGCGTCAACGTATAGCGAGAAAGATGGGGATCCAAATCCCCGACTAGGAAAGCACATCAAAACAAATATCAGAATTCGAAGAGTGAACTTCACATTTTATCCCAGAAAACTCCGTTAAATAGTCGACGATCGCTTCACTAGTGTGGATATGGTCATCGATGAATGGTACACCCTGTTTTGGACCGTTTCCACGCAAGACAGACACCCGGGCCAAACTAAGTCGAGCAGGCCGCAAGACCTTGTTACTCCCGTCAGAGCGAAACTCAGTTTCTTCCTGTGCAGTAAATATCTTCAACAGAGACCACATTTCCAAGATGGGGATTGTACCTGTTGCATGGAAACAAATTCGGCATCAATGGCGACTAATGTGCCAGGTTTAGGTAGTTCTTCAAATCGTAGACACTCATGTTTGATGATGTTTTTGTCACGGTTCCTGGAAACAATCAATCAGATAAGATTCTCGATCCTGGAGAGAAACAAGTACAAGGAGATGGAGGTATCGCTACTGAGAATTGCCGCATCGATCTCGTCGGGCAAACCACTAAAATCGAGGGTTTCCCGCAAGTTGGCCCGCTCTAGATAAATGATCGCTGGTATCTAAATCGACAGATGGGTAGCAGTCAGATTGCCTTAATCACCGGATTAACGGGTTCACAAACCTTCCATTTATTCGGGAAGCTCAACGCCTCGTCTTCTGATATATTCCGCACAACGAAGTCGTTAAAAACGAACCATGGACTCACGAGGTCGTTCCGTCCCTCAGCCTCTGGAACTGCAAGGACGGTTAGCATCGGTCAACAGAGGCAGCAAAAAACACACCCTTAACGATGGCAACGAGATGCGAATGTTTATCCTTTGTCACTATTTGCACAACCAATGCCTGTGTACGGTCAGCCTCAGTCCCGGTAAATTAAAGGTTGGATGACTTCATACCCTGAGTTCATACTCTGCTTTTTCGGGGTCATCGGTGCCTTCAATCTGGCCGTGCAACTCAATCTGGGGTTTCAGGAAAGTTTGGTTGCGGCTGTCTTGCCAGAATTTAAAGTTCTCTTCATTGTATACACAGGCATTGATAGCCAGAAGTGGCGGAAGATCACGGGAAGGTATCGAGCGCCGCGAAGCAAAGTTGGCGAAATGTTTACATGTTTGACAAGTAGCTTTGTGAGTCATTTCACGAAGGAGCGAATTACGGAGAATACCCGTGAAGTCCATGGTGAGTTGGGGCTCATTTGACAGGCCCTAAAAAACACATACGATTAGGTGGAATGAAATGATGGTAAACAAGAACACATACTTTCCGAGGATAAGTCATATCGACCACGTGGGTCATGTTCTCCTTCTCTCTGACGGCTTTACAGCTCATGCAGGTGATGACGTTCTTTGCATCAATACCAAGTAGCTGTGTGGCTGGGGCGGCTGCCAGAGAATGAGCGTGGGGCTTGAATGACGAGTGTTTGAGAATCAAAGGATTATGGGGGAAAACGTTGCCTTCTGAACTAAGATGATCGATAAGGAATCGGTGGAATGACTGGATCATGTGTGCATAGTCGACTTCAGTAGGTTCCCGGCCATAATCAACGAGCTCTATGGCATTCGACACTGAAGGAGTGTTATCAGCTATGGTGCCCATTTGGCTAGGAGAATATCATATACCCTGTGCTAAGACACCAACAGTCTTGCAAAAGTTGCTGGATTGGCAATTGGTGCCGTTCGCATCTTCCAGCATACGCACGACAAAGCCGAGTTCACATAAAAGACAGTGCTCCCGAGGGCAATTCGTCGTTATGTGAGATTTCGCCAGGCGCCGAATCGGCAGACTATAGTGCATAACCTGGAGAATAGGGTTTGTGTAGGAATTTAGAATGTGCGTTTCCAATCCGCTATAATCTGTCTTGTTATAAAATCTAGCCAAAGCGCTGAATGGATATATGAAGGTTGTGTTTCAAAGAGGCCGTACCCGAAGTCAAAGTCTTCCACGCCGAACTTGGAATACTCGATTTCAACATGACGGTAAATTCGTGGGACTTCGTCGGTGGCATAATCGAAAGTAGGCGTATCGGGTTCAGGCTAGATGGCCGAATATCAAGTGCTGCACATACGATAATCCTGTGAATCCCACCCACATCAATTGACCGAGACTTGCCACTTCGGAATCGTCCATGATTCTTTCGGGGACCAACTACGACCATGTTACGACGTCCTTTCAGTTCCCTAGGGAGCGCCGCATAGGCCACATTGTCATTCATCTTCATGGTGTTCAATATCTGAGGCGGAATTTTGGCTGGAGGTGGATAGTTCAAGCTTGTTGATATAAATTGAGGAGTCCAGGACGATAGAAGTTGGGAATCATAGTATGGCAGCCCAACAGAATTCAGTGGTCTGGTTTGAATAGAAGTGTCAAGAAGATTCAAAGTTCGGCCGACGGGCTTGGTCTCACGTTGAATCTGTCCATTTAATGTCAGGAACAGGAGCAGGAGTATCAGCCCATTCAATGGGTTGCCCATCAAATCCGTTGAAAGGAAGTGTGCCTCCATCGTCCACTTGGGACATCAGATGGATTACTCCTTCGGCGTCACCAAACGCCATGTATGCACCGGTTGGAGAGACGGAGACCGATGTCAGGAAAGAGGTGATGTCAAGCTGCATTTATCGCTCAGCTGGGGATCGTCGATAGATTTCACTAAAATAGTGGTATACCTGATAGAACTCGCTTGCGGCATTGGGGTTCGAAACATCAACGATGTTTACGAGACCTTGATTTGAGGTCACGGCGACACTCGATGGTCGCTTTGGAAAAATGTTAATGAAAGCAGGAGTAGAAGAAAAAGGAATAGGTGGGAGCGGTCGCATTGTGCGTAAATCGTACACTTTGACCAGTGGATCAGGAAAGGGCCGAGTTTGTCTGGCAACAGCGTTAAATCTGAAACTGGGATTCAGAATATAGATATCCACCTCACGCCCAGTCCAATGGTAAAGGCAAAATTACCAGCAGTTTGAAGACCTTGAATGCTACTGTAATGGGCTTTCACAAGACTTTCTGCACCGCCTGCCCTGCCCATGCCTGTACGGGGATCATGGGCGCGTAAATACCCATCCGATGATCCCGACAACAAAAATGAATGAGAAAATTGCAGATGGGTGACCAATGATGGCGTTGTCGCTTGTCGAACTATGCTCCCGGTCATCGAGTTGAGTAGTAGTAATTCGGGACCCGCCGTAGAGACTGCAAGTATGGGAGAAGTGTTCGACGTGTTTGAAAATGTGGTTACAGTGGCAGGAGAGCTAAGGGATTAACACGATGAAACGAGAGATTCTAAGCAAATTTGAAGTAATTCGTTTGATTACCTGAAAAACCACTTGTTCATTCCACCCTTCGCCCACGATCCCACACCCTCACTAGCGACTCCCAGCGATCTAACATAATTTTCGCCAGCAATTATTCTCTTGACAGCGAGACTGCCTCCGACTCGAAATGACACGCCTCGCATACCACGACTGCCATAATATGCGGTCACATTTCCGGTATTTGACCCAGCCCAGAGAATGTCGGAAACAGGGTCGAAGGAGAGCGCGGTCACTGACTGAGGGAAGCTATGCTGAGTTATCGGCGCAATGGGACGATAAGATGTGGACATTTACGACTGCGACAATTTGGTTCCAAAGCCAGTGACAAATATATTATATAACGAAGTAATACTTACTTACATAATAATAATATTTTGACTATGATTCGATTTCAAGTTATCACTTGCTCCCTTCTATATCACACCGTAAACCAAACCTATGTCTGAAATGTTGGTCACGTCGCAATCCAAGGAACCACTTATGGTATTCCTGCAGAAAACCCTCATTTTCTTGCCTATTCACCTCGCAACCGGAAGTGGGGAACTAACTCTAACTAAGTGTGATCGTTCATTATTAAAATCAACCTGCTATACATGGCAACTGCTATCGCCCACACCGAACCAACCACATACGTCCCGCGCTCGCTGACGGCCCTAATGAAGCTCAATTCTGGTTACTTACAAAATCCATGCTTGCATAAAAACCGAGGGGGTGTCGGAACAGGATTCCCGAACCGCAGGTAGGAGGGGGGGGGTCTCGCCAGCAGGCTGGAAAAAAAAGTTGAACCTATGTTTTTATGACTGATTTTGGCGGAATGAGGACTTGCATAATGTCTTAGTGACTAGCTGAGCTCAAGGAACACATAAAATAGCCCATAATGTGCATGGTAATCATGTAATGTGATGGTATTACTATATTTGTACAGCCTCAAACCAAATGTCACACAATGTGACATATTATATAATATACAATATAGGAAGTATCATGTGATTAAACATACCATATATAGAAAAATATACCTTATTTGGAAGGAGGGGGGAGTCTGGCCAGAGCCTGAAAAAAAAGTACGAGGGTATATCCGACTTTCCCGTTCCGACACCCCCTTGATAAAAGCATGCAGTTGCGGGTTTTGAAAATATTGTTTGTCTTGCTTTGTGATGCAGCTTGATGTGGTAATTGCTCAGCTATCGGAGCTGAAATTACCACGTTGAAAGTTGTTTTGTATGCAAGACCCTGTAAGAACTATTTATTCCTCAGTTCACAACCAGTGCTAAGTTTGCCGACCGGTGAAAAATCTACTGGAAAGTCCGCCATATGTTGTCTCTGCCTATTCAAAAGTTTTGATGCCGCGACAGTGCGATAATTCTCTTTACGTCTGCACAACATCTGCAATGCAACGAACGTTGACACCCACTGGCAGGTCAATCCTATGAGAAACCTTTTATACCATTGTTGATCCTGCGCAACTAAAATCAATGGGAGCAGGACTTCTCCTGGAACAACCGAGCGATGCAACCACCAATATAACATATATACCACCATGTGCGCGATGAATCTCGCAGACGTTGTGCATTGTCGGCTGGTTACATCCGAGCTTATAAGTGAGGATTTTGGGGTGAGGATGCCTTTCAATGGGGAAGGCCTGCTGATCCGATTGTCGACGATTGGTTCAATGGGTGACAACAGATAAATTCGAGAATTGCAGGAGTGCAGGAATAAGCTTGAGGATGGTCTCTCCAAGTTGGAAGTATGTAATCGCGGTTTCTTTGTAGTCTATTCTATGGTTTGCTTTTCTACCTGCTCTTGCTCTTCAAAGTAGTCGCTCCCGAAATTGCTCCATTTGATGGAAAACTGTTTTAAAATCCTTGAGATTTAACAATCCCTGTGAAAGAATAGTTGGTTGCATCTGGGAACCTGAAGCTCCCTAAACAAAATTGTTTCCGGATACACAAAGATTGAGAAACTTGTATAGCGGAATTGAAGCCGAAAGTTCAAGTTATTATTGCATTATTAGCATTAATGTCGCCTGACCGGACACAAGAACAAACAAAAGACAACGGACGTGAGAGCATCCTCATTGTGACTTGAAGCAGTACCGCGTTTGAAGTCCTTCCACTTCTTGCTTGTTTTCTTCTCCCGCTCCACATATCCTCAAAGTATCTCACATACCCATCCGTGTTTTATACTGCACAATGTCTTCTAGAATCCATTCTCACCATTCCCTGCCTGCACCTGTGGTTCATGCCGCCTTTTCGGTCGCACAATCTAAGTCTAATGTCTTAGCTGGTGTCCAGGACGCGTATTGGAGTGACGACGAAGGAGTGCGTGCCGTCCCCGTCTTTCCTTTTCCCTCCGTTTGACCTTTTCTTCCAAAATTTAGGAGGACGCGGAATGCCCACTTTGTCTTGAAGAAATGGATATTTCTGATCTCAACTTCAAGCCTTGTATTTGTGGTTACCAGGTACCTTTTTATTCTATTTATGATATGTATTACCTGACCATTGTCTGGGTTAGATTTGTCGCTTTTGCTGGCATCATATCAAGGAGAACCTCAACGGGCGCTGCCCCGCGTGTAGGAGGGTATACACAGACGACGCTGTCGAGTTCAAACCCATTGCCAAAGAAGAGTACGTTTTCACTTCCAAATTGTCTCTCAGCCGTTCTCGCCATATGGGCAAAGCATCGTTACTGATCTCAACAACGCTCGTATATTAGTCACAAGCGCCTCACTCAGCAAAAGAAACAAAGGGAGCGCGAGCGCAAGGAATTAGATGCGCTCGGCAGACGCCAGCTTGCTAACGTGCGCGTCGTTCAGCGCAATGTGGTTTATGTCGTTGGTATTGGTCCTCGTTTCGCCAAGGAAGAGGTGGGTTGCCATATTTGTGACAATTTCAATATAATGACTGGCTATCTGTTTTGTCAAGCTTATTCCGACTTTGCGCTCGAACGAGTACTTTGGACAGTATGGCAAGATTACAAAGATCTTGTTGGTCAAGAGAACTCCATCCGGCGGTGGGGCTCCCGTGGTTGGACTCTACATCACTTACAACCGGCGGGAGGATGCAGCGCGTGCTATTGCAGCTGTGGATGGAATCGCTTCTCCGGGTGGTGGCCGTGATGTTATGAGAGCGAGTTATGGAACGACCAAGTACTGCATGGCGTTCCTTCGCGGTGTGACTTGTGGAGATCATGGCTGCATGAACTTGCACGAATGGGGAGATGAAAAAGACTGCTTTACAAAGGAGGATCTGACGACGCTGTAGGTATATTTTTATAAAAGTTGAAGGACTAATACTCACTTGTTCATTGTTCATAGGAAGCACACCATGAAAGCCACAGAGAGTAGGTCGAGAAACGCTGCAACAGGAGGGAAGAAAGCCGAAGAATCTGATGGTACAGTCTCTGTTCACTTACTCTTTACCAAGTGAATTAATACAAATATTTCTCACAGCTGGATTACCTCGAGCATCTTCTTGGGCACACAAGGGTTCCGCTGGCAACGCCAATAATCATTCCCCGTCGACGTCGGCATCCCGCCAGACTCGGCGTGGAGGATTGCGCCAACCTCGCAACTCACCAGCCCCGGTTCAAGCTACGCCCAGTGATTATCGTGTATCAAGTACTCGAACCCATCAAGATCGTAAGACAGCGGGTACTGCAAAGAATTCCTCGTCAGCTTCTTTATCACGTCCGTCCACCCCAGCTGCTGCTATGTTACCACAGAGACCAGCTACTCCCGCCGATGTCAAAGCTTTACGGCTGAAAAAAGCATCACATTCCCCTCAACCATCTCGTTCTCCTGCTCCCTCTGTTGCGGCCGAATCCGATCAAGGATCGGGCTCTCACGATGTCCCTCCGTCATCCCTGGCTGTTCGTCCTCAATCAACAGATTTTGCACAATCTTCCGTACCTTCTATACCGCTTGGCATTCCCATCGTCCCACCTGGTCTATCTGCCCCCCCAGGTATCCCTACACCTAGCCGGCCACCCCGTGTTGAGACGGCATCACCACAGACGCCGCTGCTCGCTTCTCAGTCTTCATATCAAATGTCAACTGCGGCCCGCGCCCTCCTCGACGATGTTAAGGCGAGACGGGAGTCTGTATTGCCTTCGACGACGACATTGAGTCCGTTCCCAGACTTTGATCGCACCTTACAGACCTTAAGTGGGGGGAACGGTGAATATGGTGGGTTCAGCTTCAATCTCGACCCCAAGCTCGTCGGGGATGATGCCGACAATAACGAGCAACTTGCGGTGTTCGAAGCCGAGACAAACATTCCTTTTCATGGTAACTATATGGATGCCTTTCCAGCACTCAGGTCTCCTGCGCAACAGGGCTCGCCATCGGTCATGGTCCCGCCAGGTTTACCATACCCCCATAACCCTAATCGCTCGATTTACGATCCGCTAGCGGCTAGAGCACCACCCGCCACCCCAATCGAGAGGCAATCTACTGGAGGTTCGAGTTACACGGGACCGTTTAATCCGTTTGCGGAAACCAACGAGGAGACTTCGGTCCCGAACACTTCCCCAATTCGACACTCCCAGTATCCACCCCTAGATGATGATCCGAGCAGAAGGGTATCCCGCTTCGGATTCGCTCGAGGGCGCCAAGGGTCAACGACGAGATCTTCCCCACTTCATGTTTCGTCGCCGTTGAGCAATAGCAATAGCGACAGCCAGTCGTTCTATAACTCAACTGACTTTCCTCAAACTCCCGCACAACCACAGTGGACTGGGCAAGGACGCCATGAGTATGGGTACGCACAACCTGTATCCGCTATGGGCTCACCCCTGGCACAACATGAGCAGGCGCAGGTTGTTTATTCACAGCAACACAGTCGGTTTCAGCCCTTCGACTCAGGAGTAAGCGAATCCCAACTGAGGGATCTGATCCAATCAAGTCGGGATCAAGTGAACTCCACGGGCTTTCACGACGGCCCCACTGGTACGAATCTTCTCTTTGTGTAAACTGGGCGTAATGGGATTATTGACCTGTTTGATTTGTCTTTCACCTTTACTTGTCCTTCTGTACCAACCAATCAATGCGACGTTGCCTTGTACCGCTTTCTATTTTCTTTAGAACAAGGGGTGCCGTTCAAATTCGCTCCCAGTCAACAGCCGTTTAACGACCCCGCTATTATGTCCGCCAGTTTTGCGTCGCCCGTGCCTGGGACGGTATATGCCTCGCAGGTGGGGCAGGCACAATTATCTTATGGTCCCCCACCTGGTCTCTCTTACCCGCAGGATGTGTCACAAAGTCCAGCCGTATCGAGTACTCGTGGCCACGAGACTGCGAAGAACGTGGTAGGAAATGGGTCTACGCATGGTGAGTCTCTACCTTTCACATCTGAGGGGAGGGAGGTCAGTACCGAGTGCCGTGCTTTCTCAGTGCGGAAAATCTATCGACCTTGATGCGTCGCCCGCCCTCTCCTTCCGTCTCCCTTCCCGCTACTATCTATGCATGGACTCTTTCGACTCGCTATCCCAAAATCACCCACAATGAATGAATCCTTAATCCTTCTCCCTCCTTTGGGTATAGTATCCTCGTCTACCTCAACGCTGACATTCTTTCCTCTCTTGTCTGATTCATACCGCGTAGAATCAATGACGGCCTCACCTGTACTTTCGCTCACTCTTTCCTCTTCCGATTTTCCTGCCTTGATGGCGAGTCCTGTGGATCCCAGTCCTCGCCGTGAAGAACCATTACCAACGGAGGAGTCATCTACCGCACAGGATCCAAAGGCGCAGGAAAAGGCGGAACGCAAGGCGGCGAAGAAGGCGGCAGCTGCAGAGAAGGCTGCGGAAAGGCAAAAGGTCGCCCAGGAGAAAGCAGCCGCAAAGGCGGCGGAAAAAGCGAGAATTGCACAAGAGAAGGCAGCGGAGAAGGAAAAGGCAGCGGCAATGATGGCCCAACAAGAGAAGGCGCTGAAGGAGAAGATTGAGAAGGAGAAGACAGAAAAGGAAAAGGAACGAGAGAAGGAACGGTATGCCAAAGAAAAGGAAAGGCTAGCTCATGTTGAGATGGAGAAACCCTCTCAAGTCGAGCGGGACAGGGTAATGCAAGGCAAGAAAGCTGTGGGCAAACAGGCTGATAACCAAAAGTCGAATAAGCGCCATGAACCATCGTCAAGCGTCGCGAAGGCACATACTCGACAGGCTCACGCTGCCAAACTGATCTCCACATCCACGCCGTCCGAGCCTGTCTCTCAAGTCCCACTGTTATCCAAGAAGCCAAAGAAGAACAAGCCGGTCACAAAGCCAATCAGGGTCCCTAAAGAGGAGGAAAATACGCCGGAGGAGTCCACTGTCCCTTCAGCAACAGCCGAAGATGCGCCTTACATTCCCACTAAAACCACCACCGTCGAGTCGAGTTCGAACGATTCCAGAGCGCAATCGGTGGACCGAAATACGCCTAGCGAACCTACTTCCGTCGAGGAACTTCTGGAAGACATCGACCTCCTGAATCCGGGGATGGATCTCCCTAATCATCCTTTCTTTGACCTCCACAAAATCAACCCAAGCGCGAAAATGCCTCTCGAATATGGCCCGCTCGTCCATGCGTTGTCCGCATTGTCGGTTGGCGGAGGTTCCTTCGCGAATAACATGCCATCTGGGTCGATCGATAACGCGGTATCGTCTTTTCAACAGCTGTTAGAAACTTTAACACAAACTATCTCCGACTTACTGCGTCTCCTTCCCCGGACAACGTGGGATGATAGCTCTTCCTTCGATGGTGTGCTACGCGACATGCTTAAAGGAGACGATTTCCTCGATGATGGAGGCGACGATGGACCTGGCAAGGAGGATGAGGTTGCGGCATTGACACTTGCTCTGGAACGTCGGGCACGGTGGATGGAGGTACAATTATCGAAACTGGAAGAGCTACACCGTGACATCAATACCGCTGCTGTGCGGGCTGTCCTTTCCTTCAATGACAATGGGTGGGGCCAACATGTGTTTATGCCCCGCGTAGGCAACACCTTACGTCGCTTTGACAACATTGGCATAATCGAAGATGGTGGAGTAGTGAGGCCCATGACTGCGGACGAATTAGAGAAGAAACTTCTTGTGGCTAAGGAAGCAGCTGTGTTCGCGGAGACAGAAGTTCGAGAGGTCATGGAGAGGATGCAAGCCATCAAACCTGTTGATGTTGAAATTTAGATTACGACCTTAATTGTTGGCTGATGATAGCGACCCAATTTTTCTTGCAGACTGCGCAGGGACACTATAAGAGAACATTCATTGGTCTATTCAACAGGGTTACTTGAATTGTCATGAGTACATGTCCTTGGCATACGTTTCCTTTGTTCTTTCAGGATAAAGCTGCAATGCTTTATCAGTGGAGTGATCATGGATCAAGGCACCTGAGACCTTTCACCTTGCCGGGGTTCAACAGGTTTAGGGGATCCACAGCTTCCTTGACTGTTCTCATAAACTCGACAGTACCCTCCCCCAGTTCATCAACTAAATATTCCTTCTTTCCGACGCCAACACCATGCTCGCCAGTACCTTGCGGGAATTTCAGGCAAGGACCAGCTGGAATGAAACATATGCTCACATGTTCCGTCTAATGCAATGGCGCGGTGTACCAGACGATGAACCGCCCGGCTGACCGACTCCAGCTCCTTGTCGTCACGGAACAGGATTAAGGCATGAAAATTCCCGTCTCCTACGTGTCCCACAATCGTGCTATGAAGGCCCACATCTGCCAGGTCTTTCTTCGTTTCATAGACAAGCTGAGGCAAGCGGGACACAGGAACACTAAGTAAAAATCAGCAAAGAGCTACCTAGGTTACTCTTGAGATCTTGGACATACCAAACATCCGTCGTCCAACACCTTGAGCCAGGTTCCGCCGCCATCGTCGATGTCAGCGCATACTTACGGTTCTGCCACAGTTCTTCTGCCTCTTCGTCGGTTGACGCGAACTCAAATCGGGTGCTGCCGTGCTTCTGGACGATCGCGTTTACGGTCTTGGATGTTAGGTTGATCGAGGTGAGGTCACCTTGGATTTTGAAGAAGAGAGTGTCTTGAACAGGGTAAGGGCGGTCGACTAAACCTGCAGCATTGATTGCCTTCATCACTGAGCCACGGCGTGGTGGTAAGCTAATGGGTATAGGGCACGACAGTATGGAAGCAGGGTAGCTTACTGTGATCGTCAAGGAGTTCTATACACTCTATCGCAATTGTATAAGATAGGTGAAATGTATGATGTTAAAGCTGACGCACGAATATGAGGACCGTACGGCGTGTTCAGGATTTCCTGCACAGCACTAACTGCATGCTCTACGTCGGGAAATTGGGCCATTGCAACCTTGGTAGGAAGCAGTGGAGTCAGACGGAGTGTTGCTAGAGTGAATCTGGTGTCAATAGTGCAAGCTAAAAGTGTGTGCCCAGGGATCTCACCTTCTGTTACGATACCGAGTGTCCCTTCGGCCCCAATGAACAGCTTAGTCGCATCGAATCCAGCTGACGACTTTCTTGCTCTTCTTCGAGTTTTTATGACCTCCCCGTTTGGCAGTACCGCAGTCTAGTTGTGGCGCAAAATGAAGATATCACATCAGTGATTATGCTACAGAAAGAGAAAAAATGTGAACAATATTGAGAAACCATTCTGCTCTCGCTGTTCCATATCGGACGGCATTGGCTGTTATGGAGGAACGTCGATTAGCGCTGATAGAAAACGAGAAGCAACCTGAAGAACACCTTACTCCCGCTGCAACCTGTGCCGATCATTCCCCCTATGGTCTGTATGGCGAGTAGCGTTCACATAAATCAGAGTCAGCCGAGATGAATGAAGGTAGGTACAAACAGCGCCTGGCCCCGGGTCGAGCTATACATTTCAAATCACCAAATGGTCAGTGCCATGATTGTGATAAAGTGTGGCTGTTCTCGTACAGGGAAGAATAGAGGGATTCCCCGATCTTTTAGAGTCTGGTTGATGTCTTCCCAGCGGGCACCGGATTGGCAGATCAAATCAGAGTCGGCCTCTGCAGGAAATCAGGCCGTCAACAGGTGGAGAATGGGAAAATTAAACCAAAACGTGCCGTTGATTCGAATGATTTTGTCCATGCCAGACATATCCATACAAATACTGCCAGAAGGATACTAGAAGCCCCATCTCAGTAAAATCGTCGACTGCTTGATATGAGGTATTACCCCCGAAAAATGACCCTCAAGACTCGTAGCACCGCTATAGGCAGTGATAGGAACCCTATATTCACGCGCAATTTTTACGACCTTCACCACATCCTCCGTGTTCATTGGGCGAACCTGACGATGAGTGAGCATAATAATAAGAAAGCGAGTTATTATATTCACCACAACAGAATGTGGGGATGTCGGATGATACGAGTTCTCGGAGGAGCCATACGTCCGCAACGTATCTGGATTCGTGTCGACACAGTTTTTATTTGGTAGAGCTATGCGCAATTTTTCGATCGCAGTTTGGAGCTCTCCTGGAGATGCGTATAGTGATTGTGGGGATTCTAATTGTTCAGGTGACAGAGAGGACCTTTCTTTTTCCTGTGACATGGAGATAAAAGGCTTGCCTCTAAATTATTTCTAGTGCAGTAGCATTGGCTTTTGGAAGACATACATGAGGCCTCATATATTCGATGGTGGTGGTAAGAAGAAGTGTACCAAGTGCGACCTGCAAGAACAAATGGCCTGCCCGAGAGGTTTGGAAGTCATTAGACCATGAGTAACGAGATGAACCTTGGCTGGAAGCAGAATCCGGAGGAGATTGTTTCGAGTTGTCAGCAAAATCTCGAACTCCTCGCGGACGTAGAAAGCGTGTTCCCCGACATAATTGAGTAACAGTTCTGGATGGCTTTGGGCGAGTTGTCAGTCGACCCAGTCCTCGAATCATTTTCTCTGACTGTCACTCGTGCAAGCTTGGCGAAAGCACGAAGCGCGGAAGCGCGGGTGTGAATAGAATATTATAATAGGTTTATCGCGTATAATTACTTTGATAAACTTGAAGATCTCCCAGTCACGTGGCCATCAGTTAGGGCCGAAAATAGCGAGCAGCTATTTTCGCTGCATCCGAGTCTGTACATGCCTTCGGACTAACCTTCATTGCACTTCAAGTTAAAGAGAGCTTTAGGTTCAAAATCTCTCCATTAATATTGTTGTCACATGTATCCCAGATTCCCAATGAACCTCATCCCTTTGGAAAATATGCTATGTAGTGGGAGAAGTGTTCAGTGGTAGAGCTGCATTACAGGATCCTGATATTGAACGACCTGTGTATTCCTTCTACTCATGCAGAATATCTTCAACGTAAAAGCGGTTGATGATATTCTGCCATCACCAAACTTCCTATCACTGGGTGCAAGGCACAACAACTTCACCAAAAACACTGTAAAAATATGGTAAAGTTAATCCGACTTACATCACCATAATTTGAATAACAATATTGAAAAAATATTTTGCCAAATTTGCTTATTATTTGAAAAATATGCTAAAAACAGACATT
>Ga0210383_10001969_pt1 | contig 18680 bp, 13 predicted proteins | sample IncBWC14OmetaG_FD_160072 | JGI IMG/M metagenome (GOLD analysis project Ga0210383, IMG submission 160072) | Forest soil microbial communities from Barre Woods Harvard Forest LTER site, Petersham, Massachusetts, United States - Inc-BW-C-14-O ...
CAGTTCGGCGCCTCCAGTCGGAAACGGCATGCTCGGATGGAAATGAGTTTGATGGATCGACAGCGCCGTGTCGATTGCAGCGCGGCGGCAATGGATGATGGTTGCGCTCGGAAATGCCACGTGGATCAGCCCGGCCCAGAGGAAATTGAACGGCATCTTGTCGGTCACTCGCGCCGCCTTCGGCGCAATCGCGCGCAACACGCCAAGGTAATCTGCCGCCGCCTTGGTAAGGAATTGCTTCTCGTTCCCCGCGACGGAGCGATGCCACTCCGCTCCGCACTCGTTCCAGAAATTCAATTCGCCGCCGGCTCCGACCTCGGGATGCATGGAGACAATCTGCTCGACCAGAGTTGTGCCGGAGCGCGGCATGCCGATGATCAGCACCGGCGTCGCATCCGGGTTGCCGAGTTCGGATGCCCGCGCGATCAAGTCAGGTGTGCAGCGGGCAATTATTCGATCGATCTCGATGGAGAACGCGGCCGAGTCGAAGGTCGAAGCGCCTCTTCTCACAGCGTCTGCAGCGTCGAAATGCTGCATGGCCAGAGCGTAATCGCCAAGATCCTCCGCCGCCTTGCCGATCGCGAGATGAACCCGCAGGCGTTGCCCCGATTCGAGCCCCGGCGTGTCCAGAGCGGCTTGCATCGATTCAAGCAGACCGTTGTCAGCCTTCGTGACCGGGCGACAGCGGACTAGATCGTAGTAGCTCCCCGCGAGCATCGGCGCGATCGCAACCGTTCGTTCGAAGCATGCCCGAGCTTCTTCGAAGCGGCCGAGCTCAGAGAGCACGCTGCCCAGCAGATCGTACGCCATGGCGTTCCTCGGATCGGCCACCAACATTTCTCGCAATACTTGTTCAGCTTCCTGATTGCGGTCCTCGATTACCAGCGCACGCGCCTCACCAAGTCGGCCGAAGCTGCTCCGACCTCCGGTCGCCGCCGCACGGCGGAAACAGCCGATCGCCTCGCCGAGATGGCCGACCGTGTAGACCAGGGCGCCGGCGCGGAACCACGCCTCGGTCAGGGATGGAAGCAATTGCGTGGCGCGGTCGTACGCAGCGAGTGCCCCGCCGATGTTGCCCAGTTTTTCGAAGGCGATTCCCAATCGGAAATATGCGTCGGCGTAGCGCGGATCGATGGCGACGGATCGCTGCAACGCCGCGATGGCATCCGGCAGGCGGCCGGCCTCGAGGCAAGCGAGGCCGAGATCATGATGGATGATTGCGTTGGATGGCTGCAGCAGCGCCGCATCGCGCAAGGGCGCGATCGCATCCGCCGGCCGCCCGGCTCTGAGAAACCCAGCGGCCAGCACAAGCAGAGGCTCCACCTGCTGCGGCGCGGTTGGGTTCAAAGACTGGGACATGGCGCGACCCTCGCGTGGAAGCTGTAGCGACGCCAACTAAGCGCAGGGTCTAAACCACAGAACCTGGAACCGGCTCACGATACTTTCCCACGCGGCACATACTACCAGATCGGCATGCCGTCTTTGTCGCGGAAGACGAAGGTTTCGCTGCCGCGAATGACTTCGCGGGCAAAGATCGTTTCCACACCCTCAAATTGCACCTTGGTGCCAACCACCGTAACTTCATCGCCTTTGTTGAAGGCAAGATCGTAGATTTTTACGAACTTGGTGGTCGCAAGGTGGACCTCAATCGTCTTGTTGGAAGACAAGCGCAAGATCAGGTGCGAGCCCATTCCACCGCTCACCGGGCACTGACGATCTCTTACTTCTTCTACCGTTCCTTTGAATGTAGCTTCGACCTTCGGATCATACTTCGGAACTGCACCCGGTTCGGACTTCTGTCCGGCTGCGATCGGGGTTACGGCCAGTACCAGCGCTGCAACTGTGAGAATCATAATGATGGCGCGTGAGGCTTTCATAGTCACCTCCTGTTGAACATCCATTTCTGGTTTAAGTGTGGCCTTGTTTTCCGCAGCGCGCTGTGACGGCGATCACTTATCGTTGTGAACCTTCACTGGCGAGCAGACCCTGGGCGAATGGGTGATCTCGCTCTCACCTGCGAGTGACCCCAGTCACAGCCAGCGGCCTCTACATCCCAGAAGATGTTTCCGTACACCAAGAGGAGACATGTTCAAAATCCAGCACGCTGAATTTCTGGCGCCGGGCATCAAGCGGTTCGTGATTCAGGCGCCGCGCATTGCACGCAAGCAGAAACCGGGACAGTTCGTAATCCTGCGATTGAACGAGCAGGGCGAACGTATACCGATCACCATCGAACACTCCGACCCCGAGCGTGGCACCATTCGGATTGTGGTGCAGTCTGCCGGCAAAACTACCAATGTGCTCAATTCGCTAAAGACGGGCGATGAAATCCTGAATGTGGTTGGGCCGCTGGGGAAACCGTCAGAGATTAAGCAGTTCGGCACGGTTGTTGTGATGGGAGGCGGCGTGGGCACGGCGATGGCTTATCCAACCGCGCTCGCGCTGAAGCATGCGGGCAATCGTGTGATCACGATTGTCGGCGCACGCAACAGGGAACTGGTCATTCTGGAGAGGCAACTGCGCGAGGTTAGCGATGCATTAATGATCACAACCGACGACGGAAGCTACGCTGACAAGGGCTTCGTCACCGACAAGCTCCGGCAGCTAATCGAGAATGGCACGCGCATTGATTTGGTGCTTGCCATCGGTCCCATCCCGATGATGAGAGCTGTCGCGGAGATGACGCGCAAAGAGCACATTCGCACCATCGTGAGCCTGAATCCGATCATGATCGATGGCACCGGCATGTGCGGCGGCTGCCGCGTTCTGGTCGACGGTAAGAGCGAATTCGCGTGCGTGGATGGTCCCGAGTTCGACGCGCACCGTGTCGACTTTTCAGTGCTGGTGCAGCGTAATTCGATGTATCGCGCGGCCGAACAGAAGTCGATGGAAGAATTCCAGCGGACTACCGAACCAAACCGCGCATGCGCGTTGCAAGGAGTTGGAAGATGACACAAGCTACGAAGCAGGCCTCATTGAACGTCTTGCCCCTTAAGGCGCGAATGAAGATTCCCCGGCAACATATGCTGGAGCAGCCTCCGCTGTTGCGGGCCACGAATTTTACCGAAGTGAACCTGGGCTACTCCGAGGAATTGGCACGGGAGGAAGCGTCGCGCTGCCTGGAGTGCGCCAAGCCCGCTTGCACCAACGATTGTCCCGTCGGAGTCAAAGTCAAAGACTTCGTGCAGTTGATTGTCGCGGGTGATTTCCTCGGCGCGGCTGCGAAAATTCGCGAAGACAATGTGCTCCCGGCCATCACCGGGCGCGTGTGCCCGCAAGAAGACCACTGCGAAGGCGGCTGCCTGATGGGCAAGAAAGTTCAGCCGCTGGGGATTGGATATCTGGAACGCTTCGTCGCTGACTACGAGCAGCGTCATCTGGACATCAGCAATCTACTTAAAGCGCCGCCGACCGGGAAGAAGGTTGCCATCGTCGGCAGCGGTCCCTCGGCCCTGACTGCGGCAGGCGATCTCGTTCAAAAAGGTCATCAGGTTCATGTCTTTGAAGCGCTGCACACGCCGGGAGGCGTGCTGGTGTATGGCATTCCCGAATTCCGGCTGCCCAAGCAGATTATCCGCGAGCAGATTGATTACATGCGCGCTATGGGCGTGGAGTTCGAAACCGATGTGGTGGTCGGAAAGACCGTGACGCTCGACGAACTGCTGGAAGAAGAAGGTTACGACGCTGTGTTCATCGGCACCGGCGCGGGACTGCCCCAGTTCATGAATATCCCCGGAGAACATCTGAACGGCGTGTACTCGGCGAACGAGTTCCTGACTCGCATCAACCTGATGCACGCTTATGAATTTCCCAAGTACGACGAGCCTATGCTCGATCTCCACGGCAAAAATGTAGCTGTGATTGGCGGCGGCAACACGGCGCTGGACGCAATTCGCTCGGCATTGCGCCTGGGAGCGAGCAAGGCGTATGTGATCTATCGCCGCAGCGAGGCTGAAATGCCGGCGCGCAAGGAAGAAGTAAAGCATGCGCAACAAGAAGGAATCGAGTTTCGCGTTCTCACCAATCCGATCGAGTTCCTCTCCGATGGCAAGGGCTGGCTGAATGCGGTGCGTTGCGCGCGAATGGAACTCGGCGAGGCAGATTCCTCCGGACGCCGGCGCCCGGTGCCTGTCGAAGGCTCAGAATTCGATTTACCCTTGTCGGTTGTGGTGATTGCGATTGGCACGGGAGCAAATCCGCTGATCCAGAGCACCACGCCGGGTCTGAACACGAATAAAAGAAACTACATCGAAGCTGACGTGATGACCCAGCGGACTTCGCGAAGAGGGGTTTTCGCTGGCGGTGACATCGTCACCGGAAGCGCAACCGTGATCCTTGCCATGGGTGCCGGAAGGCGGGCTGCGAAGTCAATCAATGAGTATTTGACCACCGGCCAATGGTGAGACCTTGATGGGCTGAACCCCGCGCTCCTCTTGCAACCGGAGCCTCGTCGAAGAACCGAACCGAATTCAAGCGTTCCTCCGTCTGTGTGACGGAGATCACAGTCAGCTGTGCGCTCTAACCTAGCCGGGCGCAGCTTACAGGTCGAAGATTGCAAGTGAACAGCAATAGGGGGAACGATGTCCTGGGAACTCGAATACAAAGCCAAGCTGCGGACGCCAGACGAAGCGCTGCATTGCGTGCGATCAGGAATGCGTGTCTACATTCAGCCCGGTTGCGCCGAGCCGGAAACATTGGTAGAGGCGTTGATGCGGCGCGCCCCCGACGTGCAGGATGTTGAAATTGTTCACATGATGACTATGGGCGTGGCTCCTTATGTGGCGCGTGAGATGGCGGGACATTTCCGGCATAATGCCATGTTCATTGGCGGCAACGTGCGCGAGGCCATTAATGAAGGCCGCGCCGACTACACGCCCATCTATCTGAGCGAGATTGAAGAACTGTTCGAGAGTGGCGCCATGCCGGTCGATGTCGCGTTGCTGCAACTCTCGCGCCCCGATTCGCACGGTTTCTGCAGCTTCGGCGTGGGCGTGGATACCTCGCTGACAGCGGCAAAATGCGCCCGCTACGTGGTGGCGCAGATCAACGATCAGATGCCCCGGACTTACGGAGACAGCTTCATCCACATCACCGACCTGGATGCGATCGTGGATTCGTCCCGCCCTCTGTGCGCCATGAAGCAACCACAAATCACGGATATGCACCGGGCCATCGCCCGTCACGTTGCAGATCTCATCGAGGATGGAGCAGTCTTGCAGACTGGCATCGGCGGTATTCCGGATGCTGTGCTGCCTTTTCTCATGGACCGCAAGGACCTCGGCGTCCACAGTGAGCTGGTTTCGAACGGCGTGATCCCGTTGATCGAAGCTGGAGTGATCACGGGCGCGCGCAAGAACTTCAAGCCGCGGAAGATCATCTTGGGATTTGCCATCGGCACGAAAAAACTGTTCGACTTCGTGGACAACAATCCGATTTTCGAGTTTCATCCCACGGCCTACACCAACGATCCCGGACTCATTGCCCGCAACGACAACATGGTCGCTATCAATTCTGCTTTGCAGATCGACCTCACCGGCCAGGTCTGCTCCGATTCCATAGGAAGCCAGTTCTACAGCGGCATTGGTGGGCAGGTCGATTTCATTCGTGGCGCTTCGCGCTCGAAGGGCGGTAAGTCAATCATCGCTATTTCATCCACTGCGAAAGATGGAGCGATCTCGCGTATTGTCCCTATGCTGAGCCCCGGCGCGGGTGTGGTTACGTCGCGCGGGTTGATCCGTTACGTGGTGACCGAATACGGAGTCGCGTATCTGCACGGCAAAACTATCCGGCAACGAGCGCAGGCGCTGATCGACATTGCCCATCCCAAGTTCCGGGAAGAACTCTATCAATTTTGCGAGAAAACCCGATGGCTGCAGCGGCCCTTGTCCGTGGAAGCCGTGCTGCTGTAAAGATTTAGGACAAGCCTAATATCAAGTGAGCGTGCCTCCCGTTCTTCCCTCGGCTTCTCACCAGGACATATCCCCAGGGTCACGATACAGGGTGATCTGAGTCACTGCGGATCCACCTGAAAGTATTCAAACTATCTACAGCGGCTAAGGCTGCTGAGTTCTCTTAAATACGAGTTCTTACGAAAGATGAGGAAAACGAAATCATGAAAACAATAAAGCTGGTGATGCTGGTGATGACGATTGCAGTGGCTCTCTTCATCCTGGTTCCAAATCTATCCTGGGCGGCCGATGATGGAGCGACAATCTATAAAGCAAAATGCGCTATGTGCCATGGCGCCGACGCGACCGGCAAACCGGCGGCCAAGATTCCGAGCCTGGTTTCGGACGATGTTAAGAAACTGTCGGATGACGACATTGCCAAGGACGTCACCGAAACCGCGAAGCACCCCGGCACAGTGAAGAGTCTGACTCCCGACCAGGTAAAAATGGTCGTTTCTTACATTCGCAGCGTGCAGAAGTAGCCATTGGCTGTTCCTCTGAGTGAGCGCCGCTGCCGCGCGACAAAATAGTCGGGCCGCGGCTGAATACAGCGTGAGGGCGAGTATGCAGAGTGCCGGCTCCTTCCGCGACGGCAAGAACACTTAGCCGATTCGCCGGCCGGCAGTCTCCTCCCCGGCTCACTTTTCGGAGATGGAACAGCCCTTGCCGGGTCCGGATGCTCACCACTCCGGGCCCGGTTTCATTGCGGCGGGCCGTGCTCGCGATTATCTGTCCCGTGGTCGGTACTTCTCCGTAGTTGCGCACCCGTCATCCCCTCGAAATCAAGAACGCAGGTGGGGACACTCACGGTCGAAGCGAATACTTTTCCCGCATTGCGTGGCGAGCGTGACCGAGCCCACGATCAGTTGTGTTCTCGATCACAGCAATCGCCGACGCCGTGCGTAAGAATAAGAAGGTTCGACGAATCCAAGATTTTCACGAGGAGGACGCCATGTTTGAGGCTGAGGTTGAAATGGAAAGGCGTTCAACGTTCCTACCGATGTTGCTTATGGTGTGCCTGGTAAGCGCGATCATCGGCATGTTCGCCTACGTAGTGCTACAAGCCCGGGCTAGGGCTCCGCTTAGCGCACAGGCGGCGAGCGTGATCGCGGCCTCGGCCCTGGAGGGACCAGGACCTGCGGTCATACACTTCCGCACCGGACTGGTGACGCCCAGTGTAACCGAGAGGCCGGGCGACCCTCACTATCGGCTACTGGAAAAAGGAGGAATCGTGAAATTGGCAAAGGCGCCCCACGGCGGCGAAATAATCTCGCTCACTGCCGGAGGAGAGCGTGTCATCACGACAATACACGGTGTCCGGAAATCGAAGGCAGCGGATGGGACTTTCTCATACGAAGTTCCCTTGGCGGATCGGCAACTGCTCAGCATTAGCAGCGTCACGATGAACGGAGTGAACAGCGCGACTGTCGAATACAACTGGAAATGGGTGCCCAACCAAATGGGAGACTTGTTCGACGCTGGCGGCTCATTGGTAAGGGGATTCAATCTCTGGGACCGCGAAACGCTGATCAAGAAGTACGAAGCCGATTTCTATCACGGCAGTCCGATGCGATCCACGCTCGCACTCGTGCGAAGCGACCAGGGCTGGAGAATACTGGCGCAGTAGTTGAGCGCAAAAAACATAGTCGGTTGTTAGTTTCTAAGGAGACAAAACGATGTCAATCAACAAACTGATTTTGGCATTTACGGCAACGACAGCACTCTCCTGCACGCTCGCTGCGCAGGATCAAAGCCAGAAAGTGATCCAACATACAACCGTTCAACCCACGTCGCCCGTCTCCGGCAAGGAGATGTATAGCGCTTATTGCGCTGTGTGCCATGGAAGCGACGGCAAAGGCGGCGGCCCCGCGGCCAGCGCTCTCAAGACTCCTCCCGCAGACCTGACGGTGCTGAGCAAAAACAACGGAGGGAAATTTCCTGCGCTGAAAGTAATCTCTGCGATCGGTGGGGAGTCCGGCGTGTCGGCGCACGGATCCAAAGAAATGCCCGTGTGGGGTCCTTTATTTTGGAATATGAGCCATGGGCACGAGGGCGAGGTGCAGCAGCGTGAGGCGAATCTCGCCAAGTACATTGAATCCTTGCAAGTAAAGTAGGAGAGCGCTCTCCGCACTCGCTCTCATCAGTGGTAGTTAGCAGCTTGCAAGTGATACCGGCAGAGGCGCACTCGCCGAAACCTGACGACGCTCGAGCTGTTCGCGGTATTCATCAATGTTGACTGGTTCCTGCGCGACTCCGGTATCCATTGCGGCCTGCGCGACAGCAGAGGATTCCCACACCAGCACCCGCGGATCGAACGGTTTCGGGATCAGATAGTCGGGACCGAATTCGAGCCGTGCGACCCCGTAAGCTTCGCATACCGAGTCTGGCACGTCTTGTTTGGCGAGCCTTGCCAGGGCGCGCGTAGCCGCGAGCTTCATTTCTTCATTAATCACCGTGGCGTGAACATCCAGCGCGCCGCGAAAGATGAAGGGGAAGCCAAGAACGTTGTTCACCATGTTGGGATAGTCAGAGCGCCCGGTGCACATAATGACATCGGCGCGGCACGCCTTGGCGTCCTCGTAAGAAATCTCCGGGTCGGGATTCGCCATCGCAAACACAATTGGACGCGGTGCCATCGAGCGCACCATGTCTTGCGTGACCACGCCGCCAATCGAGAGGCCAAGGAACATGTCTGTCCCCGCCATAGCCTCCGCCAGCGTGCGCAGCCTGGTGTCTTGCGCGAAGCGGTCTTTGTACGGATTCATGCCGGCTGTGCGGCCCTTGTAGACCACACCTTTGGTGTCGCACAGCGTGATATTCCCCCGCTGCATGCCCAGCCGAACGTAGTGCTCAGCAGTGGCTACGGCCGAGGCGCCGGCGCCGTTGATGACCAGGCGAACCTTGCTGATGTCCTTGCCCACCACTTCCAGAGCATTCAACAACGCAGCGCCCGAAATGATCGCGGTGCCGTGTTGGTCATCGTGGAAGACCGGGATCTTCATCGTCTTCTTCAGAGTTTCTTCGATGTAGAAACATTCTGGAGCCTTGATATCTTCAAGGTTGATGCCGCCGAAAGTGGGTTCGAGCAACTGGCATACTTTGATGACTTCATCCGGATCGTGAGTGTTGACTTCGATATCGAAGACGTCCACATCGGCAAATCGTTTGAATAAAATTGCCTTGCCTTCCATGACCGGCTTGGCGGCGAGGGCACCGATGTCTCCCAACCCCAGCACCGCTGTGCCATTGGTCACGACCGCAACCAGGTTGCCCCGGCTCGTGTACTTGAAGGCATCGTGCGGATTGCGATGGATTTCCATGCACGGTATCGCCACTCCCGGGGTGTAGGCGAGGCTCAGGTCATGTTGCGTGCAGCAAGGTTTGGTGGGAGTGACTTCAATCTTCCCGGTCGCGTGCCGAAGTGGTAGTCAAGCGCTTGTTGCTTGGTAACCGGCATAAAATCCTCCTCGCATCCAAACGGTGTACTGCAGCAGCTTGCATCGCAAGACAGATGCTCTATTCCGCGTTAAGAATTCTCCAGGCCTCACGGCCAGTGACCATTACGTGCTGCACGCCCTTGACCGCTTTCATGTACTGCGCTCGCTCGAAGGCCGAAGGATTTGAGCAGCGGATTTGGCTCATGCTCCCCTTCATTTGTTCAACCGACTCGTATTCGTGTTTCTCCATCCAATCCAGCAACCCGGCTTCAATGTTTCGAAGGTGATTGATGCCGTTCCGCAAGAGCGTGGAGCAGAGCATGGTGACGTCAGCGCCGACCATCAATAACTTCACTGCGTCTTCGGAGCCATGCACGCCGCTCGTCGCAGCCATGCCGGCCCGGATACGGCCGTAAAGAATACCGATCCAGGTCAGGGGGAGCCGCAACGCCTGCGGAGTGCTGAGCAACACGTTAGGTTGGATTTCCAATTCGTCAAGGTTGATGTCAGGTTGATAAAAGCGATTGAAGAGCACCAGTCCGTCGGCACCGGCCTCGTCAAAGCGCTTGGCCATATTGGCCATATTGCTGAAGAAAGGGCTGAGCTTGACGGCAACCGGAATGTGAACCGAAATCTTCACTTCCCGGAGGATGTCGATATAAGTCTTCTCGACCTGGGAGCTCGAGAGGTCCGGGTTGGTCGGAATGAAGTAGATGTTGCATTCGATCGCATCGGCTCCGGCTTGCTCGATCTGTCTGGCATAGTCAGCCCATCCGCCGATAGTCGAACCGTTAAGGCTGGCGATGATTGGGATCTTCACTGCTTGCTTGGCTTTGCGAATGTGATTCAGATACCCTTCGGGCCCGAGATGAAATTCAGTCGGCTGGGGGAAAAACGACGCAGCCTCGGCAAAGCTGTTCGTCCCAGCTGCCAGGTGGTGTTCCAGTTCGAAGCTCTCCTGCCGCAATTGCTCCTCGAACAGCGAATACAACACCACGGCAGATGCGCCTGCATCTTCGAGCCGGCGAATGCTATCGATCTCCTGCGATAGTGGTGACGCTGAAGCGACCAAAGGTGTGCGCAGCCGCAATCCCAAGTACTTGGTAGTAAGGTTTGTCATGATTCCTCCCCGGCGGAGACATTGCGAGCAATGTCTCTACAGCCGCCTTACGTTTTCTGTAGAGACGCAGCTTGCTGCGTCTCTCTCGGCGCCGTCGGATTGGCGGTTTCTTGGCCATTCCTCCGCTGCGCCAGATATTCGTATAGGTGAAAGCGTGTCTCGACGTCGTGCTGCGCTTCGCGCCATAGGTGCTTGGCTTCTTCTGGATTGCTTTTGGTCAGCATCTTGAAGCGCGTCTCCATCTGCAGGTAATCCTCGACTTTGCGCGTTGGAGTGCGTGAATCCAGGCTCAACGGATTCTCGCCCAGGCCAACCCGTTCCGGGTTGTAGCGATAGAGCAACCACTGCCCCGAATCGACGGCCGCTTTTTGGTTCGACATGGCCGTAGTCATGTTGATCCCGTGAGCGATGCAATGCGAGTACGCGATGATCAGGCTGGGTCCGTCGTAAGCCTCGGCCTCGAGAAATGCTTTCAGCGTGTGCTCATCTTTCGCGCCCATAGCGACGCTCGCGACATAGATATTGCCGTAGCTCATGGCAATAAGTCCCAGATCTTTCTTGGCGCTGGGTTTGCCGCCCGCGGCGAACTTCGCCACTGCCGCGCGCGGTGTGGATTTGGACGCCTGCCCTCCTGTGTTCGAGTAAACCTCAGTATCGAGCACTAGCACGTTGACGTTGCGCCCGCTGGCCAGCACATGATCGAGCCCTCCGTAGCCGATGTCATAAGCCCAACCGTCTCCACCGACAATCCAAATGCTTTTCTTGACCAGCAGATCAGCTACGGCAAGCAGTTGCTTCGCGTCCAGCGAAGTCGCGCCGTGCAGTTTTTCTTTTAGCAGGGCCACGCGCTGGCGTTGTTCATAGATGTCAGCTTCGTCCTTTTGCGGAGCCGTGAGAATCGCGGTCGCGAGTTCCTCGCCGATGGTTCCCGCGACACGTTTCACCAGTTCCTGTGCGAACTCAGTTTGCTTGTCGACGGAAAGCCGGAAACCCAAGCCGAACTCGGCGTTGTCTTCGAAGAGCGAGTTCGACCATGCGGGTCCGCGGCCGGCCGCGTTCTTCGTCCAAGGCGTAGTGGGCAGGTTGCCGCCGTAGATCGACGAGCATCCTGTAGCGTTGGCGATGATCGCCCGGTCACCGAACAATTGCGATACCAGCTTGAGATAAGGCGTTTCCCCGCAACCAGCGCAGGCGCCGGAGAACTCGAATAGCGGCTCTTGAACTTGCTGTTGGCGAATGTTCGTGACTTTAATGTTTCGGCGATCCATTTCTGGAAGTTTGAGGAAAAAATTCCAGTTGTCGCGCTCAGGCACGCGCAAGGGAGGCTGCGCCGCCATGTTGATCGCCTTGAGGCGAGTCTCGGCCTTGTTCTTCACCGGGCAAACTTCAACGCAGATACCACAACCGGTGCAGTCCTCGGGCGCGACCTGAATCGTGTATTTGAGGCCCTGCCATTCTTTGTCGCGGGTCTCGGTGGATTTGAACGTCACGGGAGCGCTTTGTAATTCCTTCGAGTCGTACACCTTGATTCGGATAACCGAGTGCGGACAAACCATGGCGCACTTTCCGCACTGAATGCAGATCTTCGGATCCCATACGGGGATTTCGAGTGCCAGGTTTCGCTTCTCCCATTTCGCGGTTCCGGTGGGGAAAGTGCCGTCGGCCGGAAATGCGCTGACCGGCAACTCATCGCCGCGTCCCGCATAGATCGTGCCCAGCACGTCACGCTCGAAAGCCGGCGCCGAGGGAGAGAACGGCAGCGGCATCTCAATCGTGCTGGTGAGTTGGGCGGGGACGTTCACTTCGAATAAGTGAGCCAAAGTCTCGTCCACGGCCTTCATATTCTTCTGAACGATCTCGTCGCCCTTGCGGCCGTAGGTATCGCGAATCGATTTGCGAATCGCCTCGATCGCCTGATCCCCAGGCAGAACCTTGGAAATGGCGAAGAAGCAAACCTGCAGAATCGTGTTCATGTGGCTGCCCATGCCGGTATCGCGCGCGACTTGGTAAGCATCGATCACATAAAACTTGGCGTGCTTCGACATGATCTGTTCTTGAACCTGTCGGGGAAGATGGTCCCAGACTTCATCTTTGCTGAAAGGGCTATTGAGCAGAAAAGTGCCGCCGGGAACCAGGGCGCTCAGCATGTCGTAGCGCTCAAGGAATATCCATTGGTGGCAGGCGACGAAATTGGCTCTCGAGATCAAGTAGCTGGATCGAATGGGCTCCGGCCCGAAGCGCAGGTGCGAGATGGTTACCGCGCCTGACTTTTTCGAATCGTAGACGAAGTAACCCTGGGCGTAGTTGTCGGTGTTCTCCCCAATGATTTTGATCGAATTCTTATTCGCGCCGACCGTGCCGTCCGCGCCCAAACCGTAAAACATCGCACGGACAACGTTGTCCTGCTCGGTCGAAAACTCGGCATTATAGGACAGACTGGTGTGGCCGATGTCATCCTGAATACCAATGGTGAAGTGATCTTTCGGCTGATCCGCTTTCAGATTGTCATAGACCGCCTTGACCATAGCGGGCGTGAATTCTTTGGAGGATAGTCCATATCGCCCGCCGACAACCCCCGGCGCACTTTTCTGTGAATTATTCCCTCGTTTCGCCCCCTCATGGAACGCGTTCACGACGTCCAGATAGAGCGGTTCGCCAATCGCTCCCGACTCCTTGGTGCGATCGAGGACGGCAATCTTACGCACGCTAGCAGGCAGCGTCGAGAGGAATGCCTGCACCGGAAAAGGACGGAACAAATGCACTTTCAACAACCCAAGCTTTTCGCCTTGGGCATTGAGGTAATTAACTGCTTCGTGAGCTACCTCGGCACCCGATCCCATGATTACGATCACGCGATCGGCATCGGGGGCACCCACGTAATCACAGAGATGATAAGAACGGCCGACCACCTCAGCAAACTTGTTCATCACATACTGAACAATCTCCGGGCACGCCTGGTAGTAAGAGTTCGCCCGTTCGCGCATCTGAAAGAACACATCGGGATTCTGCGCCGTTCCCCGCAGAACTGGGTGGTCCGGCGAAAGCGCCCGCTGGCGATGCTCAAAGACCCGGTCCATATTAATGAGCGCGCGCATGTCGTCTTCGGCCAGCATTTCAATCTTGTTGACTTCATGCGAGGTGCGGAAACCGTCGAAGAAGTGTAAGAAGGGGATACGCGATTCAAGCGCCGCGGCATGTGCGATCAGCGCCATGTCCATGGCTTCCTGCACTGAATTCGAAGCCAGCATGGCGAAGCCGGTGGTGCGGCACGACATAACGTCCGAGTGATCGCCGAAGATCGAGAGCGCGTGGGTGGCCAAGGTGCGCGCCGAAACATGAAATGCCGTGGGCGTGAGTTCGCCGGCGATCTTGTTCATGTTTGGAATCATCAGCAGCAACCCCTGCGAGGCGGTGAATGTAGTAGCCAGCGCGCCCGTCTGCAGCGCGCCGTGTACGGCTCCGACGGCTCCGCCTTCGCTCTGCATCTCCATCACATGAGGTACTGTCCCCCAGATATTCGGGATCGCCTGAGACGACCACTCATCTGCCCATTCGCCCATGTTCGAAGAAGGCGTGATCGGGTAGATGGCTATCACTTCGTTAAGCCGATAGGCGACATACGCGACCGCCTCGTTCGCATCCATCGTCTTGATCTTGCGTTTCGTTGTCATCTGCCTGCCTTCGCTGTGACGGCTTCCACATCTCACCGTGCCGCATAAGCATGGACGATCGTCGACATCCCCGCAGCAAGACACGTCACACCCGCTTGTGATGGGCGTCACACCAGCCCTGTGGAGAAAACAGATGTGAGGAAGATCACAACCGCCTGTGCCGTGCAGCACAGCCAACCGCTTCCTCCAGATTGAAACTGGGGTCAGACGTTAGCAGCTCATATGGCCGTTGCGGGCAACCCCGGCCGTGAGCTCGGCCCGAGGGCGTCAGCCAAAGCGTCACAGGAGGCGTTTATGCTCTCACCATATGGGATGGAGATTGTTGAAAGCTGCCTTACCTGCAAACTGCGTGCCGATCGCATCTTCTGCGATCTGCCTGCCAGCGCGCTGCAGATCTTCGAAAACATAAAATATGCGACCTCGTACCCTCCGAGTGCAGTGCTGTTTGTCGAAGGGCAGGTGCCACGCGGCATCTTTGTCCTGTGCAAAGGCATGGTAAAACTTTCGATCAACTCCCCGAGCGGCAAAACCATGATTGTGAAACTGGCCGAACCGGGGGAGGTGCTGGGTCTAAGCGCCACGGTATCCGGGAAACCCTACGAAGTGACAGCCGAAACCATCGATCCCTGCCAAGTTAACTTCATCAAGCGCGACGACTTTCTTCGCTTCCTCAAAGACGACGTAGACGCCTGCTTCAAAGTGGCCGAGCAGCTGAGTGAGAAATATCACAACGCCTGCAGCGAAGTGCGCTCGCTGGGACTGTCCCACTCCGCCGCTGAAAAGCTGGCAAAGTTGCTTCTTCAATGGAGTTCCAAGAATGGAGAAGCCCCGAAAACCGAGTCCCGCTTGAAGCTGAGGTTAACCCACGAGGAAATCGCGCAAATGATTGGAACCTCGCGAGAAACCGTGACCCGTCTGTTCGCCGATATGAAAAGGCAGCAGATCGTCCAGACAAAAGGCTCCACTCTGGTAATTCGCAATACGGCCGCGCTGCGCGAGATCGCAAACCACAACTAGGGCGATTCTCGAACGTCAGGTGGGGGACGGACGCCCTCGTCCGCCTGGCGGAGCGAAGCGCCGCTGCTCTACGACAGCGCCAGCAGATTTGTTCTGTGCCCGTACGAGGCGTACGGGTCTACATGGGCTCTTGGCTCATGTGACGGGCATCACAATTTCCCGTGATGACTATCACCGCAGGCAGTTTTGCCCGGTTTTACTCTTGCGCATGAAGATGGAGGACGGCATATGGCTTCATCAAACGGCAACGGGCACAATCCAAGTCAGGGAAACCCAAACAAGCCACGATTGGTTTTCTGGGAGCTGACCAAAGGCTGCAATCTTCGTTGTATCCATTGTCGGGCCAGCGCCACCGAGCTGAGTTCTCCGGATGACCTTTCCACTCAGGGTGCGCGCGATATCATCGACCAGATAGCCGAAGTTTCCACTCCCATCCTGGTTCTTAGCGGCGGCGAACCACTGTTCCGTTCCGACATTTTCCAGTTAGCCCGCTACGGCACCGATAAGGGTCTCCGCGTGGCACTGGCTACGAATGGCACGCTGGTCACGAAGCAAGTCGCACAAATGATCGTCGATAGCGGAGTGCGGCGCGTCGCCATCAGCCTGGATGGCGTCGATGCCGCTACTCACGACACCTTCCGCGGCATCCCCGGCGCATTCGATGCTGCCATTGCCGGTTTTCGCAATCTGAAGAATCTCGGCATGTCGGTGCAAATCAATACCACCATCGCCCGCCACAATGCCCATCAGCTTCCTCAGGTGCTGGATCTGGCGAAGTCTCTGGGAGCCGATGCGCTGCACACATTCCTCTTGGTACCCGTGGGCTGCGGTGTGGATATCGCAGCTGAACAGATGGTGCCTCCGGAAGAGTACGAGCGCATGCTGAACTGGTTCTACGACCGCTCGCTCGAAGGTGGCATCGAAATGAAGGCGACCTGCGCGCCGCACTACTTCCGTGTAGTTCGGCAACGGCGGCTTGCGGAACACCGGTCTGAGGCTGCCGCTCACGCGGCGCATCCCGTGGCCGAAGCCACACATCCTTCGTTAAGCATTGGCCCGACTGAGATGGCGATGCCCGGCTCGACTGGCATCGAATTGAAACCACATGGCATCGGGCATGCCGTCGGGCACCCCGGAACGCATCCCACCGACATGAATGCCATGACCAAGGGATGTCTGGCCGGAACGGCTGTGTGTTTCATCTCGCATCAAGGCGAGGTTTTCCCCTGTGGATATTTGCCCGCCTTGGCCGGGGACCTAAAAATGCAGTCGTTCGCCGACATCTGGGAAAACTCGGTCGTCTTCAATCAGCTGCGCGACAGCAACAATCTCAAGGGAAAATGCGGTTGCTGCGAGTTTCGGAACATCTGTATGGGATGCCGCGCTCGCGCCTACGCTGCTACCGGCAACTATCTAGATGAGGAGCCCTTCTGTGTTTACCAGCCGGGGACCGCAAACCTCAAAGAGAAGAAAAGCGGCTTGGTGGAACTCGCCCACTAGGACGATCCTTAGCCACGGAGGCACAGGGCCACAAGAAAAAGCCCCGGCAAGTAGTTTCGTCGAGGGATAACTGTGGAAGTTTTCAGAACGAGTTTCTCTGCGATTCTGTGGTGAATAAGGGGCGAAAAGACACCAGCCCAGCGTGATATCCCGCAACGAAGCCTTCTAAAGCACACTCCTGCCTTCAAAACAAATACCTACGCAGCTGAAAACAAAGGCCTCACAATCAGGTTTCTCCGAACGCCGCTTTGGCCCGGGGGATGCTTTTCCAAGAGCGTGATCGCCAGGAGATAACGCCTTGGAACCCACTTTGATGGTCGTTGGCCTGAACTACCGCACCGCCCCAGTGGCCGTGCGAGAGCGCTTCTGGATCGCCGAAGACCGGCGTTACGAAGCCTTGGTGCAGTTGTCCCGGGCGGAAGGCATCGACGAAGTCATCGTAATGGCGACCTGCAACCGCACCGAGTTTTGGCTGTGGGCCAACGACGTAACCCTCGCCGCCAACTCAGTAATGCGCCTCCTCGGAGCCGAGTACGGGCTCAAATTATGCGAGTGGAAACATTTCTATCGCCTGCTCGATGAAGCCGCCCTGCTGCATATCTTCCGAGTCGCCTCCAGCCTCGACTCCATGGTAGTCGGCGAACCACAAGTCGTCAGTCAAGTGAAACAGGCGTGGCAGCAAGCTCAGAAGCTGGGCTCTACGGGTCGATTTCTCGATGCCGTCCTGCAGAAAGCGCTTACCGTTTCCAAGCGCGTGCGCAGCGAAACTGCAATCGGGAATTCGGCGGTATCAATTCCGTACGCCGCTGTAGAGTTGGCTCGGCAGATCTTCGGCACCCTCGAAAACAAAAAAGTTCTTCTGCTGGGCGCAGGAAAGATGAGCGAGCTCTCTGCCCGTGGACTGCTCAACCATGGCGCCAGTTCGGTTCGAGTGATCAATCGCACCCTTGAGCATGCAGCCGAGCTGGCGGCGAAACTGGGTGGACTTGCAATCCCTTTCGAGGAGCGCTGGCAGCACATGGCGGAAGCCGACATCATCATCAGCTCGACCTCCTGTCCGCACACTATTCTCAGCCGCGACGAAGCTGAGTTCATGGTTCGCGGCCGGAAAGATCGGCCTCTAGTCATCGTGGATATTGCCTTGCCACGCGACATCGATTCTGCCGTTCGCGAGGTCGAAGGCATTTTCCTTTATGACCTGGACGATCTGGAAAACGTGGTAGACCACAACGCTGGCGAGCGTGAAGCCGCCGCAGCCGAGGGACAAAAGATTCTGCAAGCCGAGGCGCAGGGTTTCCGCCGCAAGCTCATGGCGGAGCGAGTGGTGCCGACCATCGTGGCGCTGCGCATGCGGTTGGACGAGATTTGCCGGCAAGAACTGGATTCCTTTCGCCAGGAGAACGGACCGTTCTCCAAAGACCAGGACGAAATGTTAAACGCAGTCATGTCCCGGATGACGCAGAGGATCGCGGGGTCCCTGGCCCGCGAGCTCAAGGAACTTCCAGAAAAACTGGAGCAGGAACAGCTGACCACTGCGTTGCAGCGGCTGTTTCACCTTCATGCGCCCGAGACGGCGCTTGCCGGCACCAGATCATGAAAGGAGAAGCGATGCCGCCCAAAGATAAAGATAAAGAGAAGGTACAACCCGAACCGCAAATCGCCTCCCAGTCCCACGCCAGCCACGAAAAATGGAGCGACACTCAGGCCTACATACTGGCGGTCTTTTGTCTGATATTAGGAGTCACTCTAGGCTATCTGTTTCGTGGTTCCGCCTCGCCGGCAGCGGCGGCAACTCCGGCTCCGCCCCAGAGCAACGCGGCGCAAGGGGAAGTCACGCCTGAGCAGCAGAAGGCATTGCTCGACCAGAGCGTCGCTCCTCTGCTCGCGATGCTGAAGGCCAACCCCGATGATTTCGATACGACGGTGAAGGTGGCGAATCTGTACTTCGATGGACATCAATATCCAGAGGCCATCAAGTACTACCAGC
>Ga0210383_10001970_pt1 | contig 18676 bp, 14 predicted proteins | sample IncBWC14OmetaG_FD_160072 | JGI IMG/M metagenome (GOLD analysis project Ga0210383, IMG submission 160072) | Forest soil microbial communities from Barre Woods Harvard Forest LTER site, Petersham, Massachusetts, United States - Inc-BW-C-14-O ...
TCGATGTCCGTCATGATTGCCATGCGTCAGCCCCATGAATTCGCCATCCACATGGGGGCCGGGCTCACTAACGGCCTCACATTGAAAGAAATCGAGGAAGTTCTCATCCAGGCGCTGCCATACGTTGGCTATCCTGCCATCGCAATAGCACTGTCTGCTGCTGCCGAGGTTATCAAAGAGCGTGGTCTGGACGTCGACGAAAACTACGCTGGCCACCGCGGCCTGCTTTGACACTAAACGGCATCCGCACTGCCGGTGTTGAACGACGCTTGACTGTGCAACCCGAAGCTATCGTCTCGTGAACCACGATAAGTACCGATAAGTCCGCTGGTGCTTACCGATGGAGAGAAGTGGCAATTGCTGCTTCAACCTTAGTCACGGCACAGCGGATGCCACAAGTGAATCGCAGACTTTAACACTGGCCCGAAGTCCGCTTGGGGGAATTGCTTTTGATTCGACTCGGTATGGTCCGACCCAATTCTTGGTGAATGATAAGCAACTCGGAATCTATCTCCTGCACACCCAAGACGGCTCCTGCGCATCTGATTTAGAGGCCGCCTATGCCTGCGAAGTCTGCGGGCTGAGATGGGAGATACGCCATGAGAGCAGTGGTGCTGCACGAGTACGGTGGTCCTGAGAAGCTGAAATTTGAAGACGACGTCCCCGAACCGCAGATTAGTGGAAGTACGGTACTGATCGCGGCAGCCGCTGCGAGCGTTAATCCGATCGACTGGAAACTGCGTTCAGGGATGCGGCAGAAGGATTCTCCGCTGTCTTTTCCGGCAATTCTGGGCCGAGATGTGAGTGGCATCGTACGGGTGGTAGGCGCAAATGTGAAGCACTTCAAGGCTGGCGACCGCGTTCTTGCGCTATCCAACGCGACTTATGCCGAGTTGGTAGCAGTCGACGGTGCGGACGTGACCCATCTGCCCGATGGGGTGGATCTGGCTGATGCTGCAGCGATCCCATTAATTTCACTCACGGGAGACCAACTTGTCCGCTTAGCGACAAACGTGAAAAAGGGAGAGGTTGTCCTCATAACAGGAGCGTTGGGTAGTGTTGGGCGCGCGGCGGTGCATACGGCGAAGAAGATAGGAGCGCTGGTGATTGCAGGTGTTCGCGGGAGAGAGCTGGATGATGCCCGCTCCCTCGGTGTCTCTGACGTGCTAGCGATTGATGACGATGAAGCGATTGAGAAATTCCGCTTAGTGGATGCCATTGCAGACACCGTTGGCGGTAACGTTGCAGCAAAGCTGATCGTAAAGGTAAAGCCAGGTGGCTCCCTTGGTTATACCGCTTTTTTGCCAGAAAACGCGGCGTCACAAAATCCAGCAGTGAAGATTACCCGTGTGCTCGCGAAGCCTGATCCATCCAAGGTACGTGAGTTTGCCGATGACGTGCGCGATGGCAAGTTCGATCTGCCTATTGGTCGCCGGATGCCTTTGCGCGATGCGGCTGAGGCACATGTACTAGCGGAGACAGGCGGTATTGGGAAAATCCTCCTGCTTCCGCCGAACTCACGAGACTGATTTCTTCTCGGCGAACTCAGTGGAACTGAGATCATGGCACTTTATCGCTCAGAAAAAAGCACGCGGGACAGTCTGCGACGTGTATTAGAAAATTAATGGCTGACCGGAAGTTTTCCGAGCCAGAAGTCCGGTTCGGGGAAGCGAGTTGTCATCAAAGTTAGGTCGAGTCCTCATCTCCTCGATACCCGTTTCCGGATAGCTTCCAGGCTGTGAGATTGTGGTAGATCTTCCGAGCCTATGAATACGCTTTCAGGCCCATACCTTGACTATCGACAATCCTTATTGTAGATAATCATACTATGGGAAACGAATCCGCCAAGTGCAGCCGGTTGTCTGCGGCGATCAACCTGGTGGTAGAGACAAAGTAGGACTGTAATGCCATGACAAGGCTTCAACAATTGTGGTTGCGGTTGCGAGCATTGTTCCGCCACGACCGAGTCGCGCGAGAGCTCGATGACGAGATCCAATTTCATCTCGACCAGCAGATTGCAGAAAACATTGCTTCGGGCATGAACCAGCAAGAGGCACACTATGCTGCGCTACAGGCCTTCGGTAACCCCACCGTACTCAAGGAAGAAACACAAGACACGTGGGGTTGGGTGTGGCTCGAGAACTTCGTGCAGGACGTACGCTTCGGTCTGCGAACGCTGCGCCGCAGTCCAGGATTTACCCTTCTGACGATTCTCTGCCTGACGCTCGGCATCGGCGCCAACGCCGCCGTGTTCAGTTGGGTCGAAGGCATTCTTATCCGGCCTTATCCGCTCGTTTCTCACCAGGAGCGACTGGTCGCGCTGGCCGGAACGGTGGGTGACGGTAGAGACGAAACGTCGTGGCCCGATCTGCTCGATGTGCAAAGAAGCTGCACCCTATGTGAGGCTCTCTTTGTCAGCAACATCACCGGCGCGACTCTGAGCATTGGCGAGCGCGCCCAGACCCTGACTGGAAGCATCGTCTCCGCGAACTATTTTGATGCGATTGCAGTCCATCCCATTTTGGGCCGGGGCTTTGAACCCGGCGAAGACACCGGCCGCAATGCGCATCCAGTCGTAGTGATCAGCCACCATCTTTGGCAGACCCGCTTCAAGGGCGACCCAGAAATCATTGGCAAGACGCAGCGGTTCGATAACGTCGTGTACACCATCATCGGAGTCGCGCCCGCGGGGTTCTACGGGACTTTCGTGGGCCGAGGCATGGAGTATTGGGTGCCTCTCTCGATGATAGATGCTTTCTACGCCGGCAGCGGCAAATTAGAAGATCGCGGCGCGCGATGGGCGGAAGCGTATGTGCGACTCAAGCCCGGCGTGACCCGCAATCAGGCTCAGCAAGAAATAAACGCCATTGCCGCGCGGCTCGAAGCTGAATATCCGGCCACCAACCGCGGCCGCGGCATCAAGGTCTGGCCGCTGTGGCAAACGCCCTTCAATCACGCCGGTGAGCTACTGCCGATCTTCGAGATTATGGTTGTTGTTGTGTTGTTTGTGCTGCTCATCGTCTGCGCCAACGTCGGCAACTTACTTCTCGTTCGGTCGTTCGCGCGGCGGCGCGAGATGACGATTCGTCTTGCCATTGGCGCCGGCCGCGCCCGCTTGGTCAGGCAATTGGTTACGGAAGGGCTACTACTGTCAGCCTGCGGCGCATCGGGAGGTATGCTCGTAGCATATTGGTGCCGTCACGCGCTGCCGCTACTTTTCCCCGCCCGTGGGGGAGAGATGATGTACCTGCCCGGACAAATCGACGGGACTGTGCTCGGGCTTAGCGCGGCCATTTGCGCCGTCGTTACCCTGGCTGTTGGGTTGGTCCCCGCTTTTCAGACCCGCCACCTTGCCCTCGTCGACGCCCTCAAGAGCGAGTCATCCTCTGTCATGGGCGCCCGGGGCCGCGCATGGTTCCGGTCGAGCCTCGTGGTCCTCCAAGTCACTCTCAGCTTCCTCTTGTTGGTGGGCGCGACCTTGCTGATGCAAAGCCTGCGCAAGATTCGAACCACCAGCCCCGGCTTCTCCACAACGCGCGTGTTCGATACCTCGATACCTTTGACCGCCGCCGGCTATGACGCGCCACGTGCCAGAATTTTTCAGGATGAATTGATCCAGCGTGTCCGAGCGCTGCCCGGTGTCGAAGCGGCCGCTTACGCTCGCATTGTTCCGCTCGGCTATGAACCGTATTCTTCGACGCCGATTGCCGTCGACGGCTACGAATCGCAACCGAACGAACTGCCCACCGCCGAATACAACGAGGTCAGTCCCGAGTACTTCGCCACTTTGGGCATTTCGCTCATCTCCGGGCGCGAATTCACCCGCGCCGACGACGAAAACGCGCCACGCGTCGCCGTCGTAAACCAAACCATGGTTGCGCGGTATTGGAACGGACAGAATCCTATCGGCCAGCGTCTCCAAGTGAAAGGCAATTGGGTGCAAGTGGTCGGAGTAGTCCAAAATTCGAAGTACTACAGCATGGATGAAGCGCCCCGGCCGTTTTTTTATGTTTCGCTCCGGCAATATTTCGCTATAGAACCTGACATCCACATTCGAACCACACAACCGCTGCAAACCATCCAAGCGGCTCTAATTCGCGAAGTGCGCTCAATCGATCCTGATCTCGCTTTATATGAAATGATCACGCTACAGGAACAAGTGAATCGTTCTACGTCCCCGCAACTCGTGGCCGTAACTTTGGTCGCTCTGTTCGGGGGCTTGGCTCTACTGCTTGCCAGCATCGGCCTTTATGGAGTGATGTCGTTCACTGTCTCGCAGAACACCCGAGAATTGGGTCTGCGTATGGCTCTTGGCGCCAACGCGTCGAACGTGTTGCGTCTTGTGCTATCACGCGGTTTGCTGCTGACAACCACTGGCATATTTATCGGGATCGCCGCAGCGCTCCTTTTAACACGCTTGCTCGGCAACCTCCTGTATCAGGTAAGCCCCCGAGACCCGCTGGCTTTCGCCGCGGCATTTGCGGTGACAACCCTAGCTTCGATCGCAGCGTGTTTCTTGCCCGCTTGGCGCGCAGCCAGGCTCGACCCGGCGCAAGCACTCCGCAATGAGTGAAAGATCACCGCCCGCGACTAGAAGAAGGGCCAACTGTCACCGTAGAGTAGGCATCGACCTCAGCCAATTGAGGCAGAACAGAAACTAGTTTAAGCGATTCAATAGGAGGCCGCCGCCCTAGTTCTTGGGAGCCGACCAAAGTGGCGGTGTCTGATCCGGATGGTCCCTCAAATACTGCTCCAGGGGTTCGTTCCGCAACACGAATCGGAAGCCGCGCTGGGTATTCACATCGATTGTTGTTTGCAAGTCTAGCTCATCAAACTCAATCACGCGCAAAACGGATTTTGAACCGCCTTCTTCGATCATCGTGAAATGAAGCTGATCGTTCACGAGCCAGTAATCGGTCACGCTATACGTCGTGCCATCTTTCAGATAGAGCTGCGGTAGGTCGCGTCTGTAGTCCCCATATACGTACAGGGCATAATCGTATGTCTGAGGGGCTACATAATTCCTACGTCCATACTCATAGAAGGGCCGAGCGTTGTAGGCGGATGCCCAATTCCAAAACAGATAGCAGCTCGTCCACCAACACGGATTGTAGTTCCAGTTCGCCCCATACCACGACAGCGGTCCACCAAAGAAAAAAGGAGCACCATAAATAGGGAAAACCGGGGGAAACGGGCGAATCGGTCGAGGACGGAAGATCAAACTGCCGGCACGGAATGCTCCCACTGGCGGAGCGGCTGACGCCGGAGGCCGCGAAATCGGTGCCTGTAAAATCGGTGCGTGGGAAATCGGCGGGGCAATTACGTGCGCGCCTCCTCCGCCACTGTGGCCGCCGTGTTGTGCCAACGCCACTGGAGTCTGAACCCAGGCGCAGGCCAGTATACAGCAAACAGTAATCAAACTCTTTTTGAGGATCGAATCCAGAAGGAAAATGCGCGCCATATGGCTACCCTCCTTGCAGCCGCTAGGGTTTGAGGCTGCGAGGATCGCGCGGACCGCACAAGTCTATACCTTCTTGATGCGTATTGCACCACCAGGATGTTCCACACAGATGAATATCGAACACCGATAGTCAACGAATCTCCTCGTGATTTCAATGAGTTAGGAGGCCCTAGATTAGGGAAATCTTGAACATCCACGGAGAAGAGGCTATTTCCGCGAACGCCGTTTCCGGCCAACTTCCGGTTTGCCGACGATTCGGAATCTGACCATGGACGGCTGTCCGTTTCCGCAAACACTTTTCTCCGTAAGTGAACAATTCCGGGCCGTTCCTCTTTGTCGTTATGCTGATAAGCTCAGATAGCAAATAGACTTAACTAAGAGGGAGTTCGGAAGTATTGCTGCACTCAGTTCTTTGGATTTCAGAGGTGTACCTATGCGGACGCTCTGGCAGGATTTGAAATATGCGCTGCGGACGCTGCGCATATCGCGCGGCTTCACGCTTATCGCCATTCTTACCCTCGCGCTCGGAATCGGCGCCGACACTGCGATTTTTAGCGTCGCGAATTCTCTGTTGCTGCGGCCGCTACCTTATCGGGACCCAGCCCAACTGGCGCGCATCAGCACGAATCGCGACGGCAGTTGCTGCGCCTCCCTTCCTTATTTCACGTTGCTGGCGGAATCCAATCACTCATTCTCAGGTGTAGCTGCCTATCAATTCGAAACCACCAACCTGCTGAACGGCGACATGGCCGAGCAAATCGACGCCGAGCGCGTGACTTGGACCTTCTTCGATGTGCTGGGCGCAAAGCCGCTGATGGGACGCACCTTCACGCCCGAAGAAGATCGCTCCGGCGGAAACCAGGTGGTGCTGGTCGGATACGAGCTGGCGACGCATCTTTTCGGCAGCGAGCGAAATGCCGTGGGCCAGCACGTCGTGCTTGACTCCAAGGACTACACGATTATCGGCGTGCTGTCTCCGAAATTCGGCGTGCAGTTGCTCGGCCGCCAGGCGGAAATCTGGATGCCGCGCATCTTCGAATTCAGCATGACTACGCCGGCGCGCATCAATTTCGGCGGGATGTATTACGAATTGATCGGACGCCTGCGCCCGGGCGTAACAACGGCACAGGCGCGCGCGGAAACGAACCTCATCTTTCAGCAATACAAGCAGGACAAGCCGCGCAATTACGACGCGACGTCGGACGTGGTGATGAGCGTCAGCGATCTGCAATCGAATCTGGTGGCCGATGTGCGCCCAACGTTGCTGATTCTTTCTGCGGCCGTCGGTTTCGTACTGCTCATCGCGTGCGCCAACGTCGCTAGCCTGCTGCTGTCCCGGGCGCTCGGGCGGCGTAAGGAGTTCGCGATTCGCAGCGCGCTAGGAGCGCCGCGCCTGGTGCTGATGCGCCAATTGCTGACGGAAAGCGTGCTGATGGCGGTGCTGAGCGGCGCGCTGGGAATTGCGCTCGGCATTCTGGGAACGAAATCGTTGGGCGCGTTCGCGCAAACGAACCTGCCGCAATTGGCCGGCGTGCCGATGGACTTGCGCGTGCTGGCGTTCACACTGGTGATTTCGGTGCTCAGTGGAATCCTGTTCGGACTGGCTCCCGCGCTGCAATTGTCTCGGCACACTCCCGGGGCGGCCTTGTCCGACGAAGGACGAAGCGCTGCGGGCAGCCGGCGGCGCAATCGCACGCGCAGTGCGATCGTTGCCGCGCAAGTGGCGCTCTCGATGGTGCTGCTGATTGGCACCGGATTATTGATACACAGCTTCGTGCGGCTGCGTATGGTCTCCCCGGGATTCGAGGCGAAAAACACGCTGACCGCGCAGACGTTCCTTCCGCCCTCGGTTTATCCGCAGCCCGCCCAACGCATCGCTTTCTATAACGATGTGCTGCGGAATCTGCGAGCGATTCCCGGCGTGGTAGCCGCGGGCATTTCGACTGCGCTGCCGGTGCTGCCGACGCATGGAACGCCGGTGCGCTTCGAAGGCCAGCCCGAAGTTGAACTCGGGCGGCGTACCATCGTGCTGATCGAGTCGATTAGCCCCGGCTATATCAGGGCGATGGGCATGCCGCTGGTGGAGGGGCGCGATTTCAACGATCCCGATGACGCGCAAGCGGCTCCGGTGGTCATGGTGAATCAAGCGGCGGTGCGGCGCTTCTGGCCGCATGACGATCCGATCGGGAAATCGGTGTGGGTCGGGACGTTTCCGGCCTCCAGGGTGGTCGGCGTGATTGCCGACGTGAAGAACAGCACGCTGGCGACGCCCGCGCAACCGGAAGTGTTTTTGCCGTATCCACAGTTGGCATCGCCGACGCTCTACTTCACCGTGCGCAGCGCGATCGAGCCGCACGCGCTGGCCTCGGCGCTGCGCAGCCAAATCTCGGCGGTAAATCGCGGCCAGCCCATCACCGGTGTGCAGACGATGGTAGAACGTCTCGAATCGGCCAGCGCGCCAACGCAATCGATGATGCTGCTGATCGGCGTCTTTTCGGCGGCGGCGCTGCTTCTTGCACTCGTCGGAATTTATGGCTTGATCGCGTACTCGGTGGCGCAGCGGAACCAAGAATTGGGAATTCGCATGGCCCTCGGCGCATCCGCTGCAGACATTTTCAAGCTGGTGATTGGAAACGGGCTGAAACTCGCGCTGGCAGGAATTGCCCTCGGGCTCGTCGCTTCATTTGCACTGACGCATCTGATGACCAGCTTTTTGTTTGAGACCAGCGCGACAGACCCGATTACATTTATCGGCAGCGCGATTCTGTTCGCCGCAGTAGCAGCGCTGGCGAGCTATCTGCCGGCGCGGCGTGCGATGCGCGTCGATCCCATAGTGGCGTTGCGATACGAGTAGTTCTTCGCGCAAGTGACCAATAACCCTTTGTTTAAGTCTGACTCGTGGACAATTCCTGTGATTGCGCCCGGATCACGGACAATCGAAAGTTAATGCGGGCCGGAAGTCCCGTTGTGGGAAATGTGAGATGCGCATGCCTATGCGGAGAAGACTTCCTCCGCAAAACACTGCCGTTTGCAGAATCCTAGCCGATCTCAGACGTTCAGAAAACCCTTTAGCAGATGAGCTGGGAAGTGATTGATATCTGGAGTCGGGCAGCTTTTAAGCGTTCAGGATTTATGTGAGTCTGTTGAAAAATCAGGTCAATGTAAAAGGCAGTTTTGATGTGGGAATACGTTTCAATGCTTTTTCATGCTTTCTCAAGACTTTAACCGTCGGAGAGCCGTCCCTTCCTGAAACTTTCACGTCACACTGAGCTCTGGTGATTGCTTTTGAGCGAGATGCCGTACCAGTCTCTTTAGGTTTTGGACTGTGGCTGCCAGGTAGAACTGCTCAGCGACGTTCCACAGTCGTCGCAATCGTGCCTTGCGCAGCTTAATCTGCTGCTTGGGTTCGGCGAACAGAGCTTCGACCTTGTAACGTGCCCGTTGGGAAAGTTTGTACTCAGGCGTACTCGCCAACGCACGAACATCAAGCTGACCTACTACCGCGAGTTTCTACAAGTTGATTCCCAAAAAAATCAAACTGGTACTGCAACATCCGCCGTTACGGCCCTTCTCGTCGAAGGGGACGATGGTGGGGATTTTGTGACTTCGCACTCGATTAAGGTGGGCTCTTAATCAAAAAAGCAGCCAGGAAGGTCGTTGCTCCTACCCGCGCTCTGCGGATCTTGAAGTCAATCTGATGAACCTCCAAGCTGGTGGCTAATGTCCGGTGAGCCCAACAAAGTCTTGCTTAAGAATAGCGTTGACAAAGGAGGATTAGGTCCCCCTGCGAGTACCAAGACGCAGGTCAGAGCGAGATAGAAGAGAAAACCGAACGCAAGTCCAGCTCCATAAGCAGCGACAGCATCAAGTGCTTTGAACGTCCAGCCCAGCGTTGCTTCTCCCAAGACCGCTGAGAATATGGTGGCGAGAAGCCCCACGTTAAAGTCCTTGGTCTGACGAACCGCATAATACAGTACATACCCGAACACAAAACCAATTCCTCCGATGCCGAAGTCGCTGACGCTCCGGCGATATGTCAGTATTGCCACAACGGCCACAATCAACAAAAGAAGCCAACCGACGACCCGAGTTGCAATTTGCTGCATGGGGTGCCCCCTCCATCCGTCACATTCACCGGGCGGATTCGACATCCAGAGAACGATTTGCTTTAAGCCCGACGAGCATAACGTGGTGTTTGCTCTATCACAAGGTAGCCTCTCATGCGATTCAGTTTGTTCATGTTCGAAATACTGGTAATTGCTGAACACGAATAGAATCTTCGGTTTGCTCTTCAATCTGAACAGATGAAGGAAATTTGGCGCCTTTTTCGAACGGTCCTCTCCTGCGCAGAAACGCAGCGCCTTACAGGCTCATCGTGACACTGGAGGGTATTGCCGGGTGCGCCGGCAAGTCTCAACTTGTATTGACAGATTTACATCTTTAATCAATCTGGAGTTTCTCGGCTCGGGATTAAATCTACGATGTCCGCCGGAGGGAGGAGCCTATGACGACTGCGTTTCGAAATATCGAACGGGCACGAGGGGAACTAACGAAACTGCAAGGAGAACTTCTCGAGTTGGACAAGCATATGAACTCGGTGCGTGAATCGCTCGGGAATGCCATCACCGAACTGTTTGGGAAGGGCCTCGCCGCCTCACAAGAAGCATTGTTGGCAGCGAGTACATGGGAGTCAAAGTGGCGACTTTGCGTGCGTGGAGACTGCTTCGTTCGAAGAATGGGCCTCCCTTCACCCGTGTCGGGAGGATGGTGATGTATCCAATGGCAGCACTGGAGGAGCATATGCGCGCGGGGCGCGTTCCGTATCGAGACTGACTTCGCTTGCCGTATCACTCATAACTGCTGCGTTGCATAAACGAGGTTCAGTCAATCTGCGCGGTGACTCAGCCGCGCTAACATCTTGCGGTCTGTGCGGGCAAATTCGCGCGGTGGCACAAACAGCGTCGAAATGATCGACACTCTGGCTTTGGGAAGTTTCGATAGCAACACAGTTTCCATCATTGGTTGGCACACGGGATATTCAGGGGCCTCGTAAATGACCACCTGATGTTCAGCGGGATAGGTGTTGCGGAGAACTTTGGTCAACAATCGGAGGCCGGCACGACTCCAAATGTCTTTGGTGCAGTACGTGGCAACGCCGATACACCCAACTTGCCAGAGAATCAGCGGAGTTCTAGGATCGAACTTGCGCCTTCGCAAGAGGAAATCGGTGGCCTCATAGCTTTGGCATCCATCCTGTCCAGGGTCCACCCCCAAGTCAGCAAACAAACAGTCTTCGGCCGAAATTCCGGGAAGCATCTTGGCATCGAAACCTTCCGCACGTGCGCGGCGCACGACTTCGTGGGAGGGGTCCACAAAGACACCAGGGTGACCATAAAATGCTAGCGTTACACGGAGCCCCATACGTACGGTTTTAATTACTCGCTCGACGATCTCGCTATAGGACTCCATGCGATTTCTTCCAACAGAGAAGCTGTTTGCCAAGGTTTCTGCGGTCGGATTCAGGGTTTCGACCCAGTGGGCGGTTGCTGGATCGCCGACTAGGTAGAACAATTTCTTGGCCGTCTTCATAGACACGAGTGCCTCTGGTGTAACTTGCCCAGCGACCAGGTGTCCAGTCCCGACGACTGTGATTGAGCCCTTGCGCATAAAGGCACCGCCTACTTCCAAGTCTCTCTCAGCAATAGTTGTGTGGTTTCCTGCATACAAGCTATCTAATTATGGATGATCATTATATTTTTGATGACTTTAATGATTTTAATTATAAATGGACTCGGTGCCCAGACGCTGCCCAGGTAGCTCCGGATTTTCTTTGGATCGCCGCTCTGAACTATAACACTCTGCTTCTTGTTCAGGCCGGCTTTGGCCATGGTGCCGTCGGGGTCTTTGAGAAACCTTTCTCTCAGCCGGGGGTTGCGCGAAAGGGAAACCAGAAACCGTACCAATGTCCAAGGGTCGTTTCGTTTTTGCCTCACGCGCGGGGCCTGTTTTTTTTCCGCCATAAAAGCCTCCAAGTGTGTTTAGAGCCCGGGAATTTGACAATGCGAAGTGGCGGCCTAGATTCAGATCTTCCGGTAAGGATTCGTAGTGACCTAATTCAAGCCCCCGGAAAAAGGATTATGGCCAATCGTGTTGGCCGTGGAAGATCTCCTTGCGCGAGCCTTGTTGATGCTAGTCCCGTACAATTTGCAAGTCAATCGCACGCGTTTGAGTCGTCTAGAATGTCACCGAACGGCACAATGTCGCGGGCGTTTAGTGAGCCCTACCAGGTCCTTGCGGAGCTGGGTTCTGTTTCACCCGGCAGAGTCAATTGGTGGACGTGCTCGAGATATGGGCAAGGAGCGACGTTTTGCAACTGGGACAGTGGACACAAACATTGGTTCCCTCGCTCGAGTTAACTGAGGGACAGCTTTTCGTTTCGTCTTCGGCTCAAATCGTTCGTCCCGAAGTTATTGCAGCTTCGCGTACTCCGCCTTGGCTTGCCTGAGGATGGGGATGTCAGGGTCAGCGTCTTTCCAGAGTGTGAGAAAGTCTTGGTAAGAGGCTCGAGCTTTTATGGTGTCGCCTTGCATGAGGTAGGCTCTCCCGATTTGGAGATATGCGAGTGCGCCCTGTTGACCGTCCCCCACGATGCCGCGGTAATCCAGAATTTTCTGAAACTCCGCGGCAGCCTGCCTGCCCTCACGCAGAAGCAAGTACGCCAGGCCGCGCAGATAGACGGCATATAGACCGCCCGATACACTAAGCTCGTAGGGAGACGTGGCGCGTAGGAACTCTATGGCTTTGGAGGGATTGCTGCGGTTGATTTCAATGGCAGCACGAATCGTGGGCACGTCGTAACCGTTTATTATCGTGTGGAGCGGAAATCGTTTTCCCAAATCGTCCGCTATCCTTTGCGCCCGGGCAGTATCCCCGACTCGAGCCGAGAGATAAGCTGCCTGGGTCTGAACGTAACGTGTTGAAGAAAGTGCTAGAGCGGTGGCAGCTTCTTGCCGGGCGCGTTCGGAATTGCCAAAATCTGCTTCCATCCCGGCCAGGATGACCTGATACCGGGCCGCCGTTTCGCTCTGGTCGTTACGCCGAGCGGATTCGACCGCGGAGCGGACCAGTTCCCGCGCCTTCGCCATTCGTCCAAAAAACGCCTCAGTGAACGCCTGATAGGCAAGAAATTCGTCTTCCTCCGGTTTCCCGGCAGCCCACGCTAGCTGGCGCTCCATTTCCGCCTCGTCGCGCTCCAAAAAGGCAACTCCGTATCGATAGTCGTGGAGGCCGACGTGATCCAGCTTGCGTGCCTGAGCCTCCTCATAAGTGGCTTTCGCATCGGCGAGACGATTCAAGAAAACATAGTCCTGCATGAGGACGGCGTAACCAGCACCAAAGTCTGGATCGAGACGAAGGCACTCAAGTTCTTCCGTTAGCGCTTTTTGATATTGCCCGAAGAACCAGGAATCGACACTCATATTGTGATGAGGCCTTGCGTCACGTGGATAGGCCTGCGCCCATAGTTCGTAGGTTTGTTTTGCTTTCTCAAGCTCCCCCGTGACCTCGGAATAGTAAGAAGCGGAGATGCGATATCGCTCCCGTTCGCTCACGCGATCACGCATCTCATAAGCTTTCTTGACATTCTCGCTTGCTAAACTGGGCTCGTCGAGATTGGAATACGAGACGCCCAAGGCGCTATAAGCCATGGCGAAATTGGGATCGAGTTCGACGGCCCGTTTGAAGAAGGGAATAGCTGCCGTGTCAGCTTCTTGATCGTGGGCCTTGATTCCCAGTGAGTAGGCTTTCAGGGCTTCTAGCGAGGGCGTGGTTGCCTGGTCGAGGGGCGTATCAAATTTCTGAATCGATCGGAGCGACTCGCCTACTTTCTCGCGGAGCTTTCGTGCAGCATAATCAAGAGCGTTGAGAACCTGCTCCTTGCTATTAGCCGTTACCTGCTCCTGCATCATCGAATCGCCCGTCTGGCAATTGACGGCCTTGAGGCCGATGACGTATTGACTGCCCAGGCTTGCAATTGAACCACTCAGGTATGCTTTACTACCCGAGCGCACACAAAGTTCGCGCCCAACTTCCGCAGAAAGCCGATCGCTCGGGGAACGGCCCATGAGCTTTAGCGTGTCTCGGACTTTCTCGTCAGAGAGAACATTGAGGAATGGTGATTGCGCCAGTTGCACCTCCAATCCCTGTTTGAGGGTGTCGTCAAAAACGGCATCACCCGTTGAATTTGCAAAATCCGCGAGGACGACTGTATCAGTCGCACTCAAAGCATGCGCCTTGCGCGTGAAGTAGAGCCACGCACCCATAGTAAAGCCGACAGCCACTAAGGCAGCGCCTGCAATTCTAATCCCTTTGTTTGGCCTTGTCCGAGACGTGGCCACTGATTCTATCTGAGCCTTTATTGCGGGGGATGCGACTAGCGTGGAAGGGCTTCTCTCCTCCGGAGTACTCACTGCCGCAGCGCGTCCTGATTCCGTATCGCGCTTCAACCGCTGCAAATCTGTCCGCATGTCCGCGGCAGATTGGTACCGGAGTTTTTTGTTCTTCTCCAATGCCTTGCTAATGATCTCTTCCAGCTTCGGCGGAATGTCAGGATTCAATCGTACTGGCGGTGCGGGAGCACCGTGAAGGATCGAGTCGCTGATAAGTGCAGAGCTGTCTCCACGAAATGGCCGCGTTCCTGTAGCCATTTCGTAGAGCACGATCCCAAAGGAAAACAAGTCAGTCCGTAGATCTAACTCTTCGCCTCTCAACTGTTCAGGTGACATGTACGGGAGAGTGCCAATCGCCCCAAATCGCGTGAGCTGTTCGAGTTCGCTGAGTGTGGATGCCGCAGAAAGACTCGCGCCACCGCCAACCGGCACCAACTTTGCTAGACCAAAATCCAAAAGTTTGGCGTGGCCTCGTTTGGTTACAAAGATGTTGGGGGGCTTAATGTCTCTGTGGATGATTCGTTTCGCGTGCGCCGCATCCAGCGCGTCCGCGATCTCAATCGCTAGTTCCAACGTCTCGTCGAGCGGTAGAGGCTTGCCGGAAATGCGGTGCTTTAGGGTTTCACCGTCGAGAAACTCCATCGCAATGAACGCCTGCCCGTCGTGCTGGCCTATGTCGTAAACGGTGCAGATGTTGGGATGATTCAGAGCGGAAGAAGCTTTGGCCTCACGGCGAAACCGCTCCAAAGCCTGACGGTCGTGGGCCAGCTCTTCGGGCAGGAATTTGAGAGCGACAAAGCGGTCGAGGCGAGTGTCCTGGGCTTTATAGACCACACCCATTCCACCGCCACCAAGCTTTTCGACTACGCGGTAGTGCGAGACGGTCTGCTCGATAGGTGAATCGGAGTCCGCCATTTCGCCCATCTTAAGTTGAGGCTTGGGGCAAGTCAACGAACCCACGAGGCCTTCGAACCCGTACCCAATGCTTCGCAGAAATTCCGAATTTGGACGGTCACCCCGACTAAGGGCTGATCCAAGACTTCTTCATAGAGCTCGTCACCAGTTTCCATGGCGCGATGTCGGTCTCCTCTGCATATTTCGAGGAGAAATATCAAAATCATATGAAACTAAGAACGAAAGATTCACCCATTCGACGGTTTTTTCCGCCGTCTAAACTTTAGATTTGTAGCCCAATGAGGATCCCGATTAAGGGAGGAAGTTGCATAACTATCCGACGCGATTCAACGCTTTAGATTAATTTTGTTCTCTACTCTTGCGGTTCGGGACCAGGAGTCGGTGCTTCAAATCCACCCGCCCCGACCACTTCAAAACCCTTTATGCTCAACAAGTTTACGCAACTCTCCGTACAGCAGGTAATACTTCGAAGTTCCTTTGTCGACTGCAGGGGTGGTAACTCGTGGAATGTTCGCGATGTGGTTCCAAGGAGCCTTGAACTCCGGGTTCTTGTTGTCTTGAAACTAGTCGTACTGAATGCGGTAGCTGTCCACCATCGGAAAGCCGTAGAGGTAAGCTTCCTGGGCGATGGCGCGGGCTTCGGAGGGCTTACATTTGTTTGGGCTGCCACCGTGAAGCCGAACGAGCATAGCAACCCGGCGATAATAGATTTCAGGACATCGAGTTTCATTTGGCGAGACCGTCCCTAAAGCTGGTCGCAACCTGGGGCGTCAGATGGCGGCGAGGTCTAACACGTGGGGATGTTATCACTGGCCACCTCGCGGATTAGTACGGAGAAGCGGCTTAACGCAGTAATCCGCAATCGGTTTTCCGTTTAGCGTTTTTGCAGAGACTGAGATAGGGTTACTAAATTTTGCGGACGTACACGAACAACGCCGCCGCGTGGGCTGTCAATGTCCGCTATCAAGGAAAACGAGATAGATACAATGAGGGGCAAAACGAGAAGTAGAGAAGTTTTCGCTTCACCGCGACGCGCACCGTAACCGATCAACAGGTTGCTGCAGATTGCGATGGCTACCATCAGAGCCCATGCCGCACTAGGGATGCGGTTCCACCAAGCGGCTTGTGTGTAGCCTTGAGAGTTCAACACCTCGTTCATGCCGGAAGCCGCCAGCGCGACCACCTGTGTTGGCATTGCCTGGGCAGGGCCTTGCACCGCGTTCCACAGATCGGCCTGCACTTGAGCAGTGGCCGCGTCGACTTCCTGAAGCTGGCGGTCATCCCGAGTTTCATAGAACAAGACACGCTGATCGATATATTTTCTCAGCAACGCACGCACTCTCGCTGCATCAACGGGTGGCAGAAAGTCTGCCCTGACATATTCCGTCCCGATTGCATTGGCTTCTGCCTCCTCGTAGTTCTTGCGCTGATCGTACCGGCTGCTGGCCATGGAGAAACTAAATCCGATAATAAGCCCTAGCAGCGTAAGGGCAGATGTCACGATCAAGCCAAAATTCTCGCTATCGTGCTCCTCTGCGTTCCGTCGCTTTTTGCGAAAGAAAGCGCCAATCCGGGCCGAAAGCCATAGTACGAGTAGGGACAAGACCAAGACTAGAAACGGATACCTCATTATTTCGTTCATGCGCTGTGATCTCCTGTACTGCTCTGGTCAATCTACAGCATCTTTCAAGCGCTTAACGAATAGTCAGATTTACATTTTCGTTTTTTCCTTGGCATGGTGTAGCTTATTTTTTCCCGCAGGATACTACCCCCACAGACGACTGAGCCGTTGGTAAGGTCGCGTTTATACTGCTAATTCTTTGCATGATCGTTTTGTTTTTGAAGATCAGACGGTCCGAGCACAGCCAGTTGATAATTCCTTGCCGCCTGCGGCTCGATGGTGGTCAGCCGTTTTACGATAGAAAATGAGGGCTTCACCTCGCAACTTAGAGGGCGCCTGTAAATTCAGAATCTTTCTCCATTCCAAGGATTCGGTACTTCCAACGAATGTTGCTTGGTCCCGTGTGCCCAGTCTCAGAGAGCGATGAGCTAGACGACTTTCTCGAAATTCTGGCTTCTTCCGGATTTGCGACCGAGCATGACCGATCTCAAGTTGCTCCTGATCCAAATGCCGAGTAGTGTCAGTTCAAGGAAGTCACGTCATTCATGACTAGCATATGCTGCATCCTTACTATGGAGCGACTCGATAGCGGTAATTTTCGAAAGATCTACTGGATAATGTGGCATTTTCGGATTTTGGGAGAAGCTTCGCTGCTTGGAGAGCAATTCAATCAACTCCAGCACCTCCTGATAAGGACGGAAATCGCGGCTCCGCCGCGAAGCCGACACCGTGATTGACTTCCCATGCACAGATCACACATCGGCTCCTACGCGAAGTCTGGCGCGTCAACTTGGGTTATTCGACATCACGATGCTAGTCATGGGCGGGATCGTCGGTTCTGGCATATTCATAAATCCTTACGTTGTCGCGCAACGGGTCCATACGCCAGCGTTGATCCTAGCAGCGTGGATTTTGGGCGGAGTTGTTGGCGTTGGGGGCGCCTTTATCTGGGCGGAATTGGCGGCCACGCTGCCCGAAGTGGGCGGTCAGTACGCTTACCTGCGCGAGGCCTATCACCCTGCGGTCGCATTTCTGTATGGCTGGGTATTGCTGCTCGTTATCCAGACCGGTGGCATGGCGGCGGTATCCATCACTTTCGCGCGGTACTTTGTCGAGCTCACAGGAGTGCAGGCACGCGACTGGATCGTTGCAACGACCGCGCTTGTTATCCTAACGCTCATCAATTGTTTTGGCGTTAAAACCGGCGGCCGCACGCAGAGTGCTCTGATGGTGCTGAAAATTGTAGCCATCTCTGCGCTGGTGATCGGGGGCCTAGCTTTCACCAGCAGGCATGTGACGATAACGACGGCAACCGAGCGGGAGTGGTCGCTATCATCGTTTGGCGCAGCGATGGTGCCAGTGCTCTTCGCTTATGGAGGATGGCAGACGGCAAATTTCCTTGCGGCGGAAGTGAAGGAGCCAAGGAAAAACCTCCCGCGAGGCCTTCTGCTCGGTGTGCTTGGGGTAGTTGCGCTATACCTCGGCGTAAACTGGGTGTGTCTCCGCTCGCTCGGCCCGCAAGGGCTGGCTGCAACCACCACCCCTGCCACCGCCGTGATGCGGATGGCATTCGGTCAGCGCGGTGCAATGTTCATTGCTTCGGCAATCGCAATCTCGACTCTGGGGTTTCTGAGCCAGTCCATCTTGACGGCACCTCGCGTGTACTTTGCAATGGCCAAAGACGGTTTATTCTTTCGCGCGATAGCATGGCTCGACCCGCGGACGCGCGTACCGGTAGCGGCTATCGTGCTCCAAAGTGTATGGACCATGGTGATCGCTCTCTCGGGCCGCTACGAGCAGATTTTAAATTATGTCATTGCGATGGATTTTCTATTTTTCGGCCTGACGGCGACCACCATCTTCGTATTCCGCCGACGGGTCGCGCAGGGCGAGATGAGTGCCAATCGCGGTTATCGCATGCCGGGACACCCAGTGAGCACCGTTATATTCGTCGCGATATGTTGGTGGGTGGTTGCCAATACGATCTACCGCTATCCTCGGAATAGCCTCATCGGTTTCGTTTTGCTGGCGGCGGGCGTTCCCGTGTACTGGTTCTGTAGCCGGCGGGCGCGGTTGCGATCTGCTACTGCGTAATTGGGTTTATCCTCAATCAGGAGAGCAAGGCATGAATGGTTGGAGGGGGGACGCAGTCTCGCGGTATCTGGCCTGGGCCAAGCTGCACTCAAACGCACGCTTTAACCTGGCTGCCAGTGGTGTTCTGGATTATCCGCT
>Ga0210383_10001975_pt1 | contig 18656 bp, 22 predicted proteins | sample IncBWC14OmetaG_FD_160072 | JGI IMG/M metagenome (GOLD analysis project Ga0210383, IMG submission 160072) | Forest soil microbial communities from Barre Woods Harvard Forest LTER site, Petersham, Massachusetts, United States - Inc-BW-C-14-O ...
AGAATAGTACTCCGTATCTCTTGAACTTCCGACTCGGAAAGGATCCAAAATGTCGTTGCAAGTCCGATTGCAGACCGCGTCGATGGAATATCAAAAGCTGCAGACAGACCTATCAAATGTCGTCGATTCAAGACAGAGACTGGATGCTCAGCTCTCCGAAAACGAGTTAGTGAAAAAGGTATATGACAAGTTTACCGTGACATCCACTTGGCTGATCCTGATCCTTCCGCTGTCTCCAGGAATTTGCTCAGTTGACCTCCGAGAATGCTGTCTTCAAGCAGATTGGGCCTGTCCTTGTGAAACAAGACCAGACAGAGGCAAAGAACAACGTCGAAACACGTCTAGATTTCATTCGGGGAGAAATGTTCGTCTTGACCGTTTTCCTTGACCGCTATTGACCGTCGTCTTAGAAAACGAGTAGAAGCTCAACTAAAGGATATTGAAGCAAAGTCAGAAATGAAGAAGGATGAAGTCTGTCTGATTGACATTTTATCCTGTATACTGATCGGCTAATATATAAACTCATTAGCTCGTAGATATTCAGACCACTCTCCAGCAGCAAGCCCAACAGATAGCGCCATCCAAATCTCCGCCCATCTCTCTCGCAGTTTAGGTTACACTCTATGTTGACTTTCGGCAAATCCAATCTCTGCTTGAAGTTCCCTTTTTCTATGGTTGACTACAGATATTAAGGGTGTATACTAGCTGGTTTCGTGGACAGCGCTAGAGCTGATGTGGCCGTATTGGCGTCTTGAGCCTTCTGCGCATGAGACAGATCTCGTTCAGCTTCTGGACTCTTCAGTATTCCTTCCAGCTTGAATCGTTTCAAGGCAGAGACAGGTGGACAATTACGAATGACCACCACATCATCCTTCCGCAGTTCTACAAGGCATTGTTATCTTGAGTCATCGAACAAGGGCTATAAAGGGGGGTGAATAACAAACATACGGTTCTTTTCATCATGTATCAAGAATTTTTTGCTCCGTTCTATACGCTGAACAGAAGTTAAGCAAACAATACAAGAAACAGCGCCGCCGAGCTTCACCTTTCCGGTTATTTTGTGAGTTACCCACCGCGACACTGTCACAGTAGCAGTCTTTTTCATGAAACCCACTTTCGTGACAAGCCCCCTAAAGGCCATAGGCGGCATGATTTGAAGTCCAAGTTATGAGTTACTCAGGCTAGACGCGGAAATTGTAGTGAGTGATGGTCATGTGATCTCGTCAAGTTACCGCTTGTTAAGTTACTAATACGAGTCTAATACGAGTCTACGAACTTGAAATCCGTCCAACTTGGTAATAGATCCTTGCAGACAGTCCCAGCAGAATAAACTGAGCAGTTTCACGGATGACAAGTATTATAACTCAGGGGGACCCCAACCTCGGGTACGGGTTCGAATGCCGGGTCCCTTGCTCGTAACGCCCAGAGAGCAAGATTTATCCTTGAACTTTGAAGACATCCAGAGGATAGTATAATAAATATTGGGTGTCTAAGATTTTTTTTTGAGGAAGATCGTTCTGCAAAACTGAAAATTGTGACTGAAAGGATACCAAACTTGAAGTTCGGTCACTTTAGCTTGCTTGTAAGGCGTTGAGACCTCTGCTAGACTGCGGCTTCGGTCGAGCAAGTTGAGAGTAAGATATGAAGGGTATCTGAAGCGGCTCACTGACGTGGATGAGCAACTTGCAAAAACTTGTGGTCACTGTGAAGTGATCACGTCATGGTGCCGGCCATGTAAAATTTGCGACCAGTGCTTAGATGGTCGGCACCACAGTTAGAGGAGATGGAAGACACGGATGAGGGGGCATTGGTCGCGGAGCTACGCAGGAGGCAAAGTTAGAGATTTTTCAAGACAGATAGGAAGACGGTAGTTCGGCAGGTGGTGCTGTGGGGCCAGGCCCTTCTCTGCAAGGAGCATGACGTTAAGTAAGATCTTACAGGTTGAGATGAAGTGGTACTCTACAATAACATGTCTTCACGGGAACTGTAGCAGCGGTGAAGAGGATCTGAAACCTAGAGTTTCGCTGAGATTGGCCCGTTAAACCTCAAGAAGGGGTCGATGACATGGGTTACAATGATATATGGAGGAGAAGAAAGTCTTGCCTAGACAGACGGAATTGCCGTGTTGATGATCTAGGGTAGGGTAAAGTACGCCTCAATCTGGTTATTCTATTTCATTCGACAGTTTGAAACAATAACAACACTACTCGGACTCGCTAAGGTCTTTGTTGACCTACAACAAACAAATATCAGATGAATGCTCTGACAGGACAACACAAACACGTACGTGCGGGTTAAAGAACAGGCAGTTCATCCCCCAAGGGTAAGGCTTCGATCGTCTGTTCATGTAGTCATAGGCTGGAATTTCAGGCAGATGTCCGTCATTCTCAGCCTTTAAGTGCTCCTGATGTTCCGCGTGTGCGGCCTCAGCATTATAGACCCATGCCACACAGACGGCAACTGAGACATGACGGCTACGGTGAGACACGGTGAGACACGGTAAAGGAAAATTAAGGACGAACCCGCAGGAAAGCAAACGTAGAAACTACCATCAGGTAAGGACCAGACTTCAATTAATTTCCTCAGAATTCATCGCAAATCGCATACCTAATTTTACGCCAGAGGTCGGTGGTTTCTGGTGTCAAGTTAGGATGATGTATGACTGACCAGTATAATAGCTCATACCAATAGCGTGGTGCTGCAAGGCACTGTGCTCAGCAAGATAGCCACTAGGTCCAGGGGCTGTAGTAGAATAGCCGCGAATCTTAGGAGATGAGCGCACGACTGTGCGCAATGCGCTACGGGCAAGGAAAGACATGGGAGTTGTTAGCAGATGGTTCACCAGGGCTATTTCGGATATCAGGTGTTTGCCTTTGTTTGGAACGCAAGTACTTGCTGGCTTGAGGACGCGTCACCTCGACACTTTTGCTTGTTCACTTATGGTCGCCCGTTCTCAATCCTCCTCCGCTGGCGTGCTCGCCCTGCTCTCCGAACCAGAAGCTGTATTTAAGCAACATGCGCTCAAGGCTCTCAATCCCTTGGTTCCCCAATTTTGGGCTGAAATTTCCGAACATATTGCGCTAATGTTTGTCATTAAATTAGTTCACTCGTGTTTGTCTATCTAAACCAGTTTTTTGTTCTCAGAGAATCTCTGTATGAGAGCGACGAACTTGCCAAGGAATCCCGCGATTCTGCTGCCCTCCTCGCAAGCAAGGTCTATTATTTTTTGGGAGAGTATGACGAAGCGCTCTCTTTTGCTTTGGGGGCAGGAAACGCGTTTGAAGCCGAAACTCGCGCCTATGGTTCTGAAGAATACGTCGAGACTGTAGTGTGTGAGCGATTTCTTCCCAGTCTTCCCGAAAAGAACAATAATCCTCAGGCTTTGTACAGCGAAAGCCATTGACAGATATATTTACTTGCGGTCTGAGGAACATACGGGAAAGCAAGAGAAGATTGATCCCCGCCTGCAAATTATCATTGAGGGCATATTCGCGCGATGCATTGAAGAGGTCGAATACAAACAGGTATATAATTACAAATTCCATTTCTCTACCGCTCATCCACCCTTATAGGCCATTGGAATTGCTCTTGAGTCACGTCGGTTTGATATTATTTCTCAAATCTACGCACACACCCAAGACACGTCGTTACTGTCTTATGCCATGGAAGCCGTCCTTGACACTGGGTTTTCACTCTCATATCGTGACCAAGTCCTCCATTTCTTGTTCCCCCTCTTTCCCCAACCCACAACAGGCGATGGTTCACCTCACGTACATGCCCTTACTCGCTTGCTCGTGACGCTTAGCAGTCCTGCCCTGACAGTACCACTGTTAACTTCCCTAATACCGAAAGAGAAGCTTCTAGCGTACCAATTTGCGTTTGATCTGGTTGAAGGTGGTGCCCAGGATTTTCTGGAGAGTGTTCGGAATGACCTTCCGGAGGGTGAAGAGGCAAGCGTAGTTCTTCTTGATCATCACTGCTTCCTTGACCGTCTTTGTATATCTTGCACACAGGATACAAAAGAAACTTACGACAAATTGCGAAACATACTTACTGGCCAGGAATCTGTCAAATTATACCTGGAGTTCCTTAAGCGGAACAACCAAGTTGACCTACTTGTTCTCAAGCATACCAAGGTGGGTTGAAGCTTTGTCTTTAGCCTGTCATTTCACTGAATTTATCGTCACCATTAGGACGTGCTTGAGCCTCGATCATCTATTTACCATACTGCTCTTACGTTGCAAAATGCCTTCATGCACTCCGGGACAACCTCCGATGTTTTTTTGCGAGAAAATCTTGAGTGGCTTGGTCTAGCGTCCAACTGGTCCAAGTTTTCTGCCACTGCTGGCCTCGGAGTTATTCACAAGGGCTACTTCGATCAGGGAATGACTATCCTTGGACCTTATCTACCCCAAAGTGGTGGTGAGAGCGGTATCCAAGGTGCGGCATACTCCGAGGGAGGCGCTTTGTATGCTTTGGGTTTGATTAATGCAGGTTGCGGGAGCTCGGTAGCAGGGTATTTGCGGGACACACTTAAGTCCGCGCAAGGTGAAGTTGTGCAGCACGGAGCCGCTCTTGGACTGGGTGTCGCCGCAATGGGTTCAAGAAGTGCTGAAGCATTTGAGGATCTGAAAAACGTGCTCTTTATGGATTCTGCTGTTGCTGGTGAGGCTTCAGGGTATGCTATGGGGCTCATCATGCTCGGAACGGCAGCAGCAGAGCCTGTACGAGAGATGCTTGTATATGCACGAGAAACGCAGCATGAGAAGATCATTCGTGGGCTCGCAGTTGGTGTCGCTTTCATTTATTATGGTCGGCAAGAGGAAGGCGATGAGACAGTTAAGTTACTTCTTGGTGAAAAGGTATGTCAGAACATCTTGTCAGCTTCCCGTTCATTCTGACGATGCAAACTGTAGGATCCAATTCTTCGATACGGAGGAGTTTACACCCTGGCATTAGCGTATGCTGGCACCTCTAATAATGACGCCATCCGACAGCTCCTCCACATCGCTGTGTCAGACACCTCGGACGACGTGCGACGTGCAGCTGTCACCTCCCTCGCATTTTTGCTATTCAAAAACCCTGGCCAAGTACCCAGAATTGTGCAGCTTTTGAGCGAGAGCTACAATCCTCATGTCCGCTGTGGTGCCACGCTTGCTTTGGGCATAGCCTGCGCAGGCACCGGTCTTCAGGTAATTCGTTCAAAGTCCCATATTTTCTTTTTATAAGCGTTTATGGTTTCCCGTTTGCAGGATGCCGTGGAGATTTTAGAGCCTATGACGAAAGACAGCGTGGATTTCGTTCGCCAGGGCGCATTCGTTGCTTTGGGCATGATTCTTGTCCAGCAATCTGAGGCATCATCTTCGTCGCTCGCTTCTACTCGTGCACTGTACACAAAGGTTGTTTCGGACAAGCATGAAGATCCTATGGCTCGTTTCGGTGCCGCTATTGGACAAGGCTTCATTGATGCCGGAGGTAGAAACGTCACCATTAGTCTGCAAAGTCGAGCAGGGAGTAGAAATACAAACGCGATCGTTGGCATGGTCATGTTCTGTCAGTTTTGGTACTGGTACCCTTTAGCCCACTGCGCATGTTTGGCTTTCGAACCTACAGGCATCATTGGTCTGAATGCCGATCTGAAGGTGCGTCCAGTTGATCATTATTCCTCCATGAAACTGACCTTCGTCTCCTCATAGGCTCCCAAGTTCGACTACGTGTCCAACGCAAAGCCAAGCCTCTTCGCCTATCCAGCCTCAACGAAGCCTCCGAAGAAGGAAGCAGTTACCAAAGTAGCGACTGCTGTTCTATCCACCACTGCCAAAGTCAAAGCGAGGGAGAAGAAGAAGGCCGCTGCGGAAGGAGATCCTATAGAGACAGCAAGTCTGACCCACATTCCATTTCCGGAGTGGTTCTGACGATATCACGATTCAGGATGACAAGCCAGAGACAAAGAAAGAAGCAGACGGTGATGTGGAAATGAAAACCGAAGAGCCTTCATCGCCTTCAAAACATGGCGACATCTCCCCCATCAATGGTTCGATCTCCAACCTCGCCGAGGACACAAAGACATCTACATCTGCGCCCAAGCCAACAAGGAAAGCCGAGCCTTCTTTCGAGATGTTGCCTAACCTATCGCGTGTGACGCCTGCGCAACTTGCCCACATTACATTCCCAAGTGAAGGCAGGTACCAGCCAGTGCGAGCGGTGTCGACGCAGCCTCCCTCAAGAAATGGAATGATCGTCACCCCTGCAGCTAGCAAATCTCCATTGGGTTTGGCGTCCGAGAAATATGCTGGTGGAGGCGGCATCCTGATCCTTGCCGATCTACGTCCGGAAGAAGAGGCGGAATTCATCGAATTCGAACCAGCTGTTGAACCACTACCAGCCGAACCTGCAACCGTTCCTGTTGGGAATGGTCACGCGGTTGGTGCTTTGCTATCTGGCCCTCACATCGCGTTAGATGAGAGTTCGCCTGAGGCGGACCCTCCAGAATCCTTTGAGGTATGTTCTTGTCCTAATCTTTCGCGTTATCGATAACTTATCTATCGTACATCAGTATCCATTTGATAATGACACCTAAAATATGGGATAGGTCTTTGTATGCGTATTACAGTCACTCTTTGCTCTTGTTGGCTTTTCCTAATCGATGTCGAGGATTGCAAAAGTTGAAGAACCTTGCTCTAATCCCGCATACTTAGTTGGTACTATGTGAATGACCCAAATCACGAGGCGAGTTTTCATACACCAAACGAGTGAGAAATGCGCCCAGTTACATAATAGATAACATTCAAAGCATTTTTGAGGGATATTGGTTCGTGACAGATCGGGATAATTGAAACACATCCAAACTCATTCAAGTTGACTGACCAGGAATCCACATTTTCTCATAATGTTTCGTCGTGCTGGGCAGTCCCTGGTGTGCAACAGTGAGAGTCTTGAAGTAGGGAGTATTTTCCCATCAACTGACACCTCTCAGCCAGACCCAGGACGTTCTCCCAGTCTACGACTCGCAAGAGTTATGCAGATACCATCCAAAACCTCCTCATTCATAAAGATACAAAGGTTATATGCCAGGGTTTCACTGGGAAGACGGTGAGATCGATGTAGAGCGGGAGCCACGATCAAGGAAATGAAACTTTTGCTTTCTAGGGTACTTTTCATGTGAAGGAAGCCCTGGCTTATGGCACTAACATGGTTGGAGGGGTATCTCCCAAAAAAGCGGGTCAGATGCATCTTGGTCTTCCCGTTTTCGGTACCGTCAGAGACGTGGGTGTGCTTTCAATTCATCTGACATGAAAGTTATATTGCATACTTCACTTCCAGGCAGTGAGAGCGACCAAACCTGACGCCACTGTTCTCTACGTCCCACCTCCTACCGCTGCCGATGCTATCATTGAAGCGATTGAGAATGAGATTGCGTTGATTGTTTGCATTACGGAAGGCATTCCCCAAGCCGATGAGATTAAGGTTCGTCCCTTCCTATTTATTACCTTCTATCGGGGCATCGTATATAACTTTCCCTTAGATCGTGAATGTCCTCAAGAGCCAGTCGAAATCTCGACTCGTGGGCCCGAACTGTCCGGGAATTATCAACCCTCTGGGCTGTAAAATGGGTATCCAACCTGGTCACATCCATAGACCTGGCAAAATTGGTATGGATTTACCTTTGCCACTTTCTTTGCTGCAGAGATATGTTTACACGGGATTCAGGCATTGTGTCTCGATCGGGCACTTTGACATATGAGGCCGTCGCCCAAACCACGGATGCCGGCCTCGGTCAATCACTATGTGTTGGTATTGGAGGAGATCCCTTCCCCGGGACGCAGCACGTCGATGTTATCAAGATATTCCTTGAAGACCCTAATACCGAAGGTAACGATACCTATGTCTTTCCTTAGTTATCTCATTGGCGTCTTGCCTCTAGGAATTGTCATCATCGGAGAAATCGGTGGTACAATGGAAGAAGAGGCGGCCGAGTATCTTGAAAAATACAATAAGCCGCGCAGTCACCCCAAGCCTGTTGTCGGGTTCATTGCGGGACGTACTGCTCCCCCCGGAAGGCGCATGGGACATGCGGGTGCGATCATATCGGGAGGCAAAGGTATATTTTAATGGAACTCCCTTCCCTCGAGTCGCTAACCTCTATTCACAGGGGCTGCATCGGACAAGGTCGCTGCGCTTGAAAAAGCTGGCGCAATCGTCACTGATAGTCCGGCCAAGATTGGCACACAAATGTTGAAGGTCCGTTAGTAAACTGCCTTTTTCGTGTGCCCGACATGAATTATCTTTCCAGTCCATGAAAGCAGCTGGCCTGATGTAGTATACTGTTTCACCGCAGTCTCAGGCCGAGGCTTTACATAAGTTACATTACATAATAGACAGCGTTTGTGGCGTCTCCGAGCCTGAGCCTGAGGCTCCTTGTGACGACTTATAATATCATGTCCGCCCACAATCCGTCTTCGAGCTTCCACGACGCAGCCTCGTATCTGTCGAGTGCGTCGTCATTCTCTAGGGTTTCGTCCACAATTAAACTCGAGGTCCCTGAATCCCCGAGCTATCAAGAGTATTCAAGGTCCTGACTATGTGCATTTGCACACTTTGTTGTTTCAAACAGCTATATGGCTTGTTCAAATATGTTACGGTCTCGACGAACCCGCCCACGTCTCGTCCGTCTATATTCGATATGACAGGGCGAGCCAAGTGGGACGCCTGGAACATGGCGGGCAAGACATATGTGAGTGGTACGGACGCGGAGATCAGATATTTGGACATTGCACGAGATTTGGGATGGTCCGAGGGGACTGCTCTGGTCATTACGGAGAAGCAGGAAAATGAGCAGCGCGATGGAGAGGACATTTGGGACAAGGACGAAGACGGTGGATCGAACGGTAGTGGGGGGGGCGGAGGAATGGGTAACACTGTCAGCACTATGGCTCCTCCACCAGAGGAAATCGATGGCAGTATACATGGACTAGCCGTATCGAATGATGCTGTTGGGATCACCTCGTTTCTTGAAAAATATCCCGATGCTGATCTGAATGAACGCGATGAGTTTGTGCGTAGCGTACAAGTCGCGGAATTATCTGACCCTTCACTGACTTGTGCCATGGTCATTAGGGTTATACACCCCTCCATCTGGCTTCTGATAGAGGGAACCTCGCTGCTGTCAAGGTTTTGCTGAGTAAAGGAGCCGACTCTACCATCAAGGTAAGAAATATCTGTTGATCCAAAACAGCAACGCTCATACTATCTGCCAACTATTCAGGATCCTGATGACCTCTCTGCATCTGAACTAGCCCGTATCGCAGGCCATGACGAGGTCGGGGTAATTCTGCCTCTGCCGACTTGATTTAATTTGTAATACGCCATGTCTACAGTATAATAAGAGGACAGTCTTTTCGCGACGCGTATCATACACAACATAATATTTGTAAGGCTGCTCCCATCGTTGGCCTGTGTATGGACTTCTTTTCTCTCCAAAGACACAGAGGACCCCCTCCTCCCTGTGCTCACGGGTCGCCAAATAGGTGGAAGTATTCCTTGTCCTCGTGTGCACAGTGCCACAGATCGACTGGCGTTTTGTTCGAGGACTCCTGTTTTCATGCATAGTCAGAGTCGGTTGATAGTTTGGACGTAGGTATAGACGGATTCTTCGTGGGAAGGAATCGCGGGCCTGTAGCCTTTGGATGATACTGAGAATTAGGCATGAGGATATTCCCCTGAACCACCGATATTGCAGGTAAGAGGAGGAATTAAGGAGGTAAACCAAGAAGACTTGCCATCTCCAGAAGCCTTACGGCCGATTTACTAGGTATAGCTCCAACATGCAGCCAGTAGCGTATCCTGTCCACACTCCACTCGATGGTTTTTTGTTCCTGCCTAGGTTGCAGGTGGGGATTGTATATGCCTAGTGTTTCGGTAGGCTTCGCATCCCGACGCTGTCGCTTGTCAATGGCGACAAGGTGGAATATACGATTATGGCGAGTGCCATGCATGGCAAGTCGAAGGCGAATGGGCATGTGTAGACTAACAGTGTTGTATGTGCACACGGGTATGGCGAGTTTTCACTTTTCACTCCGAGTCACGTGGTGGAGTGCAACTTGAAAGTCGCTGAATCGCGCGCAAAAGAAAGCAAAGTTTCATTTCTTCCTACCCCGGACGTCGACGAGCTGATCAGCACCTTCGTTTAAATTCAATCCTAAGGCGCCAAACACCGCTCGGCTCATCACTTGGAACGTCAACGACATCAAATCATTGGACGACTCGGAGAAAGTAAAGCGGCGTGTATATATCGTGATACATGTTTATTGGGCTCTAGATTCTCAAAAGAATGCGTCGAAGCCGAGGACCCGGACAGAAACGACACTTTATGCTTGAAGGCAAGCTTCAAGATCGAGCGCGTCTTGAATATTACAATGACACTTGATCTGCAGTATCAGTTTTGGGGGACGGATCCTCGACCGGGGCAAGGTATTTTCCATAACATCTCTCGACCTATATATATGACTGAAATTTGTCGCTGCAGCGGGTACCGCAGTTTTGACAAAGCGGAAACCTTTAAACACTGTCATTGGTTTGCCGTCGTGTCCAAACCCATCAGCGGAGACCGCGGGACATGAGTCCTACAGCCCAACACAGTGTCACAGTCTTCACAGCGATTCAACCATGTCAGGTATGTGGAGCTTGAGTTTGAAAATGTTTACACCGTGGGCACATATGTACCAAACTCTGGCGATAACTTCAAGGTTCGTTTCCGCTTCATAGACAACCTCATATTTTTCTCACAGTCGATGGATGTAAAACAAAAATGGAACGCGGCGTTCATGACACATTGCGAGACCTCGATTCGAAGAAAGCTATGATCTGGGCGGGCGATTTCAATTGTATCTCGAGCAAGAAAGGTTTGTCGTTGCTTCTGATGCGCATCATGCACTAAACACCACTGCTTATATTCATATTCTACTCAGTATCAGACATAGACCGTACAGCGCAAAGTAGACTTGTAACCATTCCTTCTATGACGAGGCAAGCTCTTCGATAGGCTTCCCCTCGTCTTCTAGGACAGAAAGTTACCAGTCTAAACACAAGGTACTGGAACAGAATGACCGGAGTCTCCGAAGTTGAACGAACGGGGTGGAATGCCATTTTGAATGCATCAGATAAACTATGTCCCATTTCCATCTCCCACCCAACATCTTCACCCAGAAGCTGAGGGCCTGATCGGCTGCCAAGCTTCACAAAGCGAAGCAAGGTAAGCTACCTGTCAAAATCGAAGGTTTTCCAAGGATTTTGGCAGGTGGTGACAGGACCCCTGAAAGCCCACCCATAAGTATGTGCGCCGTCCGGACGAATTTGGGGCGAAAATTTCATATGTAGGTGCGCATCCGGACGAATTTGGTCAAAATTTTCGACCGATGTATGTTCCATAATCCGGACATTCTCGGGGGGTCTGGCAGAGGTATGTTCCTCATCCGGACATCACGGGACATCACCGTGATGTCACTGTAGCCACATTCTCGAAACATGTCATGTGAAATTATGATTTTGTACTGAACTATTATTATCTGACCACAAACAACGTGTCTGCCCAATATTAAGCAGGTTTTTTACCATTATGGGCGGATATTGTCTAGGAAAAAAAATTCACTAGTAGACCACGGCGCCAGGCAGCAGTCCTTGAGGATAGTGACGGCGAGTAAACTGGGGCAATATATAGAGTTCGATTTCTTGTGCCACATATATACAGGGAGATTAGAAAACGTTTCCGCAGCATGAACATGTGGAAACGGGAGAAAATTTTGGTTTTTATCGATGTATATGCTATCATCCGGACACCAATGGGGTCCGACCTGATGTCGGTGTCAAAATCCGGACATGATTGGGTAGGAGACGAAATTTTCATCCGGACATAGGGTCCAGGCGCCTAGAACATACCTCTGAGGGGGCTTTCAGGGGTCCTGTGGTGACTAGCTAACCAATGCAGCCGATCAGGCCCTGAGGCCCTGTACGGGATCCCAGTTAGCGCTAACCAGGTCGGTTAGGTTAGGAAATTTGGCAGGGAATTTGTCTGGCTAACCGAGCCTTAGGGTTAGGATTATGCTTTTTGGCAGGCAAACCGTGATCAAAATGTAACCTAACCGAGTGCTAACCGGGATCCCGAACAGGGCCTAAGACTGGGATGCAAACTTTTGAGGTCATGAGGAATTTACGCAAGTCAAAGTTCTGGCAACACCACCTAAGGCACTGTGACAGACACTCAAGCCCAAAAAGTTTGGGGTAAAATGGCGGTTAGACTCATTCATTGTCAGTGGTATTCATTAGCATCCACAAATGCATGTTGACAATGGACATTCAGATATCTGAATGCATTTTGGACAAGGCGGTTCTTTGCGACATCAGACATGACCTGAAGGACACAAATTTGTCAGACCACTGGCCTGTAGCTCTCGACTTCACATCTACCTTGTAGTCCAGAACGTTTCGCCCAGCTCTTTGTCCACAGCATAACCATCCCTGTGATTACTTTAGTTTATTTTATTCTGAATTGAAGCCACGAATCCGTTCATCACTCTGGGTCTATACCACACCGATTGTGCAACCCTTCACGTCACCGCCTGCCAAGACTGCGTTACACCTCGCCACTACTATCTGAACAGTCTACGGGTTGGCCATTATGTTTCTTCCGGACCCGCACTACCAGGAATCAACTGGACATGAACCAGCTCATCAGCACCGTCTAGGTGATACAACAGCAGTTCAACACACCATGCAAATGTTATTCCCGTTCAAAAGTGTCTGAGAAAGTTTTGTCTTCTTCTTGCCTTGTGGTGTAGTCTCGCTGCGGCGTAAATGTACATGAGACGACGAGCCCAAGAATATGCTCCAGTGCACTCACTATTCTGTAACATCCTCGAGGACCATGTCTATGATAGCAAGAAAATCAACCTTAGCAACTTCACAAGCTGAAAAGAGAAAAGATCGCAAAACTCACTGACAAAATCATCAAATCCCAAGAGTGTTCCCGTAAATTCTCGTTCACTTTTCATGATCACCCAAATCCGTGACCCAATACATCTGTCGATTAATTCTGTGGTCTCATCAGACTGGATGGCCGAGAGGAGAAAGTCGTGTCCAACCTAGCGGTAGGATCTGGGAAGCCATGAACCTCGTACGCGTACGGTGTCAACAGGTTGTAGTGGATAGAAGTGAAAATGAAAGCAACCAGCCTTATGTCATTTTTGTTCTGAAATTTGAAATGCGTCCCTGGATACACATGTAAATATCATTGTGTAGTCGGCTTGTATGTAGACAAGGAGAACGATCAAGCTCATCGCTTAAAGCCAAGATCAATTGTACGGCAAAACGGGAAGAAAGCACTCCGTATGAACACAAAATGTATCGGAATAGCAAAAGGTAAGGAGAAACGTTAAAGGGATACGGAAATCGCTGAACAACCGGAAACCACTACTGCCCAAAGCTGAATCCTCCTTGAGGAGCACTGACATCCGAATGGAACTAGATAACAGATTGGCATGAGTGGGGCCCAAGAAAGGCGAAAAAAAGGAATCCTCACTGCAAATGCCCCCGTTGCATCGACATTGGGTGAACTGATGGCAGCATCCACCTCTTCCTCGTCAGGAAAGTACTTGTCCATGATATTAAATGCCTTCTTGTAAATCTCCAAATTGTCGTGTTGTTGGAGATTATGGATAGTAATCATACCACCCGCTTCTTCGACATACAGGGCGTACTGATTCACCGCACCAGGCCCCGCGGCTACTTTATCGATCTCACCAATTTTCAGGATATTGTCCAATCCATCGAGAGCCACCTGGATGATCTTATTGTCCATCATCGTAAGCAAATCGCAGAGTGGTTTGATGCAACCCTGAGTGACGAGGTAGCGGATCTGTGCTGGCTCCTGAAGGCCACCAGAAGTGGCATTCGAGATTGCCCAGCAAGCCTCTTTCCTCGTTTTGAAATCCGCGTTCTGGAGGATGTTGATAAGGGGTGGAATGATGTTGGCGTCGATGACAGCTTGGATCTGAGGAGGAGAGCCGGCGGTGACGTTGGAAATGGTCCAGCATGCCTCCTTCCTGATACCGTCCTTGGGAGACGAGAGCAAAGAAAGGAGGGCGGGGAGTGCACCAGATGCGATGACGACTTGCGTCTGGAGGTCGTCACCAGTCACGATGTTCCCAACGGAGCGCAGTGCAGGAGTCTGGACGGATGTAGAGTTGTGCATGAGCAGGTCGACGAGCCGTCTGCACACCCCGGACTCAATAACCGCTTGAATTTTATCATTTGAGCCGTCTGAAAGATAAGAGATGGCCCAACAGGCATCGATCAAGATCTCATCGTCAAGGGAATAGATCAATTTCGTCAAGACTGTCAGTGCTGGTGAGATCTGTGGGAGACAGAGGAGTCAATCAGTGACGATTTTTTTAAAAGAACAGAAGGAGTGTACCAGTTCCCAGTCCGGCTGAGGCGACTTTCCTCGGCAGAAGTTGCTCAAAGTCCATGTGGCATTCCTAAGCATGCTCAGCTTGTGGTGCTCGCTCAGAAGGGTCAACAAGGGTCTCAATGCACCCTGTCGAAGAACATAGTCCCTACATTGAGGACTATCACCAGCGATGTTTCCGAGGGCCCAAACCGCCTGCTCTCGGACATCAAGGACTGAAGATGACAAAAGGTTGATGAACTCGGGAACGGCCTGTGCATTGATGACGACCTGGGTATGCTCAGCAGTGCCGGAAGCAATGTTTGTAAGAGCCCAAGCAGCTTCAAACTGAGCAACAGTGTGCGATGGTCAGAATCAGATCTGAATCGACAAAGAAGATGAAAGGGTAAAAGATTCACCTGGAGCATAGAGTGGCCACGCTGGAGAAATTCTACGAAGCGGGGGACCACACCACATTCGATGACGCGCTCGATTGGGGGGTTTTTCTCTTTTGAAAGGAGTTTGCGGAATTTGGTTGTCGCGTCCAACTGACGATCAGGGTCTTCGGAAAAAACACCAGAGATCATCTCATCGGCCAACTGGATTCAAACATGTCAAAAAGATAGATAGATATTGAATGAAATACGAAAACTTACGGGAGGGTCCCAGTTGCCTCCACCAACTTCTTCATCGGAGTCCGGACCAGTAGAAGGAAGGAAATTCCTCCTCTTTGAAATATTTTCTTCTCGCTTCTGCCTTCTGATCTCTACTTGTTGTTCCTCGCGGCGACGTCTGAGGTCATCTTGCTTGAGACCACCCTTGCTCTTGTAGGCTACGGGGAGTGCGCGTTAGGGTTAACGCTTGATGGGAAGGTGAGACAGACGAACCCTCCCTGCGAGCCTTCATGGTACGAGACTCGACACCGTTATCCATTGTTGCTGAAATGTTCTATCGAGTGGCACGGACAATGAAAGTGGTTGGCAGGAGGAAGAAACGGTGCGACCCTCAGACGTGACTAGCCGCCGTGACCAAGAAACGCGTGACATACCGTGATGTTCGTCCCAAATACTTCAAGTTTCTACTGCTCAGAACTTCTCTTTCTACCATCTTCGTTTCTCATTAAAACACTTTTTTGATGCAAAATGTCACTCCGACTCTACCCAGTCATCCAGACTTACCAGTAAAACCGGCACAGTTATCATTAATATCAGTCAAGTTGCATCTTGTTTGCCTTCTAACCCCGTCTTCAAGTTAGCATGGATTCCATACTATTTGTCCTGCTGGGAGTGGCAGAAATAGATTTTTTCTTGTGGGAATGCTCGCACAATGAGGCCTTAGGACCTATGATTGACCTGCATCAACCGAGGTACAACGTCTGGCATGGATTCACCATGTTAATCGCTACACTTCTATGCTGATTCCACCACAGTCAGGCGTTATCTATAAAGCGACATTCGGAAAGCTTGAGTTCGTACAGAACTCGGTCCCGCTTATCACACTGTCTGAACCCAACTTCGCTGCCTCCTCGAAATCCCAGATAAATATCCGCAGATAGTAAGTTGTCTACTTCATTTTGCAGGAATTCGTCATTTTGACATTGTTCAATTGCATCTACAGGCACTTTGGAACCTATTACTATGTTTCCAGTGGTTTTGGGTTACTTTCGGGACAATATCACGTGGCTCTGGCACAAATTCCTTCCGTCCTCCTCACTTCCTTCCTATCTTCAAGTTCTAGGCCAATGGATATTCTACCCTTCCCTTTCAGCTCTGACATCGACACCGTCGATACTTCACACATGGGTTCATGTGGCTTTCTGAAACCAAATTTAAGAGGCAAAAGAGCAGAAATATTTCTAGAACTCAGATCGATATACATTCAAGCACCTGTCTTCGCAATAGTGTACGCGGAAAGCACGAAGGCCCCATCTTTCCTTGCTTCATTGTCAAGAATCTCGAAGGGTATAATTCCCATGGCTGAACAGAAAGAGGTCATTAAGGATTGTACTGGAGCGTCAATCCGCATCCAGTTTAGCCGAGTTAGACATGATACGAATTATTAATTCAAGTTGTCCCTCTGAGCCTTCAAGTTGCCGACTTCCCCTCCCACCACACCCACGTCCGCCAAACCCAAGACCCTAATTCCCACAAGGATTTTAGGCTGCCGCACTCACGATAGCAATGGCAAGAATCTTCCCCTATTTGGCGATTGGTTTCATCGACTGGGATGTGTTAGGACCCCCGACTCGGAAATTTGGGCTGAAAATTTTGTATGTCTGTTCTCATCCGGACGGATTTGGGTAGATTTTGAGACCTATGTATGGTGAATAATCCGGACATCCATGGCGTCTGGTAAGGGTATGTCCCTCCATCCGGACGCCGACCATGACATCACCTGCCATTTTGTCCCGCTAATGGTCCATTTTGAGCCGATTTCTGTATTTTCTTCGCTCTAAACAACCTCACACTGATGGTAAATTTCAAAGTCATCAGAAGTTTGCCATGGCCCTCCAGGCCAATATACTGTAAATTGCGACACCAAGCCATTGGGATGGTGGATTCATAGTCCTTCGCTGGGATTTTTCAAGCTATGCATCCACAGCAAGCGAAAACAATCTATTTACAGCAGAATTTAGGAAATTTGGGTTTTTTTGGCCTTTTTCGACGTATGTGTCACCATCCGGATACCAATGGGGTACAGACCTGAGGTCAGTGCCAAAATCCGGACACAATCGGGTCGGGGGCGAAATTTTCATCCGGACAGGTCCAGGCCTCTGGAACATACCTCTGGGGGAGCTTTCGGGGGTCCTCACGGCTTACTAAGATGACCAAATTAAGCAGATTGATATATTGATGGCTTGATCTGCGAAACAAAAATAGATTTTTGATGGATGATGTCAAGCCGGCTGGGAACGAGCCTAGGGATGTGTCATCACTAAGATAACTTGATGAAATGATCATTTCTGTCACTGGACTCGTCACTAGTGTAGCTTGGGCGCACCTCGCATGTTAGTCTTACCTCATCCGAGGATGTCAACGAAGGGTATTATATATGTAAGTCCCAGGGGGTGTATCTTTGCTCTTGTTCGTCCTGATGGTGCCCGGCTTCGAAAAACAGATATTGCTCAGGCTGTTGTCTGCAATGCATGCTGGTCAGTCTCGGATGATGGAAAGACTGTAGTCGGGACGCTTTCAAAGTTACACATCATTGTGGATTCAGTGCTAGCTACTAGTAACTGGGTAAAACAATCATGCTCATTTTCGGATGTTTGGTAACTGTCCGGGACGCTATATCAGATACAACTTCTTGTGTGTAACATGCTTGAAACGATACGATATTATGTATATGTGAATGGAGCTGGATACAAATGTTAAATTTCTTCACCCAATAGTATTCAGCGATCCAACGCTCCCACTCGTCGCCTTTCGCGAGCCTTGCGGGAAGCCCTGTTGAGGGATATGATTGCGTATTTAACCTTGTCAAACTGTCTGTCATTGACCGCGCTAGAAGCGGAGAATGTATGATTAGGTAAAAGTAGTGATAGAAGATGCAATTGCAAACCTGGTCACTTCCGACAAGAACTGTGTTTTAGCCTGGTTCGGCGCACTTGTCGTGGGCAATTGCTGCAGAATGAGAGGTAACCAAGAAAGCAGTTGCGAAGTCCACACGAATGCTATGATTCGGAAGATGGACACCACAACTGAAGTGGAGTCCTCTGGGAAGTCTCCTACCAATCCATTCAGCAGGTAGCCGACGAACTCAAACCCTTCCTTCTCGACAACCGTTCGGATAGCAGATGCGAAAATCGGGAATTTGGGGGGAGGAGAAGCAGATGGGCTGGGCACGAGACAATCATGGGTCAAAACAACGCGGAAGAGATCTAGAGAAGCGAATATGATATCAGTGTGAACAAGGGTGAGGGCGGCCATAGAAGCACGAAAAGCTATTGGAAAAGCAGGGGATTGGAAAAATATATCTGGTGCTAGGTCCACCATTTGCAACAGCATCTGCAAGTAGTCTTCCAACACTGCGAGAACGAGCAGTGAACATGTGGTGATACAAGGTCAAATAGCTAACATACCATCGGGTATATCTCTAGGCGATTTTAGCTGCAGCAAAGATACCACTTTGTTTGTCGATCGTTCATATATTTCCTGGAAGGACAAGCGAAGAGTTTCATTCTCTTCGTTACCAAACCTGCCGATGATCTTCCCGG
>Ga0210383_10001976_pt1 | contig 18655 bp, 10 predicted proteins | sample IncBWC14OmetaG_FD_160072 | JGI IMG/M metagenome (GOLD analysis project Ga0210383, IMG submission 160072) | Forest soil microbial communities from Barre Woods Harvard Forest LTER site, Petersham, Massachusetts, United States - Inc-BW-C-14-O ...
TCGCGCCGGCTGCTGTCCTCTGCCCAGCGAGATGACATCGTCGTCTTCGACATTCAGCAGCTGCTCCAACTTCAACCGCGCAGCAGTGTGGCCAATCGCCGTCTGTGCCCGCAACCCGAACGCACCTTCGCCTGCGGCGTTCAGCAATCTCAACCTGCCTTCAGGATCAAACGCCAGTACCGGCGATTGCATCGAAAGCATAACCCGTTCCACCAGCGCCATGGCTTCCAGCGCGCCCGAACGTTGTCCCTGCAGCACGGCCGCAAGCCTATTCACCTCGAGCGCAAGGTCTCCAACGGCGTCATTTCTCTGTCCTCCACGAGCACGGAAGGAATAGTCATCTTCACGCAACGCAGCCACCACATTCGCCAGCGTCTGCAGTGGTCGGATGATCTGTTCCATCAGGATTGAGACGGCGAACATCCACCCCAGCACCAATGCCAGCAGAACAAAGCACTGCTCCAACGGTTCAACCGAATACCGCCGTAACAGAAGCCAGCACAGCATTGCCATAGGCAGGCCCAGCAGATATAGGCCCAGCCGCAATCGCCTCTCAAAGCTCAACCGCCGTCCGGATCCACCCAGCGGCACGCGTTTTCGTCGCGGGCCTCCGCCTACTGTCGTTCCGTCCGGTTCTTCAGAGTCCATATTTTTCGATGCGACGATAGAGCGCTCCCCGACTCAATCCCAGCGCATCAGCTGCATGACTCACATTGCCATTTGCGCGCGCTAACGCTTTACGAATCAGAATCGCCTCCACCGCCTCCAGGCTCATCTCGTCCATGCTCTGCGCTGCGACCCGTTGCGCGTTCAACCCCAGGTTTGCTGGTTCGATTCGCTCTCCCCTCGCCATCAGGACGGCGCGTTCGATCGTGTGGTCCAGCTCTCGCACGTTGCCAGGCCATCCATAGTTCAGCAGCATCTGGAGCGCCGCGGGCTCCAGACCCTGGATTGGCCTGCGATAACGAGCAGCGTACCGCGCCAAAAAATGTGCCGCCAGCGCCGGAATGTCCTCGCGTCGCTCACGTAACGGAGGTAGATTGATCTCGACCGTGTTCAGACGGAACAACAGATCTTCGCGGAAGCGCCCCGCCGTGCATTCCGTTCGCAGGTCAGCGTTGGTCGCTGAAAGCATTCGCACATTTACCTTCTGGGTCTTTGAAGAGCCTACACGCTCCAGTTCGCCCGTCTCAAGTACGCGGAGCAACTTCGCTTGTTGTCGTATCGGGATATTCGCAATCTCATCCAGGAACAGGGTCCCGCCGCTCGCCAGTTCAAAGCGCCCAATGCGGTCAACATGTGCATCCGTAAAGGCCCCCCTCACATGTCCAAACAGTTCGCTCTCAAATGTCCCCTCCGGTAGTGCACCGGTATTCACAGCTACCAGTGTTCGCTCCGCCCGTGACGATAAGCGATGTAGCGCCTGCGCGACGACCTCTTTGCCGGTTCCATGCTCACCGGTGATCAACACATTCGCGTCCGAGGGCCCGACCCGCGCCATCGTCTCCAAAACTGTGCGCATCGATGCTGCAGAAGCAATAAAGTCCGGCGCGCCTGGGGCCCGCAAAATGCGGTTCTCCGCCTCCAGCCATTGTGTTCGTTTCTGGCTGCGGTGCAACTCCATCTGGGTCCGCAGGATACTCAGAAGCCGAGCGTTCTCCCACGGCTTCTGGATGAAGTCTCCCGCGCCGCGCCGCATCGCTTCTACCGCAAGGTCGATATTGCCCCATGCTGTCATCACCACCACGGGCAGTTGAGTGTCCATCTCCTTAATTCGCGCTACGAGGTCCAAACCCTCCTGACCTGAGGTTGTGTCGCGCGTGTAATTGAGATCAATCAGCACGCCATCGAAGCTCTCATGGGCCAATGCCTCCAGCACCAGTGCAGGCATTCGCACCATCTCCAACTGATAGCCTTCCGGCTTCAACAGCAGATGCAGCGCCTCCAGAATATGAGGCTGGTCATCCGCAATCAAAAGTTTGCACGGCGACTCCTTCTCTCCCACCGTCGGCGCGTCCTTCTCTATCCCTTCCATCAGCATACTGACCTGCTTCCATGACTACTGCCCACTTGGGGCTATGCCCGTCTTTGCAGATTCTATCGAAATCGCGTTCGCGTCCAGAGTAGACCCAACTGAACGATCCAACTCGATCTTCGCCTTCTCATACGCTGTCATCGCTGCAACCAGCATAGACTCCGCCACCGCCAGGTCGCGTTGCGCCGTCAAGGTCTGATAGTTCGACCCCGCGCCAAGCTCCTGCTCCTTCGCAGTAATCTCAAAGGTCTTCTGCGCAAGGTCCCGTCCTTTGCGGGCCGCAATGACCCGCGCTTCACTCTGCTCCAGAGCATACTGAGCGTTTCGAACCTCAATGCGAATCTGTTTCTTCAACTGCTGCAGCCGCAACTCTGATTGCCTTGTCTCCAGTTCAGCTCGGTACTGGTCTGACTTCGCCACGCGGTTTCGTATCGGGACATTGACCGTTACACCGACATAATAATCGGGAGCGCTATTGTTAAACGCCGTGCGCACTGCCCCAGCAAAGTTGGTCGGAGAGGTCGATGGCACGCCCGCCACAGGGTTCTCCAGCCCAGCCAGTCCTGTGCCACCATAGAATGCCGTCAGCGCCACTGCAGGCAGCAAAGCGTTCCGTGCCGCATCGCGGCTTAGACGACGGTTCTGAAGGTCGATGTCCGATTCACCCAACTCCAGTCGATCTCGCAGCGCCCGTGCAATCATGTCTTCTGTCGGCCCCTGCGGTGAAGTATCCAGCATAGAACTCTGATCGGTCGGCCTTACGGGCATCGCCTCTAGAATCGGATCGTCCAGATTTTTGGTCAGAGCATTTTTCATCAGCAGCTCTTGAAACTGAAGAGTCGACTTGGCGATTGTAAGGTCCTGCTCGCGATTGGCCTCCTCAGCCTCGTCCTTCATCACATCCATTGCCGGAATCGCCTGCAAAGCAAGCTGTTTGCGTCCGCTTTCCAGGCTCTGACGTGCAAATTCGAGCGACCGGCTTTTTACTCCCTCGTCTTCATAGGCAGCTACTAGGTCCCAATACATATTGGCAATCTGCGTCACCGTCGTTACCACCTGGAGTTTGAACGCCTCGTCTGAGATCCGTTGGTTGTTCTTTGCAATTCGCAGAAACCGCAGGTTGGGCCCAAGCCCAAACCCTGCCAGCAGTTGCTGCTGAAACGCGATGTGGTAATAGGAATTCAGGTTGGGGTTCAGATAATTGTTCGGGCTGTTCGATGTTCCGCGACTATTGTCGAAGACCGCCGAAAGCGACGTGCCGGTCGGAAACGCCTGGGAGTAAACAACGTCTCCTATCGTTGAATTTTGCTGCAGTTCTGGCACGCCATAGAGGATGATGTTCGACACTGGCTCAGTGAAGTGCTCGATACTGAACTGCCCGGAGATCAGTGGATCATAGGAAGAGACATTCGTTCCTGTACCCAATGTGGATGACACCAGCCCAGATGCACCCGAACCCGCACCACCCGCGCCACCCGAGGTCCCGCCTGCGCCCGCGCCGCTGGCGGCAGTGCCAAAGCCGCCCACTCCGCCGCCCGGTGTGTTCTGCACCACGCCCGTATTAACTCCGCGGAATGATCCGCCCGCTTGCGTGCGAAGCACGTCGGCCGCCGCAATCGGGAGATTGTACCGAGCGATCGCAATGTCCAAATTATTTTCCAGTGCCAATGCAATCGCGTCCTTCAGGCTAAGTTCGAGCACGCCATCCTTGATCAGCGCATCGATCCGCGGCGAGTTCGCGAGGTTAGGCTGCGGTACCAGCGAAGCCCGGTACGTGTTCAACGGGTTGTCTGAATGCGGTATGTCCAGACGCAACGCCGGCTGCACCGTTGCAGGAGGCGTCGGAGTTCCCACCGCCTGCTGCACCTGGGCCAATAAAGGCATCTCCATCCATACGACAATGCCGACACAACGAAGCAGAGAAAGACCCCTCTTCACGCCTTCACCCCCGCTGCAGCCTCTTCAAGCCCTGCCGTGTCCCGGTATAGCCAGCCGTCTCGAAGTTCAATCGTCCGCGTGCCATACGCCGCGTTCGTCTCCGAGTGCGTCACCTGTACCACCGTTGTCCCCTGTTCATTCAACGTCCGAAACAGCTCCATAATCTCCTTTGCCTGCTCCGAATGCAGGTTTCCTGTCGGCTCATCAGCCAGCAAAAGATCAGGCTTGTGAATTACTGCCCGCGCAATTCCCACCAGCTGTTGCTGGCCGCCGGAAAGCTGGCTCGGAAACAGGTCCTTCTTGCCAACGATGTTGAACCGATCCAGGGTGTCCGCCACAAGGGCCTGACGCTCCGACTTCGGAATGTCCTTGTACGAGAGCGGCAGATCGATGTTCTCCGCCACCGTAAGGTCGTCCAGCAGGTGGTAGCTCTGGAAGACCATACCGATCCGCCGTCGCGCAAGCTCCGCTCTCTGCTTGCGGTTCATCGCATGAACGGCGTGGTCTGCAAAATAGAACTCCCCCTTCCATTGGTCATCCAGCATCGCGAGCACATTCAGAAGGGAAGACTTACCCGCACCAGACGGCCCCATCACAGTCACAAATTCACCCTCACGTATCGTTAGATTGATACGCCGCAGCACCCACGTCTCCGTGTGGCCCGTTTTGTAGCTCCGCTCTAAATTCTTCAGTTCAATCATCGAACTACTCCGTCCTTAAGTCTCCCATCGGTTTAATTCGGGATGGCCGCCGCGCTCAGGTTCTCAAAACTCGCGTTGGTTACACCTCTGTTGTACGTCCGGTCGCGACTACTCCGTCCGTAAGGCCTTGACTGGGTCAGTGGAAGCCGCCCGTCGCGCCGGAATCCATCCAGCGGCAAACGCTGAGACAATCAGGGTCGCAATTGCCAGCGAAAGCACCTGTGCATCACGCCCCGCAACACTGTAAAGCTGCGACTGTACAAAGCGGACACACAGCAGGGCGACCGGCACGCCAATCGTCAGACCGATGACGGCCTGCAACATGGCCTCGCGCAATACCATCCCGACGACGCTGCCGCGATCCGCACCCATCGCCATGCGAATGCCGATCTCTGGGGTACGTCTCGCAACGGTGTATGCCGTCACACCGTACAACCCGACTGACGCCAAGACCAACGCCAGCACACCGAAGATCAACGTCAAACGCGCAATCAGGCGCTCCTGGTTGAACAGCCCGCTGACCTGTCCTGCGAACGTCTCGTAGCGGATCACAGTCAGGTTCGGATCGATGCTTGCCAGCGTCCTTCTCACCTGCGACTCCAGGCCTTGCACCGGCCCTTTGGTCTGCAACATGATCGCTCCTGCATAAAGCGATCGAATGTCCGTGTTTGGCTCCGTATGCGCGACTTGAAGCAGAGGACGGAAGTACATCGCCCGCACAGGTCGCCGCACGTTGTTGTACTTCACATCAGAGACCACTCCCACAATCTCGAAGTCGCTCGAGCTCTTTACGCCCGATACACCAAAGTGCACTCCAATCGGGTCTTGTCCCTTTGGGAAAAATTGCTTAACAAAAGCCTGATTGACCACTGCAACCGGAAGCGATGTCGCGGTGTCCTGCGTCGTAACTCCGCGACCGCGCTGAAGACGCTGCCCGATGATGTCGAAGAACTCCGGGCCAACTCGCACCCACGAAGCGCCGACCTGGTCACGCGGCCCCGGCTCTGGCCGTCCTTGAATGAAGACGCCTTCGCCCCAGTTGTCTCCTTCCAACGGTGTGTACAGAGACAAAGCGACCCGTTGTACTCCTGGCAGCACTCGTAGCCCCTGGTCGATCCGATCGTAGAGCGCCTGCAACTGCTCCGGTTTGTAACCAGCGTTATCGGGGCTTATATGTGCCACGACCCGGTTCTCCGTCTCCACCCCGAAGTCCTGGTTCTCCAGATTATTCAAACTCTTCGCCATCAACCCCGCGCTAACAAGCAGCACCAGTGAAAGTGCCGCCTGAAGGACCACCAGCGACCGCTGCAGCCATCCCGAATGGTCTGTCGTCGATCGATTCGATCCGCGCAATGCCTCAGCTGGCTCCGAGTGCGACGTCACCCATGCCGGCGCAATCCCAAAGACCAGACCCGTCACCAGCGACAGTCCGAACGCAAACGCCAACACAGGAAGAGAAGGGTTCGCATGTATCGGCAGGTTCGTCGCGTCAGGAAACGCCATGGCCAACAGTATCTTGGTTCCCAAAAACGCCAGCGCCAGTCCGACCAGGCCGCCAATGCACGATAGCACAACACTCTCTGTGAGCAATTGCCGGATGAGTCTCATTCTCTGCGCGCCCAGGGCCATGCGTATCGAGGTTTCAGTGCGTCGCGCCATGCCCCGGACCAGGACCAGGTTCGCAATATTTGCGCATGCGATCAGCAGGACAAGCGCTGAGATCGACATCAAAAACTGCAGTCCCTTTCCATATTCCTGCTGCATATTTGCGATCCCGATTCCGCCAGGCGTCAGGACAACATGCGACTGCGCTAGGTTCTTCTTCTGGTCTTCCTTCTGATACAGAGGAAGGTCTGCCAGCCAGTTCCGGAGCTCTCCACTCATCTTCGCCTGCAGCGGAGCAAGCGCGGTCCCCGGCTTCACCCGGCCAAGGAGATACACCCAGTTGGCCTCATGCCGATGCAAGATGCTGGCTGGCACCATCACCGGCTCCATCACCATCGGGATGAAGAAGTCCGGTGGAGTGTCTGTCATCCGGTCCCCATAGAATCCAGGCGGAGCGATGCCGATGATCGTCACCGGATTCGTATTCAGCACAAACGTGCTCCCCACCACCGAAGGATCCAGCGCATAGTCCCGCTGCCACGTCTGATAGCTCATCACCGCGGCCATCGGAGCTCCTTCAACATCATCGGTCGAAGCTAGCAGTCGTCCCGCGTAAGGACTCAATCCAAAAGTTTGAAAGTAGTTGCCCGTGACGAACTCACCTCGCAGGGCCTTTGGCAATGCATCAGGCTGGCTGCTTCGGGCTGTAATTGATCCATTGCCAATCCCCGCCTGCATCGCCGCCAGCTGCTCGAACTCCGGCGTGTTGTCCCGCAGATGCTTGTAGAGGTCATAGGCAAAGATCGAATAGTCATTGTTTTCGGGGTTCCCTCCATTCACGCAGCAATCATCGACATCACCCACACGCACCAGCGTCTTCGGATCGCTTACCGGCAGGTTCTGCAGCAGTACCGCATGTACCAGCGTAAAAATTGCTGCATTCGCCCCAATGCCGAGGGCCAGCGTCAAAACGGCCGTCGCCGTAAACCCGGGTGCCTTCCTCAGCTGGCGAAGAGCAAAACGAACGTCCTGCATCAATTGATTCATCGTGCTACTCGCTCCTCTGCTCTATGCCTGATCAACTTGTCGCGCGCGCTTCAGCACTGGACAAACGCAATTGCCACTTTGCGGACGGGAGCGCTGCCAGTTACCACGTCACAGCCTTCGCTGCTGCTTGGAGCGGCCCAGACAAAGCCAACCTCTATGTCGTATCCGGTGCTCCCCGTCTGCCGGTCACTCATCCACTCTTGCGCCGAACACCACCTCCGCTGACCATCGCCAATCTTCTTCAGCGTCGAAACCACTACGGCCCGCATCACCTTCAACTCGGTCCGGGTCGCACTCCGCAACGCCATATGCCCACAGTCAGGGTGTCTCTCGTTGCGCATGGACTCCACAGCGTAAAGCGCGGCTATATTCAATCCAACTCCCAACACAACCAGGGGGACCACCGTTGCCGCCATCCCCGACATCCCCATCGCCCTGCAAATCTCCCGCAAGGCCTGTCTCAAGTCTTCAAGCACCGTCATCATGCCTCTACCTCCGCCAACAGCTTGTTGAGTTCACCCTCCGCCACGACCTTGCCGTCGAATAGATGGATCTGTCGCTCCGCATGTGCCGCAAACCGAGGATCGTGCGTCACCATGCAAATCGTTGCACCTTCACTATGGAGCTCTTGCAGCAGCTTCATCACGGCCTCACCGTTCTTGGAATCCAGATTTCCCGTTGGCTCGTCCGCCAGTAGAATCGACGGCGAACCGGCCAGCGCTCGCGCCACCGCGACCCTCTGCTGCTGACCGCCCGAGAGTTGCGCCGGATAGTGCCGCATCCGGTGTGCCATATTCACTCGTTCGAGCGACTCCTGCACCCTCCTCTTCCGTTCCGCCGACGGCATCCCCGCGCGATAGGTCAGCGGCAGCTCCACGTTCTCGGCAACGGTCAGGTCTCCAATCAGATTGAAGCTCTGAAAGATAAATCCGATCTCTTGGTTCCGGATCCGTGAGCGGTCAGCAAAGTTTAAGTTCGCCACCTCTTTACCGTTCAACGTGTAGCGGCCGCCCGTCGGAGTGTCGAGCAACCCGATGATCGACAACAGCGTAGACTTCCCGCATCCCGAAGGCCCCGACATCGCAACATACTCACCGCGGTTGATGTTCAAATGGACGCCCGACAAAGCATGCGTCTCAATCTCGTCCGTGTAGAAAATCTTCGTCAGGTCCTCGATCTGAATAATCGTCTCGGTTGTCGTCATCATTGCTCTCCCTTTCGTCTGTCTTGCCTAATCCAATCGAATTCTGTCCGTGTTGTCCCATCGGCTCATGTCCGACAGAATGACTGTATCGCCGTTCTGCAATCCCTCAAGCACCTGGATGCTGTTTACCGACGCGCGTCCTACCTTTACCGGGACCCGCACCGCTGTCTTGCCGTCTGGCCCTAGCTTGAACAGGCTGATCGTGCTGTTTTCATTCCCAAACGCCGGCCGCCCTACAAACAACACGTCCGACATCCGATCCAGATCGATCGTTCCATCCACACTCAGGTCAGGCCGAGCGCCAAGCGGCAGCGCCCCTGCTAGCTCTACGTCAACCGTCACCGTTCCGTTCAATACTCCCGGATCGATTCGCATTACCTTCCCGTCGATTACTCCATTGTGTGTATCGATCTCGGCCGGCTGACCGATCTGAATGTCCCGCGCCTGTGTCTCCGCTATCTTCAGGCTGGCCTTCAGTTGGTCCGGCTGCACCACCTTCGCCAGAGTGGTCCCTGTATCCACATGCTCGCCTACCTGGTGGTCGAGTTCGACCAGTACTCCGCTGATTCCGGCCCGCACGCTCAATGCATCCTGCTCCTTCTGCTTCAGGGCGAGCAGCGCCTTCGCCTGATCCACCTTCGTCTGTTGCACAGCAAGCTGTGTCTCAATCGCCTTCTCATTCAGCGTCAGTCGCTGCTTCTCCAGGTCGTTTCGCGTCGTCAGCTCATCCGCTTTGCCCTTCGAAGCGCTATACGTCAACCCGCTGATCACACCCAGGTCATACAACGACTTGTCCGTCTGCGCCTGCAACTGGGCCTGAGAGTAGTCTGCCCGCACCGTAGCCCCCGCCGCCTTTTGGTCCATCAGATCGCTCTGCACCTTGGCCCGCGTATTGATGTAATCGGCCTCGGCGCCCTTGAGCTGCAGCTCCGCGTCCAACAGCTCCTGCTGCAACTCCGGATCCACCATGTCCATCAACACCGTATCCGGTGCCACCTTCGCTCCAGGCAACACACGAATTCGCACCACTGTCGCGGCGGTCTCTGCCGGAATCAACCTGATCTTGTCCTCGCGCGGAACCAGCGTTCCTGGCCCGCGCACCTGGCGCAACAGTGGGCCCCGTTTCACCACGTCTGTCCAGACCGTCGCCCGATCCACCTCGGGCGCGGCAGGCTTAAGCCGTGTCACAAAAAACGCCACCAACGCCAGCGTCACAACTCCGATGCCGGCATAAATCCACTGCCGGCGCGTCTTCTTCTTTTTAATATCTGGTCTTGAGATGTCCATTGCACTCGTTCTAATTGCAAGCGCAAGGCCAATCTTAGCTACGTATTTTCAATCACCTACTGGGTGGCGCCCACAACCGGAACGTCCACAATCAGAAACCTCTGTCCATTTCCGAACACGAAGTTTATATCAAAACGTGTCCCCGATAAGAATATCTATGGCGCCCTGGCGTCGCAAAACTGCACCCTAAGTAAATGTCAGAACACCAACTTTAGCGACATCTGAATTTGCCGATTGCTGCCAATAGTGTGGGTGACCTGACCGAGGCCGGCGGGACAGTTGTAGAAGCCCTCGTTACTCGCATTGCAGGCAGTGGGCAGAACCGGCGTGCCGGCGGCAGGGAACCCGTTATAGTTCTCGTTCTGCGATACCTCGTTGCCCGGCACGTCGAAGCTTGCGGTGTTGGTGAGGTTGAAGACATCGAAGGTGTACTTGAGGTTGAAACGCTCTGTGATCTGGGTTTGTTTCATTAGCGAGGCGTCCCAGCGCTTCTGAAAGGCCTGCCGAAAGATATTGCGCTGCCCCGTGGTGAAGTCGGTCTCATAGGGGTCCGAGGTTGGGATGGCGCCGCTCAACCCACCCGCCTGAAGCAAGGGGAGCGTGAAGCACGAAGACTTTAGAGCTGCACCCATGTCTGGTTTAGAGGGGTCGAAGAATGCGCCAGAGTCACCGGTCTTCGCGTTCTTCGCGGTGCAGCCGGGCGCGAGGGGAACAATGGGGTTCGTAATTCCGTTGCTGACGCCATAGAAAACGCTGGCCACAGCACCGCTGAAATCGATGACGCTATAGGGCTGACCACTTTGCAGGACAGTGAGGCCCACCAAGGACCAGCCGTTCGTGAAATAGCTTTCGATATTGTGCTCGTGGACAAAGTCAGGCAGCTTGTAGACATACGTGAAGTTGATGACGTGGGTGCGGTCGAAGTCTGACGATGCATATCCGTCGCGCAGGTTGAGCGGGTTATTACCGTTGTAGAAAAGCCCCAGGCCGCTCTGTTCATCGAGCGCGTGAGAGTAGGTGTAGGAGGCAGCGAACTGCAGGCCGTGGCTCATGCGCTTTTCGACGTGTGCCGTCAGAGCGTTGTACGCGTCGACGCCCGCGGCCCTGTAATCGATGGACTCTGCCGCATATCCGATGTAAGGAACGCGGTGATCGACATTACCCCCCTCGTAGTCTTCGTCGTATGCACTGCCGTCCGGCAACGAGGCGCCCAACACGTTGTAACCGTACGAGTACTTTTCGCCATGGATCGTATGGGCGGGTGAGGCGATTCCCGGCTGGTTGAAAGGGACCGGAATGACCTGATGACGCCCAAGGTTGCCGACATAGCCGAGTTCGACGACCCAGTTGTTGCTGGGCTGCCACTGAATATCCAACGTGTAATTGTAGGTGTAGGGCAGTTTGTTGGTGCGATCGTAGACGCCCAGCGATATGGGCTGGCCGCCATTCTCAATACTCGCAATATTGGGCAGGTATTTGCTCAGATCAGATGACTTGGGGTTGTTGGGTGGCGCACTCTGAACGTCGGTATAAGGGTTAGCCAAATTGCCGGTCGCAGCTGTTGGTGCAATCGTCGGAGGACCGAAAGGATCGCCACCTTCCTCCAGCCCGCCGCAGGTAGGAATGTAATAGCTGTAAAGGGTCGCGGTGGGGCAGCTTTGCGCGGTCACGAAAGGAAGCTGCTGGTTGACGCCAAACGGGCCTCCAGTGACGGTGCCAATAGCGTAACCGGGCGAGAAGTAGCTGAAGAGCTCGCCACGGTCGTAGTACATACCGAAGCCAGTCCGGACGACCACTTTATTGTGAAACATCTCAGGCTGCCATGCGGCGCCAAGCCGGGGGCCGATACCCCACTGGCGGCCGGTTAGTGTGGTCGGGCTGACGCCGGCAGTTCCATTCACGTTGTTGCCGGCGATGATGAAGCCCGGATTGACGATGGTGTCCGACGTCGCGCTGTAGTTATACAGGTTGGGATCGAAGTTGAAGATGCGGCCTTCCTTCTCCGTAAGGCCGCCGTCCCAGTCATAGCGCACTCCTGCAGTGAGCGAAAGGGTCGGTGTGACCTGAAACTTGTCCTGAACATAGCTTCCCAGCTGGTTGGCCCGATAGTAGCGGCTGGCGTTGCCCTGAAGGAAGGAGCTGACGTAAAAGGCGGTGGAAGAGCTGCCAGGAGTTACATAACCCTGCGAATAGGCGCTCAGGTCGTCGGTGGCAACGGTGCCGTTCCCAGTGCGCTTGTCGATGGTATTGAGCTGGGTATAGCTATAGTTCACGCCGAATGTGACAGTGTGCTTCCCTAGCGTCCATATTGCGTTGCCGGACGGCTGCCAGCGGTTCTGGAAGGCGCCGGTATTAGGGGCCTGACCTTCAGCGTTCGGGCCGATGTTCAGGATGCCGGTGCTGGCGAGTCCGGCGTTGTATGCAGTATCGCCTAGAACGTTTACGATCGAGACGCCCGGGAAGTAATTCGAACCGAACTCATTGATCGAGACCGTGCCGACTGAACCCCCGGGGATCGCGCTGGGGCCGAAGGGCTGCTCATTGTCGACCCAGGTCTTCTCGCGGATAAAACCCATCGTCTGCGTAGTGCTCAGGTTGGACTTGACGAGATAAGTGTTAGATATGGCGAAAACCTGCGCCCCGGAATCGAGGTGCTCGGTGAATCCAGGGACATTCGAATAAGCGTAGGGCGCAAGCGTCGGATCGTGCTGGTAGTAGTACTTAAGCGAGATAGTGTCTTTGGCCGTGGCGATGTAGTCGAGGTTGGCAACCGCCATGTCGGCCTTGAAGCGACCGGTACCCGGAATAAAGGCATTGAAAGGGTGAGTGACAGTAAGACCAGTCCCACTGTCATTCGGTATCAGCCACTTGCCGGGCTCGCCGGGAAGCGAGGGCGAATTGAACAAAGCAAGCGCGGTCCTGTCAATGTTCCCACCGGTGAGACCGGAGCCAAAGCTATTGTTGACAACTCCCGCGAATCCGTTGGCGTCACGGTTTGTATCGGAGAGACCCGCTGGCACGTCAAGGAAGGAGTCGCCGATCTCCTGGTCCGAGACCTGCAGGTGCTGGTAAGCCACGAAACCGAAGAGTTTGTTCTTGATGATCGGGCCGCCAAACGTACCCCCGACGTCGTAACGGTGCAGCTCTGGATTCACCAGCCTCGGATTGCTGGCAATGATCGGATCGTTCTTAAAGAAGAACGGCGCTGCATTGATCCAGTTGGTAGCGCGCATCCCATAGGCCGTGCCATGATACAGGTTCGTGCCGGATGTGGTGCTCAAATCGATATGCGCACCGGAGGTCGAACCCTGCTGCGCGTCGTACATGGAGGCGTTGACGCGGACCTCCTCGATTGTCTCGGGCGCAGGAGTCGGGATGGCGTTACCGATGGACAGGTAAACGGAGGCGGTGCTCTGAATGACACCGGCGGCGCCAGAGCTGGTAGAAGCCCCGGTGCTGTTGATGACGCGCGCCGAGGCCACCTGGCTTGTGCTCTTACCGTTGAACAGGTTGCTGGCGTCCACGCCATTCAGCGAAAAGCTATTGCTGGTGTCCCTCTGCCCATTCGCCCAGATGGGAGGGTTACCCAGGCCGGAGAGTGACCCCGAGCCGCCCGGCAGCTCTGCGCTCAACCCCGGCGACAGAATCGCCGCTGTCAGAGGGCTCCCCGTTGGCAGCGGAATCGATTCGATCTGGGTCTTGTCCAGCACATACCCATTCGTCGTATCCACTGCGTTCATCAGCGGCGCTGCTTCCACACTCACCACGGTATTCACCGCGCCCACCTTCAACTGCACGTTCAATGTACCGGTGCGGTCTCCCTGGACTTGAACCGCCTGCATCTTCTGGGTCTCGAACCCTTCCTTCGAAAACGACAGAGTGTAAGTCCCAATCGGCAGATTGGGAAAGTCATAAAAACCATTGCCGCCGGAGATCTGCGAACGCTTCAACCCAGTCTGGTCACCCACAAGCGTCACCGCCGCCCCCGACAGAATTCCTCCCTGGGTATCGGTCACCACACCGGTAAGTCCGCCCAGCGTCTGCTGCGCAAAAGCCGGACACACGAGAACGAGGCAAAGGACCTGGCAAATGACGATGGCGAGAGGTAGACGAGGGCGCTTGATCATGGTCTGGCTCCAAAAGTGATGCAAATTATGGCGAAAATTAGCTTTTTCTTGTTGGATCTATCGATCAGGAAAACACCGATGCAGCGATGCAACACGGCGGACCCGCGGCAACTGAGCTGAGGCAGTTATGAAATACAAATCTCAGAACCCTAGAGATTCAGTTTTGGTTCTATTCTCGGAATGGATATGAGCATATCGAAAGATGTCAAAATCTAAAAGGAAATTTTTTTGATTCGTTCACATTAGCCACTCTTCCCAGGCCGGTGAACAGGACTCCACACCTGAAAAACCAGGAAAAAGCGCAACGAAACGGCCCTTTCCCCAAAAAACAGTTGGTTCTAAGAAATTATTTAGATGGATCAATTTTGAAGTGCCGAAGCAACTCGGGAGGGACCCTCTGCTCCGACTTGAAGAACTGCTTCCAGGGGTCACGATTCAACCGCCCCTTCCACTCCTCAAAATCTGCAGCGCGAGCGACGGGCCGCTCCGGCAACTTGAGGTCGCTCCAGTTCAGAGGAAGCGAAACCGGTCCCCCGGCGCGGGCGCGCGGAGAATAGGCCGCCACTGCAGTCGCCCCACGCTCGTTCCGGAGGTAGTCAAGAAAGATCCGGCCCTTGCGAGCGGCTTTGCTCATCTTCGTCAGATACAAAGCAGGCTCTTCCTTCTCCATCTTCAGCACAAAGGCATGTGCGACCTGCTTGATGACCGTCCAGTCGTATTCCGCAATAATCGGCACGACAACATGGAGCCCCTTGCCGCCCGTGCTCTTCAGAAAACTCTCGAGACCAAGTTTTTTCAGCTCCCTACGGACGCCCGCAGCACTCTCAGCGAGCCGCGCCCACTGTATCGCCGCGTCCGGATCGAGATCGATGATGATCCGGTCCGGACGCTCCAGGTCGTCGTTGCGCGAACCCCATGGATGCACCTCAAGCACGCCCATCTGCGCCAACCCGGCAAGTGCTTCGGCGGTCGAAAGCGTGATGTACGGTTCGATCTTGCCCGTCTTCTTGTCTGGCACATCAACATGCCCAATACCACGCGGCAGCGTATGGTTAGCGTGCTTCTGATAGAAACAAGGCCTCTCGCTACCCTCAGGACACCGCACCAGCGACACAGGCCGCCCCTCAATATGAGGCAGCATCTGCGGCGCGATTGCCCAGTAGTAGTCCGCAAGCTTCTGCTTAGTAAGTTGCGACTCCACATCGAGGACCTTCTCCGGATGTGTCAGTCGCACCGGTGCGTGCCCCGCAGACGATTTTGCCGACGTCTTGGTCTTCACGCTCGTGACCTTGGCCGCCACGCCCGCAGACGCGACATAAGAAGCGCCGCGTGCGCCACGCGGTTTCGGCACAACATTCGGCTCCTCCCGTCGCACCTCGTCAGCGGACTTATCTTCACGCAACCCTTTGAATGACGCCTGACGCACCAGGTTGTCCGCGGTCCAGGTCGCAAAATTGACCTGCGCGACCAGCTTCGGCTTTACCCATATGGCCCCCCGCCGCGCCTCAGCCGGCGGTCTTTCGAACGAGGTCTCAGTCGTGCGCATCTTCTCCAACTGATCGCGCAGGACGCGGTGGGTCTTCTGCGTAAAGCCAGTTCCTGTGCGCCCGGCATAGATCAGCTTCTTCCCGGCGTAGTATCCGAGCAGAAGCGCGCCCACCCCGTGGCTTCCATTCGATGGCAGCGTAAAGCCGCCAATGACAAACTCCTGCTCATGAACGCACTTCACCTTCAGCCAATCGACGCCGCGGCCGCTCGAATAGGTACTCGCAGCCCGCTTGGAGACGATGCCCTCTAAATGCATCTCGCAAGCCTTCTGAAATACCGCCTCACCATTACTCTCAATATGCTCGCTGAAGCGCAGGAACTCTCCGCCATTCTCAACCAGCCGCTCAAGGACCTTCTTACGCTCGACCAACGGCAAATCCCGCAAATTATGCCCCTTCAGATGAAGCAAATCGAAGGCAAAATAAGTCAGCGGCTTTTTCACGCCCTCTTGAAACGCGGCCTGCAGGTCAGCAAAGCTGGTAGTCCCGTTATCAGCCAGCACGACGACCTCGCCATCAAGGACCGCCTTCTCGACGGGCAAAGCTGCCACAAGGGCCGCAATCGTCTTCATCCGGTGTGTCCAGTCCAAACCGGTACGCGTCAGGAGTTGAACACTGTCTCCGTCCTTGCGGGCTTGAATACGATAGCCATCCAGCTTGAGTTCATGAAACCATCCGTCGCCGCTCGGCGGACCAGCAGACTGTGACGCAAGCTCCGGGCCAATAAAATCCGGAAGCTTCTCCTTCGGCGTCTTCCTCAGCACCGAAGAAAAGTCAGCAGCGACGATCGGCTTACGCATGGCCACCTTGTCCGTAACACCAGCACCGTCGTTTCGATACCATGCGTTGCCCTTCGCAGTCTCCTTCGAATTCCAAACATGGTCTTCGCTGTGCGCAATCTCATCGATACTTCGTCCCGTCACAACGCTGTTCGGCGCTTCGTCCGTGATGCTTGCGTCGTCCTTTGTCTGCTCAAATTGGTCATGTTCCTTGATGAGCAGCCAATTCGGTTTGCGCTCATTCGCGAACTTGCCGCCCATGCGAATCAGCGCCCACTTACCCTTCATCTTCGTGCCATGCAGAATGAACTTGAGCGACCCTGTACGCAGCCCTTCATCGACATCGGTATACCCGGCCTGTGGCTCCCACGTCCCCTGGTCCCAAACCATCACCGTTCCGCCGCCATACTGGCCCTTGGGAATGATGCCCTCAAAGCCGCCGTACTCGATCGGATGGTCTTCCACCTGAACAGCAAGCCGCTTGTCGCCCGTAAAATAGCTCGGCCCTTTGGAGACCGCCCAGCTCTTCAGCACGCCGTTCCAGCCAAGCCGAAAATCATAGTGCAGATGCGAGGCCGCATGCTTCTGTATGACGAACGGGAGAGGTTGTTTGTTGAAAGAGTTCGCCTTCGCCGAGCCACTCGGCTCGCTCGTAACCTTGAAGTCCCGCATCGTCCGGTAGCGTTCGAGTTGCTCATCGACCGCGTCTGCCGCCGCCGATGTTGACTTTGATTTAGCTCTCTTCTTCGTGGCCATATCGCTCTATGCCGACTTGCGAGATTTACCCGCCTTGCCGGCCGCAGGCTTCACCAGCGTAATACCCTTCCTCGATCCTGTTGCGACGCGTTTGTGAGGCGTCTTCTCCTTTACCGCGACCGCCCCATCTCCCCGAACACTCTTCCGCAACGCATCCATCAGATTAATTACCTTCGCAGTCTTCCGTGCCGGCTCCTCACGCGGAATCGGCGCGTGCTTAACCTTGGCGTCGACCAGCTCGCGCAGCGCCGCCTCATACTCGTCCTTAAATTTCTCGGGCACAAACCTGGAGGCCTTGCGTTTGATCAACTCCTTCGCCAGCGAGAGCTGGTCCTCATCAACGGAGGCCTTCTTGATCTCACCAAAATACTTAGCCGGGTCTCGCACCTCTTCAGCGTATCGCATGGTATAAGCCATCATCCCTGAGAGCTTGTCATCGCTCGGGGCCGAGACAGCGACCAGATGTTCGCGCCCTCCAAAGGCGATCTTGCCTAGACCGGCCTTCTTCGTCGTCTGCAGCGCCTTGCGGACGACCGCAAAGGCCTCGGCCTGCACATCATTCTCCGGCACAACGAAATATGGCTTCTCGAAGAACTCCGGATCTATCTCCTCCAGATCGACGAACTGCGTCACCTCCAGCGTATGCCGCGACGGAATGCGCAAATGTTCGACCTCGTCCGGCTCGATCGTGACGTACTCGCCCTTGCGATACTCATAGCCCTTCACGATGTCCGAGCTGTCAACCGGCCCCTCGTCCTCCGAAATCTTCTGGTGCCGGATGCGCTCGCCCGTCTTGCGACTCAACTCATGAAAGCGAATCTCGCTCTTCGCCTCTATGGCAGGAAATAGCTTGATACCGAACGAAACGAGAGATATTTGGATCTGACCGGACCAGAAAGGGCGTGGCATTGGGAGTTCTCCAAACTAGTTGGAAGCAGAATTGGCTTCAGAAGATGCCTTTTTGCTTCCCGAACCGGGCCAGCACGAGACTATTCATCGAGCTCTTCATGGTTCGGCTGTTTTGCGTTCGCCAATATCTTCTCTGCCAGCAGCGGAGGCACCACATCATAGTGGTCCATCTCCATCCGAAAGCTGCCTCGCCCCTGCGTAATCGAGGTCAGCGTCGTCCCATAGCTCCGCATCTCTGCCATGGGGACCTCGGCCCGAACCACCGTTCCGGCCCCTCCACTCTCCATGCCTTGCACACGGCCGCGGCGCGAATTCAGGTCGCCCAGTAACGCGCCTGCGAAATCGTCCGGTGTTTCGATCTCCACCCGCATCACCGGCTCCAGCAGAACGGGCTTTGCCTGCTCCATACATTTGCGGAACGCAAGTCGCGCGGCCATCTTAAACGACATCTCGCTCGAATCCACCTCGTGATAGCTGCCATCAAAAACTGTCACCTTGATGTCCACCACGGGATATCCCGCCAGAAATCCACGCGCGGCAGACTCACGAATGCCCTTCTCGACCGCGGGAACATACTGCCGCGGAATAGAGCCACCGAATATATCGTTCTCAAACACCACTCCGCGTCCGCGCGGCAACGCCTCCATGCGTATCTTGCAATCGCCAAACTGTCCATGGCCACCGGTCTGTTTCTTGTACCTGCCCTGGGACTCGGCGCGG
>Ga0210383_10001978_pt1 | contig 18650 bp, 16 predicted proteins | sample IncBWC14OmetaG_FD_160072 | JGI IMG/M metagenome (GOLD analysis project Ga0210383, IMG submission 160072) | Forest soil microbial communities from Barre Woods Harvard Forest LTER site, Petersham, Massachusetts, United States - Inc-BW-C-14-O ...
CCCCATTCAATGGCACTGCTCGAGAAGAGTTTTGAAATTGGACCGAAAGCACCGCCCGTCTTGCCCCTCGTGCGAAAAGTAATCGGCGCTGAAGGCAAGTCGTAGCCCTGATCGCAGGGCGAGGAGAGTGCATCGCATGCACCGCATGATCGGTCTCGTAGGAATGCTCGCGATGATGGTGCTGGCATTTCTTTTCTCCACGAATCGCCGCGCCATCCGAGGGAAAACAGTCGCTTGGGGGCTAGGACTTCAAATCGTCTTCGCCTTCCTCGTCATGCGGTGGGAATACGGCCGCTGGCTTTTTCAGGAAGCAGGCGCGGGCGTGAACTGGATGCTCGACTTCGCGTTCTACGGTTCTTCGTTCGTATTCGGCGACCTCGGCAAAAAAGGTTCGCCGATGGGTTTCTTCTTCGCTTTTCAGGTTTTGCCGACAATCATTTTCATCGCCGCGTTTTTCGCCGTCCTTTATTACTTCGGCGTCATGCAGTTCATCATTAAAATCGCCGCAATCGTGATGACGCGCCTCATGGGCGCAAGCGGCGCCGAATCCCTCAACGTTGCCGCCAGTATTTTCATGGGCCAGACAGAAGCGCCCCTCACGATCCGGCCTTTCTTGCCCGAAGTTACCCATTCAGAATTGATGACGATCATGACCAGCGGCATGGCCCACGTTTCCGGCGGAATGATGGCTGCCTACATTGCCTACGGGGTCGAAGCGAAACACGTTCTCGCCGCCGTCATCATGACGGCCCCAGGAACGATCCTGCTTTCGAAAATGCTCGTGCCAGAAACCGAAAAGCCCGTCACTTCGGGCCGCGTCGAAATGGCGGAGATGGAACGCGACCGGAACGTTCTCGCCGCGTTAACCCGAGGCACAACCGACGGTTTAAGCCTCGCGCTCAACGTCGGCGCGATGCTGATCACTTTCATCGCAATGATTTATCTTGTCGACGGTTGTTTTAGCGCCGTCCACAACTTCTTCGCGATGCACGGCTTCAACTGGTTCCCGTCAAGCATCGAAGGAATTATTGGCTGGATTCTCGCGCCCATCGCGTGGCTCATCGGAATTCCTTGGCATGACGCGCACACAATCGGCAATCTTCTCGGCCTTCGCATGGTTACTAACGAACTCGTCGCTTTCCAGCGGCTCGGCCCGATGAAAGACGCGCTTGATCCGCGCTCCTTCACCATCGCCACTTTCGCTCTTTGCGGCTTCGCGAATTTCAGCTCCATCGGAATTCAAATTGGCGGCATCGGCGCTCTCGCTCCCAATAAACGCACCGACCTTGCCCGCCTCGGCATTCGCGCCATGTTGTGCGGCACGATGGCCAATTTCATGTCCGCCGCAATTGTCGGAGTCATGCTGAAATGACGTCGTCTCGTCCCGCGCCGGCAGCGCGCACCACTGAATTTGCGCGTGCCGACCGTGCCGCGAAGTACATCGTCGCAAAAACAAAGCTCCGGCCGAAAATCGCGCTCGTGCTTGGCTCCGGTCTCGGCGCTTTTGCTGACAAGCTCGCCGGCGCTACGAAAATCCCATATCAAAAGATTCCCGGCTTTCCGCGCTCCACTGCAGAAGGCCACGCAGGGCGTCTGGTCATCGGCAAAGTGGGCAATATTGAAGTCGCAGCGATGCAGGGCCGCGTCCACGCCTACGAAGGCTACTCCGCGAAGGAAGTCGTCTTCCCGATGCGCGTACTTGGACGCCTCGGAATCCGCACCGCAATCCTGACAAACGCCGCCGGCGGCATCGATCTCAATTACAAACAGGGAGCGCTCGTCGCGATCAGCGACCACATCAACCTACAAGGCACGAATCCGCTCACCGGTCCCAATGACGCTCGCTTCGGGCCGCGCTTTCCCGACATGACGCAAGCCTACGCGAGGCCGTACCGCGAGATCGCGCTAGCCGAAGCGAAGCGCCTCGGCATCGATTTGCGGGAAGGTGTTTACGCCGCGCTTTCCGGCCCCAGCTACGAAACGCCCGCGGAAATTCGTTATCTCAGGACGATTGGAGCCGATCTGGTCGGCATGTCCACGGTTCCCGAGACAATTGTCGCGCGCCACATGGGAATTCGGGTTCTCGGAATTTCATGCGTCACGAATATGGCCGCGGGAATTCTCGATCAGCCAATTAATCATGCCGAAGTGATGGAAACCGGCGAACGCGTGAAAACGCATTTTATAGCGCTGCTTCGCGCCGTAATTCCGCGCATCGCAGCCGATGCAAAGTAGAAGCACCTGAAAGGCGGCCTCATGACCGAATATGACGCATTAATTGCAGCGGCAAAGCAGGCTCGTGAAAACGCTCACGCGCCGTACTCTAATTTCCGAGTCGGCGCAGCACTTCGCGCAAAATCGGGCCGTGTATTCACGGGCTGCAATATCGAAAACGCAACGCTCGGCCTCACCTGCTGCGCCGAACGCACCGCCATATTCAAAGCCGTCTCCGAAGGTGAGCGCGGCTTCGAAGCAATTGCAGTGGTGGCTGACACGGATGTGCTCACGCCCCCGTGCGGCGCCTGTCGCCAAATCATCTGGGAATTTTGTGGCGACGTTCCGGTCATCCTCGCGAATCTAAAAGGCAAAGTTCGGCATGAAACAATGGGCACCCTATTGCCGCACGCTTTCGATTCGTCGTTCCTTTAGAGAGCGGGTCTCGCCAATGCGATTTGGACATCAAACGATGACTTGCTGGACCCGACGAGCGGTAGCAAGAAGCTTTGTTCCGGCGATAGCCGCGATTGTATTCGCTGGACCTTTCCAAACGAAGCCAACTGATGGAAAACTTCTTTGCCAAGGGCAATACTCTCGCAAAAATACAATTAGGGGAGCTGCGAACGCTTGGCTCCCGACTGACCGATGGCGCGTGTACATGTTGCCGGACAGGTCGTATGCGGTACAGACGGAACTTGAGCCGTTCGATAAGGAAACGAGTATTCGGCAAACCTTTACGCTAGCCAGCGATTTCAGACAGACGGGCTTCAGTTCAAATAGCAAATGGCACAATATTTCTTGCGAATTCAATGCTACGAGGCTTCAATGCAGCATTCGCGTTACGTTCCCAAACAATTCGTCCGGGTCCGCATCACTAGATCAAACCCCGCCTTATGTTTTCATGCCTGTTGCAGACGCCTTTCCCTTCGACTTGACCTGGTTTTGCCAAACGTTGGTTTCGCAGTTGGACCACACAGCCGGTCGAAAAATCAAGTTGCCTGTTATAAGCATTCGAGAGGGCAAATCGAAAGACGAAATCGAACTTGGGATAGAGGAATGGGAGCAAGTCGAATACTTGGGTCAGGAAAAGATAACGATTCTGAATCGCGAGATTCTAGCGCACAAATTTCGGGAAGACGATGCAGAAAAACCAGGCGGCGAAAACAGACTCTTAATCTGGATGTCGGACTCGGGAATTGTTCTCCAGATCTCGAGCGCGGAAGAAGGCCCTGACATCCTCCTAACGGACTATCAAGGCCCTCCCCTCTAGGATATCGCTTCCATTTGATAACCAATGCGACTGCAAAGGCACAAAATATGACACGACAAGAATATGCATTCGACAGCTCGAAGAGAGGCATGTTTCATATTTTCCGCGCCTTTCATCTGCGTTCGTCTGTGTTCATCTGTGGTTTCGCATTTCTTCTCGCGTGTACCTCCGCACTAGCGCAGGGCAAAGACAAAGCCGACCTCCTCGTCACCCACGGCACAGTCGTCACTATGGACGCCCAGCGCCGCATCATCGACGACGGCGCAGTCGCAGTCCGCGCAGATTCGATCATTGCCGTCGGGAAAACAGCCGACCTTGAGGCTCACTACGAAGCCGGGAAAACAATCGATGCGCACGGCGCCATCATCATGCCCGGCTTGATCAACGCCCATGCTCACGCAGGCATGAGCCTCTTCCGGGGCATCGCCGACGATCTTTCCCTCGACGAGTGGCTCAACAAATACATTTTCCCCGCCGAAGCGCGTAACGTCACCGAAGACTTCGTCGTCTGGGCTACGCGCCTCAGCCTTCTCGAAATGGTGCGCGGGGGCACCACCACGTATTGCGACATGTACTACTTCGAAGACGCCGTCGCCCGCGTCACGAAGGAAGCAGGCATGCGAGGTGTCCTCGCCGAAACCATCATCGATTTTCCTGCACCCGACAACAAGACCACGGCCCAAGCCTTCGACTACACTCAGAAGTTCCTCGATCACTGGAAAGGCGATCCACTCATCACCGCCGCCGTCGGCCCCCACTCGATTTACACGCTGTCGGAAAAAACACTGCAGGATTCAGCAGCACTCGCGCGCCGCAATCAAGCGCCCATTGCGATTCATATCGCTGAAGCTGCGTTCGAGCTGCAACAAAGTCGCGAGAAGCATGGCGTCACCCCTGTCGCGTATCTCGAGCGCATCGGCCTCCTCGGCCCGGATGTAATCGGCGCGCACTGCATCTGGGTCGACGCTGCCGACATTGCGATCCTCACGCACTTCGGCGTCGGCTGCACTCACAATCCATCAAGCAACATGAAGACTGCCGCTGGTGTAATGCCCGTCGTCGATATGCTCGCAGCCGGACAGGCAGTTGGCCTCGCCACCGACGGCGCTGCGAGCAACAACGATCAGGACATGTTTGAAGAAATGGATCTCGCAGCAAAACTTCAAAAGATTGCGCGCCGCGATCCGCGCGCCCTGCCCGCTCAACAAGTGGTTGAGATGGCGACAATCACCGGCGCACGAGCGTTGCACCTCGAAAAGCAGATCGGTTCGCTGGAAGCCGGCAAAAAGGCAGACCTCATCATCGTCGAGACAACCGCCCCGCACACGATTCCGATGTACAACGTCTACTCAGATCTCGTGTATGCGCAGAAAGCTGCAGACGTGAGAACCGTGGTCATCAACGGAAGGATCGTAATGGAGGATCGCCGCCTGCGTATGCTCGACGAGCCGGGGATCATTCAAAAAGCTCAGGAGTACAAGAAGAAGATCGAAGCATCACTCAACGCGCCGCCAGTCAAATAAGGTCTTAAGCCGCTCTCACTCTCTCACTTATTCTGTGCCACCGTTCGCTGTCGCTGAAGTTTCAGCGCGATCGATCGCAACGTATCCGGGATGTTCTTGTTCGTCGACAAGATTTTCAAATCGGCCGCAGAAAGTCTCGGCAGCAAGTGCAGGGAAATATCCAGCGGCGTTTTGGGATTGTTCGTCAGGTTTTTCATGATCACATAGCTCTTCATGAATTTCCGAGTCAGCGAAATCACCCGAAAAACTTCCTCCGAGAGATTCGTCATCTTGCTGAAACTTTCCACTTCCGAATCCGTGAGCCGCGGCGATTGCAGCACACATCGTTGAACCAGCTTGTTGGGATCTTTGATCAGGATCATCCGGGCTTCGCGATTTCCTTTGAGCGCCATTGTGAGCCGCTGGACCACGTTCATTTTCGTAATCTGCTTCAGAAGTGTGTCGCGCTTCACCGGGTCGGGTTCCGCTTCCTTCGCGGCATCTTCCAGCTCTTTAAGGGAGATCGGCTCGTTCTTGTGGATTTCAGCGAGCAACAGCTGCTGTTCTGCGGATGCCGCTTGCGATTGGGTGAGCGCCTCCGCCAGATGCCAGTCAGAACTGAGCCGCTCCATATTGTCGAGTAGCGCTTGAATTCCCGCCGCCGTCAGATGGCGCGCGGCACGCGTTACGTGCGCCGCAGGACATGACTCATTTCTCGCCAGCGCATCTGCGACGCCCGGTTTATCAGCAGCGTATTCGGCGCAGTATTTAAAAAGATGCGGGTCGGCGTCAGCGCGCGTCAGCGCGGCGACAAAGGATGCAGGAGGAAGCGTCAGCAAAACCCCTTGTGCCCTCTCAGCAATCGAAGCATCGGCGTCGGCAGCCAGCACCGCGAGCAATTCTGCGCGATCCTCGGGCGCAAGTGGAACCCCGCCCGAGCACACCGCAAGCTTTCGTTCCGGCCGGGCTTGTCCCGAACGGATCTCTGCCCGAACTTCCGCGCTAATGGGAATCTCCGGATGGAGTTTTCAGATCATTACGCGTTAATTTGATACTGCCGGGCACGCCGGGCTGCCCGAATGGCGGAACTGTCTGACCGTTCAATTCCAGAACGACGCCGCCCGAATCACTCGCCGTGATTTCCAGCCATTCACGCGCCTCGAACTGCTTCGCTTCGTCCGTCTCCACGAAATGATTGAACACCGTATTTCCATCGGCCACAATCGTCAGAATCACCGCTTTGCTCGTCTGCACCTTCAACTCCAGCGGATCCGCTGCCGGGGCAGGATTGGTAACCACATTTTGCGCCGCAGAATCGGCCGCGACCGGTGTCCCTTCAGAAACCGAAGCGGGCGACGTCTTGTGAAAATGCGCCAGAATGCGGCTGCCGAATCGCACATAGACCAACGCCGCAACCCCCAGAATCACGAGCAGCGCAATCGCCGCCACCGCCACCGGCTTCCAATCGCGCGGCATCTCCATCGGTGGGTCGGGAACCACCCCTGCGTCTACTCGGCCTTTCGTCTCAAGAGCGTACTCAGCCACCATGCTGTCTTCGTCCAGCCCGAGAAATCGCGCCACCGAGCGAATGAATCCCCGGTTGAACACCCCTCCGGGCAACTTGTCCCAGTGCTCGTTCTCGATTGCTTCCAAAAATCGCGTGCTGATGCGCGTCGCCGCGGACACTTCTTCCAAAGAAACGCCTCTCATCTCGCGTTCGCGCTTCAAGTGTTCGCCGAATGGTGTCGATGACATCTCTGAGGGACCCGAAGCCCACGAAAAATATAGGCGTCGGTGCAGGGTGTGTCAATCGCGGCCGCTCGATATCTCAAACATCGCGGAGAACCACCCATTTGCCTTACGTCAATCGCCCCGCGATGCCCATTGCGGTAACTGAAAACGGTTCACTATAATGTCAACGTTGCCCGATAAGATCCCAGACCCGATTCCCCGTCTTCCGGCTGAACCGGTCCGAAGAGCCAATGATGGCAAAGTCTTCGGCGGCGTCGAGCGGCGCCGAAATCCGCGCACCGTGCCCGAGCCCGCTGAAGCCACGGAAGTCACGGTTTTCCATGAGCTTGGGAAAGCTCTCACATCTTCGCTTCAGCTCGACCAGGTCCTCCGCACCATCATGGAGAAGATCAACGAAGTTCTCCGGCCCGATACTTGGTCGCTCCTGCTAATGGACGCCGATAAAGGCGAGCTCTATTTTCAGATCGCGACCGGCAAAGGCGCCGAAGCGCTGAAGGATGTGCGTATCAAATTGGGGCAGGGACTCGCAGGCTGGGTCGCGCAAACAGGTGAAGTCGTCGTCGTCCCCGACACCTCGAAAGATTCTCGCTTCTTCGCAAAAGTTGACGAGCGCACAAAGATGGAAACACGCTCGATCGTCGCCGTCCCCGTGCGCTTTCGCGATCATTGTCTGGGCGTCATCGAACTCATCAACTGTATCGGTCCGGAAGGTTTCAGCCAGCGCGATCTCGCTCTCCTCGAAGCGCTCGCTGACTACGCTGCAATCGCGATCGAAAATGCGCGCCACGTTCAGCGCATTCACGAACTGACGATCACCGACGATTGCACCAGCCTCTACAACGCGCGCCATCTGAATTTCATGCTCGATACGGAGATCTACCGCTCGCACCGGTATGCGTTCGAATTTTCGCTGATCTTCATCGACCTCGACCATTTCAAAAACGTCAACGACACATACGGCCACTTGATGGGCTCGAAGCTCCTCGCCGAAATCGGCGCCGCCATCAAAGAGAAGTGCCGCATGATCGATCTCGCTTTCCGCTATGGAGGCGACGAGTTCGTCGTCCTGTTGCCGCAAACTTCGAAGGAAAATGCCCTCGGCGTCGCCCGCCGCCTCCACAAACTGATTCGCGAAGCCACGTGGCTCGCGGACCCCGGCATCAGCGTGCAAATCACCGCCAGCGTCGGCGTTGCCTCGTACCCGACGGACTCTCGCACAAAAGCTGAGTTGCTGCATCTCGCCGACGAAGCCATGTACCTCGTCAAGAACACCACGCGCGACAGCGTAGCCGCTGCCGGCGTCGGGCTCCTTCCTCTTTCTGCTCCTATCCCTCAAAGCTGATACCACCTCGCGCTCCGAGTCATCGACCTTCGGCATTTTCCACAAGAACCATAGCGCTCCTTGATTCACCCGTGTCACCGTGTTAGTCTGCGCGCACATCAACATTTGCAATCAGCACACAGAGATAGCGGAGGCGAGCGAAAATTCATGGCCAATGAAGCGCTGGGAATGATCGAGACCAAAGGACTGGTGGGCTCGATTGAAGCTGCCGATGCCATGGTGAAAGCCGCCAACGTGATTCTCATCGGCAAGGAATATATCGGCGCAGGGTATGTCACCGTGATGGTTCGCGGCGATGTAGGCGCCGTGAAAGCTGCCACCGATGCAGGCGCTGCAGCCGCGCGCCGTGTTGGTGAACTTGTTGCCGTCCACGTAATTCCGCGCCCGCACGAACTCGTGGAAGAAATTTTGCCGGGCGGCGGACTTTCCCGCACTCCGAAGAAGTAGCCAGGTGGTTCTTTGAGCCTGCGCGATCGCGACCTGATTTCGATCCAGGAAGCCCGTCAAGCCGTCGAGCGGGCGCATGAAGCCCAGAAGAAGTTCGCCGGATTTTCCCAGGAACAGGTAGACGCCGTCGTCGAGGCTTGCGCAAACGCAGCAACCGAAGCAGGCGAATCGCTCGCGCGCCTCGCCGTCGAAGAAACCGGTTACGGCAACGTCCCCGACAAAATCACGAAGAATCGTCTCGCCTCGGTTAACGTTCCGCGCGCGATTCGCGGTATGAGAACTGTCGGCATCATCCGCGAAGACCGCGAAAAGGGAATCATCGAAATCGCCGCGCCGGTCGGCGTGGTCGCCGCGATCATTCCGTCGACGAATCCCACGTCCACTACAATTTACAAAACTCTCATCGCGCTCAAAGCTCAGAACGCGATTGTCCTCAGCCCGCATCCCACAGCGATGCGCTGTATTTGTGAATCTGCGTCTGTGCTGAACCGCGCGGCGCTGAAAACGGGCGCACCGGAAGGCCTCATCACCTGTCTCGAGCACCCCACGATGCAAGGCACTGAAGCGCTGATGAAGCACCGCCTCACCGGTGTGATCCTCGCGACCGGCGGCACTGGTCTTGTTCGCGCCGCTTACAGTTCGGGCCGCCCCGCTTATGGCGTAGGGCCAGGCAATGTTCCGGCACTGATCGAGCGCACCGCAAATGTGAAGAAAGCGGTCGCGGATATTTTCGCGGGTAAGACTTTCGACTACGGCACGATCTGCTCGTCCGAGCAAGCGATCGTCACCGAGGATGCCATTCGCGAACAGGTGCTCGACGAATGCCGCAAGCAGGGCGCGTATTTTCTTTCCGCTGACGAAATCACACGCCTCGGCTCGCTTGTTTTTCACGGTGGCGCGCACGTGCCGAACACGCAAGTGGTTGGCCGCCCGGCGACGACGATCGCCGAGATGGCCGGAATCAAAGTTCCGCCGTCGACGCGCGTTTTGGTTGCGCAGCTCGACGGCATCGGCCGCGATGTTCCGCTCTCCGCCGAAAAACTTTCGCCGATTCTCGCGTTCTACTCCGCCCCGAATCTCGCGGCGTCTATCGACATCTGCGTCCGCCTCCTTCTGCACGGCGGCGCGGGCCACACCGCTTCGATTCACTCGCAGAGCGAATCCGCAGTGAAGCAGTACGGCCTCGCTGTCCCCGCGTTTCGCATCGCTGTCAACACGTCGTCGGTCCATGGCTCGATCGGCTATTCCACAAATTTGTTTCCGGCGATGACGCTCGGCTGCGGCTCGCCGGGCGGCAACATCACGTCGGACAACATCGGCCCGCAACATCTGATGAACGTGAAGCGCGTGGCTTGGGAATCGCGCCCCGTGGAGCACCGCACAATTCCAGCCGGCCAGCGCCTCGCGGCGATGTCTGTGCCGGAACAAAAATCGGTTGCAGCGTCAGCAGGTTCTTCCGCGTCTGCTTCCAGTTCCGCCACTTCGGGCGCTTCAGGTGTTTCGGGCGCCTCATCCTTCACACAGCCCGTGAAAAGTGGGAATTTGGCTTTCTCCGCGGCTACTTCTGCTTCCGCGCCATCGACGATTCCGACTCCCGCTGCCGCGCCCGCCGCGCAACCGAAAGCAATCGCTGCCGCAGCTGCCGCTGCAAAATCAACGGTCCTGTCTGCTGCCGTCGCTGCCGCAGCAGCGTCAGCGCCAGTTCCAGATCGCCAGACGATCGCGCGAATCGTCGAGCAAGTTTTCACCGCGCGCGGTATTCCGCGCCGTGGAGCTTCAGCGCCAGCCGTAACCGCGATAGCGTCCTCGCCGGCCGCTTCCACCGCCGTCGCCTCTGCCCCTGGTTTTTCGGGCGCCCCAACCTCCACGCCGTCCGTGAAGGGTGGGGCTTTTGCGACGTCCACGCCGCCTTCCGCGGCAAATCCAGCTCCCATCGCAGTCGCTCCGCCTCCGCAAATTTCCGCCCCCACTCCCGCGCATCCGCTTCCTCCACCGATCGAAGTCGCCGAATTCCTCAGCGAGAATGACGTCCGCATGGCGCTGACACGCAATCTGAAGTTATATATAGGCCCGAAAACGATTCTCACGCCTTCCGCGAGCGACCTCGGCCGCGAGCACGATATCTTCATCGTTACGGACATCATTCCAGCCCCCAAAAAGCGCCGCTTCGAGTCCTGAGATCGGTCTCGCTCGAGGTTAATCGGCAGATCGCTCGACCCCCCTTTACCGTTGATTAGAACTGGTGTCGGTCTCATGTTTTCAGTGGTTTGCGAGGAGTTCAAATCGCGGTACCGTATATTAGAAACGACGAAAGGCTTAACACAGAGGGTCCTGAGAACGGCCACAGAGAACACGGAGGGAGCTGGGGAGTCTGGCGAGATCGGTGTTTCGCCAGCGTTGAAAGTTCAAATTGTTTTTCGTTTATCACAGCGCACGGTAGCACGAAGGAGGAGAAAAATTCGACTGGCCAATGGTATAGCGCGCGAACAGTCAGTCCCGGTACTGTACTTTCCGTAGAGAGTTGAAGAACGAAGCGAAGAATTGGCAAATGATCCCGGAATCTGAGTTTGCTGCAGGGACCTTAAGCCAACCTCCGGGAGAAAGAAAGAGCGGGCTGAGTCTGACTGTGGCACGCTAAAGAAACGCAAGTGGTGGTGGGATTGTTGAGTGAAAGCCCAATTCTGTCGAGGGACAGAGTTTCCCGTTGACTCCCAGGGGGATGAAATGAAGAGGACCATCGCCGTACTGACTCTGATACCGATCCTGCCTCCTTTGCAGGTAGCTAGAGGACAGAATCATGATCGTCTTGTGCTGCCAAATCCAAAACTATTGCGATGCAGCTCCTCCGATTGCTTTCAATTATGGTCCGAAGCCATGGAACAGAAAGTCATATTCCCAAAGCAGATAATCGTTGATATGGATCAAGGTTGCATCTACGGCCTGACGGCAATGTACGACAAATCGGTCTCGGTGGATCAGATCGTATCTGCGATTGATGATCGCTATAAGCAATGGACCGTTAGCGGTCTGAACCATCCGTCCCTGCACGTATGGCGTGTGGAGGACCAGAAGTTCTCAATTCAAGTTACTGTAGCCAGCAAGGAAGATGAAAAACGAAATGGAGCGGAGACAGGAGCAAGACAGGCCATATACATTGCCTTTGGGGGAAAATCCGCATGTGGCACTCCTTAACGGGCGTGCAACTTCACCGAACCATCGCGCATCGTTTTGTGTTTGAATAGACGCAGGGGGAATCGAGGGACGCCATGGCCGAATCAGGTGAAAACAGAAACGAAGACCGCTGCGGAAAATGCGGCGCCGATATTGATTCCACCCGCCGCGTCGATTTCACGCTGAAAGACGGCACGCGCGTCTGCGATTCCTGCTTCGTGAAGGGCACGCGAAGCCCCACGCACTCCTCTGAAAAATCCTTCGGCTAGTCGTTTCGCCGGTTAAGATCACCCGATCACGACTGTTGGCTTTCTTCGGTCCAAGATTCTGTTTGTAAGCCGCAAGTACTCGTGTACTGTTGCGATACTTAACGGCTTCCGACCGCGTCAGAGTTACGGAGATTTTGAATTGTCGACCGCGAACCGCAAAATTCTCGGCAAAGATCCCAAGAAAGCTTTAGCAGCGCTGTTGATTCTCATTTTTGCCCGGTCAGCATCGGCCGACGTGACGATAACAGAGCGGAGCGGCTCTCGAGCAAGCAGCCCGCAAACTGATCGGGTTCGAAGAATAATGGTCAAGGGACTGAAAATGAGGATCGAGTCCCAAAATGACAAAAAGCTATTCGTTACGGTCTACGATCTCGATGCTGGTCAGGAAACAGTCTGGGAAGCGAACGGCAAGACCGCTAGCGTGTTCGATTTATCGGCCGAAAGTGGAAAACACAAAAAAGAAATGAAAACGGTCAAGAGTTCCATTCTTCCGACCGGACAGAAAGGGCAGGTGCTCGGGGCGAGTTGTGAAATGTTCAAGTACGAAGTGGAGGTTGCTCCGCCTTCTGTTCCTAGATTCCTTAATTCCTTGACCGGCACATTATGTGTCTCCAGTGACATTCCCGGTAGCAGGGATTTCGCGCAGTTCGCGGAGGCCGCAAAGACCCGAGGCTATTTTCTCGGTGCGACGAGCGACTTCGTCAATCCCCGCAGCGCACTTTTTTCTGCAATTGCTGACCTGAATGCCCTAGTGCTCGAGAGAACCGAGAGGTGGGAAATGCTCGGAGGGCCCGGAGTCGGGTTCTACGGCACGGAAGCGTCAAATGAAGTGTATTCCGTGCTTACGGACATTACGAATGAGCCGATATCGGACGACCTCTTTCGCGTTCCCGACGGCCGGAAGATTAAGAAGGACCGTACCATGGGATCCTCAATACCCATTGGGCTTAATACAGACCAAACGCGTTCCGTACTAGCGCGAGCAGGTTCCGCGACGAAGAATTAGTCGAGCTCGTCGACGTGCCTCACTCATCCCGCAGCGCGACCATCGGATCGAGCCTCGCAGCCCGCCGGGCTGGAATGTAGCAAGCGATCAGCGACACTGCAGTCAGCAGTAGCGGAGCTGCCGATAGAACCACCGGATCGAAGCTGTCGACGCGATAGAGCAAGCTCGATAGCACCTTGCCGACCGCCACCGAGAGCACCAGCCCAACGGCAGCGCCAATCGCGGTCAGCACCAGACCCTCGCGCAACATCATCCGAAGCGCGTCCGACGCATTCGCGCCAAGCGCCATGCGAATGCCAATTTCGCGCGTCCGCATCGCAACCGTGTACGCCCTCACGCCGTACAAGCCAATCGCCGCCAGCAGCAATGCAACGCCGCCGAAAATCACGAACATCCTGGCACCGGTGCGCACGATCCAGAGATCGAAGCTGCTGTCGACGTGCATGCGCATCGTCTTGAGCGCGAGGATCGGTAGCTGCGGATCAACGTCTCGAATTGCCCCGCGCACGGTTTCCAGCATTTGCGCTTCCGCTTGAGGCCCTTGAATATTCGTGCGCAAGTGAATGGTCATGTCCGACTGGTACGGCTGCCCGAATGGTGTGTAAACGTGCGGCGGCCAGCTTTTGCCCGTCACGCCTTCCTGCACGTTGCCCACAATTCCCACCACTTCTGCATCGACGGGCACTTCGTTCCCGCCTCCGGAGCCGAGCCGAATGTGCTTGCCGATGGCATCGCCGCCGGGCCAGAGGCGGTCAGCCGCAAACTGATCGAGAACGGCTACTGGATGATCGCTGCCGCTGTCGTCTGAGCCCGAGAAACTGCGGCCTCGCAACAGAGGAATCCCGATCGCCTGAAAGTAGTCGTCACTCACGATGTTGTAGCGGCATTCAACGCCGCTGGCAGCGTTCGCGGAGCTGCCTGCAGCGCCCGCACCAGGGGCGAGCGGCGCGTCGCTCGAGCGCTGAACGGTTTTACCAAGCGAGACCATTCCGAAGGGAACGGTGGCGGCAAGGCCCACCGACTCGACGCCAGGCGTGGTGCGCAGACGCTCAACCATCGAGCGGTAGACTTCGCGCCCGCGCGTTTCGTTGTAGCCCGCGAGGTTTGCGTCAACTTCCGCTACGATTTCACCGGACGTTCGAAACCCCGGTTCCACTCTTGCCGCGCGCACAGAACTGCGAATGAATAGACCCGCAGCACTCAGCAGCATGAGCGAAAGCGCAATTTGACCCATTACGAGAAGATTGCGGCGCGAAAAAACGCCCCGGCGCCGTCCTGCAGCATCATCGGCGCGCTCGCCAATTTTCAACCCGGCAAAAAGGCTCCGTCCGGATAGATTCAAGGCAGGGCCAAGTCCGAAAAGAATCGTACTGAGCAAGCAAAAACCAACTGTCGCAGCGAGCACGCGAATATCGGGCCCGGCACTGTAGACGAGATCGAGCGGCGCAATTTGCGTCATCGATCTTATGAGTGCGCCCGTGCTCCAGTAAGCCACCGCGAGTCCAGCTGCGCCTCCTGCAAGCGCAAGCAGGAATCCTTCCGCTAGAAGTTGCCGCAGAATGTCCGCGCGGCTACCGCCCAGGGCCAGGCGAATCGCAATTTCCTTTCCTCGCGTGGTACTGCGCGCAAGCATCATGTTCGCCACATTGAGTGACGCGATGAGCAGCACTACTCCTGCCACCGCCAGCAACAGGGAGGCAGGAATCAGCAGCTGCGAATCGTCTATGGGTTGCGTCGAAATGCCAAGCCGCGCGAGCGGACGCGCGATGAACATCTGATCCTTGTCGGTCTCGGGGTAAGCTTTTGCGGTCTGCGAGGCAACGGTTGTGAGCAACGCATCCGCTGATTTCTGCGAGACGGCGGACTGCAGCCGGCCGACCACGATGAGCGAGTAGTTGTCGCGCGCAGCGAGCGGACGGCCGTGGCCTTCAAAGTCGTTCATGGCCAATTCGTAAACGCCGAGCGGCAGGTAGAGTTCAGAGCTGATCATCGCGGTGGTTCCGGTAAAGCCCTGCGCCGCGATTCCAACGATCGTGTAGACGCGGCCATTGATGCGCAAGGTTTTCCCGAGCAGTTGCGGATCGGCGCCGTTTTTCTTCCAGTATGAATAGCTCACAATCGCGACGGGCACTGCTGAAGCCGGCCGCTCTTCTTCCGGCGTGAATGCACGACCCTGGAAAAGCGGCACGCCGAACGTGGTGAAGTAGTTGGCGGAGACGATATCCGCGAATACGCGGCGGGTGGAGTCACCTTCCGAGAGGCCTACCATCGCCAGATTGTGCGCGAGGACGCTGGAGAAGACGCTGCGATTCTCTCGAAGCTCGGTGTACTCAGGATAGGAAAAGGCGCGATAGTCGGGTTTGTGCACGTCCCGGCTGTAGAGCCCTACCAGCTCTGACGGATTGTGAATCACGAGCGGCTTGAGGAGGAAAGCGTTCACCAGGCTGAAAATGGCTGTATTCGCGCCAATCCCGAGCGCCAAGACAGCCACGGCCGCAAAAGTGAATCCGGGATTCTTGCGAAACATTCGCGCGCCGAAGCGCAAATCGCGGACCAGATTGCTCATGAACTTCCTCCCATGTTGCGGCGCCAGTGACAGCACGTCTTGCATGCGACTGTAGAGCTCGCGTGCGACTACAGGTCTTACGTGCGAGGGTCCCGGAAAGTTCCCTCACGAGTGCCCTTACTCGTTCGATGGCGCAAAAGCAATCGATACAGGCAAGCCGGTATTGTAGCGGGTGATAGCCTCGGAATGTGACATTGTAAGCGATTGCGAAACACCGGTCCCTTGAATGAGTTGTCATGACGGCGATCAAAAACACGCCAGCCCACAAAGACCAGCACGGCAAAGCCTACTCCATGCTGCGTCGGTTTTTCGCAATCTTAGGACCGGGGCTAATTACCGGAGCCGCGGACGACGATCCTTCCGGCATCTCGACATATTCCGTCGCAGGTGCGGCTTACGGCTACACCACTTTATGGGTCGCGCTCATTACGTTTCCACTCATGACCTCAGTTCAATTGATGTGCGCGAGGCTAGGTATCGTCACTGGTCGAGGATTAGCAGCTTCCGTGCGGGTCTATTATCCGCGCTGGGTGCTTTGGGGCGCATGCCTGATCCTCGCCGTAGCGAACGTTATCAACATCGGCGCTGATCTAGGGGGCATGGCGGAGGCGACGGAACTGATCACTGGTGTCCGGCCGCTCGTGTGGATTCCGGTTTTTGCGGTGCTGATCATTGTGCTGATGTTCTGGGCGTCGTACAAAATAATGGCGCACGTTTTCAAGTGGATGACGCTGGTGTTGTTCGCGTACGTGCTTGCTTCGTTCTTTGCGCACGTGGATTGGAGGCGGGCACTCGTCGTCACGTTCGTGCCGCACATCGAGTGGTCGCGCGGATTCCTGGCGGTGCTGGTTGCAATACTAGGTACGACGATTTCTCCTTATCTTTTCTTTTGGCAAGCGGCTGAGGAAGTGGAAGAAAAACGAGAGAAGGGAGAAGAGGGCGGCCGGAAAAAAGTTGAGATCGGGTACGAATTGAAATGTGCGCGCACGGATACCGTGTCCGGAATGCTGTTCTCGAACTTGATTATGTATTTCATTATTCTCACCACCGCCGCTACTCTCCATGCTCACGGTCACACGGACATAACGACGGCCCGTCAGGCGGCTGAGGCATTGCGTCCGTTGGCGGGTGACGGCGCGTACTGGCTTTTCACGCTGGGATTGATTGGAACGGGAATGCTAGGCGTGCCGGTGCTCGTGGGATCCTGCGCGTACGCCGTGGCTGAGGCGGCAGCGTGGCCTGGGTCAGTAGCCGATAAGCCGAATCAGGCGCGCAAGTTTTATGCCGTGATGGCTGTGGCAATGGTGCTGGGGCTGGCGCTGAATTATTTTGGTTTGAATGCGGTGAAGATGCTTTTCTGGTCGGCAGTGATCAATGGTCTTCTGGCACCGCCGCTGATATTGCTTGTGATTTTGCTGACAAGCAGCCGGAAAGTGATGGGGAGCCGCGTAAATCCACCCCTGCTTAAGTACTTGGGCTGGGCTACATTTGCGGTGATGACGGCGGCTGCGGTTGGAATGCTGGTTACGTCGTAGGCGTCGGACGATCTAGCAACACCCTTCGTCGGCTGCGGCTCCTCCCTTCGTACCTCAGCGCAAGCAGGCCTACGATTCCGCCACGGCGGACTCGGATGGCGAGCTAGGTCGGATCGTCAAAATCGCGAGACGATGAATAGGCCGCCGCCGATCGCGATCGCGTCTTCGAGACAGGCGATAACGACGTCGGGAACTTTGAGCGCACTCACAAGCCCTGTGCGCGCCTTGTACCCGCCAAATGTACCGACTAGAGCACCTGCAATCCCGAGGAACGCGCCGATTGCGGCCGACTGCGCGCCCGCCACGGCGACACAGATACCGCTCAGTGCGCCAAACAGGATGCGGGCAATCAGACCGGGAGGTTTCGTGCGCGCCGGCGTCGAGGGCAGCTGGTCAGTCACCAGTTCGACGATCGCGAGCAGAACGAAAAAGATTACCGCTCCGAGCGAGCCCATGAACGAGAGGTGCGTACCTTGGAGATTCAGCCAGCCTTTATGCGCCGCATACGCTACCACGGCGGGTGCGGTGAGAGATCGCAGTCCGGCGATCACTCCGATCAGGAATGCCAGAAGCATTACTTCGGATGAACTCATTCGCGACCTCCTCGCAGTGCCATTCCGCCTGCATATTACTACAGCAGACTTTCGGGGCGTAGATATTGGGAGGGACGAACAACTCAGTTGTTGGACAGGTGCGGGGGCGTCGCGGTTGTGGCGGGCTAACCTCTCACCTATACTCGGCTTCTAACGAAACGAAGGGGAATCGCGAGTGCGAAATCAAGAAGCGGCGCGGTATGCGCGATGGGCGGCGATGATGGCGGTTGTTATTGCGCTCGCCGTCGCCGGAGTGTACGCGAAACGCGCGATTCAGACGGCGCGCGCCCGCCGCTCAGTTCCCACAGTGGTGCCTGCTACCGTTCAGCAGCAATCCGCTGAGTTTAAATTCACAAAAATGGAGCAGGACCGCGCGATTTTCACGATTCGCGCTTCGCAAGCCACGCGATACAAGGATCAGGACCGGAGCCTTCTCGAAGATGTGTGGATAACGATTTACGGCCGCGCCGGGGATCGCAACGACAACATTCACACGCGGGAGTGCAGCTACGAGCCGACGTCCGGGGACGTGCATTGCCAGGGCGACGTGCAAATCGATATTCAAGGCGCAAATCCAGCTTCCGGGAAACCTGCCGATAAAGAGCTCGAAGTGAAGACCAGCAATCTTTCGTTCAACCGCGATACGGGAGAGGCCTCGACGCCCGAAAAAGTGGAGTTCCAATCGCCGCAGGGGCACGGGGGCGCCGTTGGAGTTTCATACAGCACGCAAACTTCGGTGATCCGGCTCGAACACGATGTGTCACTCGAGGCGGTTCCGGCGGATGGAAGCACGGGCGCTGCAGGCGCTAGTAAACCGAACGGGTCGAGCGATCGGTTGGGCGGCGTACCGGTTACGGCGACAGGAAGTAGTCTCGAAATACGTCGAAATGACCGGCGCGTGGTGCTGAATGGGCCCGCCGTGATGAAGCAAGGGACGCGCGAGCTTTCGGCGGATACGATTTCGATCGATCTGGATGCCA
>Ga0210383_10001981_pt1 | contig 18617 bp, 21 predicted proteins | sample IncBWC14OmetaG_FD_160072 | JGI IMG/M metagenome (GOLD analysis project Ga0210383, IMG submission 160072) | Forest soil microbial communities from Barre Woods Harvard Forest LTER site, Petersham, Massachusetts, United States - Inc-BW-C-14-O ...
CCGGCCTAACCGTCTCTGCGTTTCACCTGCGCGGCGACGCTACGATGCAAGACGCACGCGAGACGGTCGCCGCTTTTTCGGACAAAAAGCCTCTGGTAAGTTCCGATATGATTTTTCTCGGTGCTACCACGACGTCCGACCTGCGCGGGATCACGAAACTGATTCCCTCTCTCGCCGCCAGCGGAGCGTTCTGGGTCGTTTATCCCAAGGGCCGCCAAGAGATCACCGAACTGCAAGTGCTCAACGCGGGACGCGCAGCCGGACTGGTGGACATAAAAGTCGTCAGCTATTCTTCCACCCTAACAGCGCTCAAATTTGTCCGCCCCAAAAACCAACGTTAAAAAAGCCCACCGGCTCGCGTGACGAGACACGATGGGCGTGATATTTCGAGGTCGACGAGTGTTACGCCTTCTTCGTACGCACATCCACTTCGCGCAGACGGGCAGCCTTGCCGCGCAGCGAACGCAGGTAGAACAGCTTGGCGCGACGTACATGCGCCGAGCGCACGACTTCGATCTTGTCGATAACTTTTGAGTTCAGCGGGAAGATGCGCTCGACGCCATGGCCGAAGCTCATCTTGCGAACGATAAAGCTCGGGTGTGTACCCTTGCTCTTTGAAATGACAAGGCCCTCGAACATCTGCACGCGTTCCTTGTCGCCTTCCTTGATCTTTACGTGTACGCGAACAGTGTCGCCCGACTTGAATTCGGGAAGATCGGTGCGCCGCGTCTTGGCAATCAAACGGTCAATAATCGGTGAATTCGACATTTTTCTTTTTCCTTCTCTGTCGCACGCCTCGCGGCGGCCTGAATCTTGGTCTTTCAGCTACCAGAACTGTGGCAATAACTACTGCCGTCCTGCAATCTCTTCCACAATCTTGCGATCCTCTTTACTCAGCTCAGCCCCGCGCAACAAGTCGGGACGATTGCTCAATGTCTTCTCCAGCGCTTTGCGTCGCCGCCAGCGCCTGATCTCGTCGTGGTTCCCATTCACCAGTACCTCGGGAACCGGCATTCCGCGAAACTCCGCCGGACGGGTGTAGTGCGGATAATCCAGCAATCCACCCGACCCGCAAGTCGATGACGGCGGCTCATTCTCGCCCCGAACCGGCGCATCACTTACGTTCGCCGTGAACGACTCTTGCTGCGCCGATGCCGCATTGCCCAGCGCTCCCGGAACCAGCCGCGACACCGTATCCACGATGATCGCCGCGCCCAGTTCCCCGCCGCTCAGCACAAAGTCGCCGACGGAAACCTCGCGGTCAGCGAGATACTCACTCACGCGTTCATCCACGCCTTCATACCGCCCGCAGATCATTACTACTCGTTCGCGGCCAACCAACTCCTGCGCGACACTCTGCGTGAACAACTGCCCCTGCGGCGACAGCAAAACCACCGTCTCACGCGCGTCAGCTGCCAATCTTTCGGAACGCGACGAGACACCCATCGCCTCCAGGCACTCGAAAATGGGCTCCGGCTTCAGCACCATTCCTTCGCCGCCGCCAAACGGTCGGTCGTCTACCGTGCGATGGCGGTCATGCGTGAACGTCCGCAGATCGTGAACCGCAATCTCAATGAGCCCGGCTTCGCGCGCTCTGCGCACAATGCCGTAATCTAGCGGCCCGCGAAAAAAGTCCGGGAAAATCGTCAGGATCTCGAACTTCATTCCGGCCTCCCCACTTCGCACTGGGCGATGGGGACCTCCAAACTATTTATGCCCCTTGCGGCGCTCACCGGCTGTCCGGCTTTCGTCCGCTTCCAGCTTCTGCCGCCGCTTCTCCTCGTCGTTCAACGGAGACTGCACTTCCAGCAAACCTTCGGGCAACTCAAACTCAATCCGCCGCGCCGCCAAATCCGCGCTCTTCAAAAACGCTTCCGCATACGGCACCAAAAACTCCTGCTCGCCGCGCTTGACCACCAGCAGTGGAGCTTCTCCCGCTCCAAACTGCACATCCGCGACCGAGCCCACTACCGACCCGCGATTCACGACCTCACATCCCACCAGGTCGCTGATATACGCAGAGCCTGCTTCCAGCTCCGCCCGCTCCTCAGCGGGAATCTGCAATTCGATCCCGGCTAGTCGCTCGGCATCGCTGATACTGTCGACGCCCGCAAACTTGAGCACGATGTGTCCCTTGTGGAACCAGTGCTCTTCGACCTGCAACTCCCGCCGAACACCGTTCGCAGTTAGTCCCGAAAGCTCGTGTCGCTCGGCGAATCGCTCCGGAAAACTCGTGTGCAACTCAGCCGCAACTTCGCCGCGCCGGCCTTGCGGCCCCAGCACGCGTGCGATGGTGACAAAGGCAGCTATTCCACGATCTCCAACTGATAGCGCTTGCGTGTCTTCGAAGCGGCCGCACCAAGTATGGTCCGCAGGCTTCGTGCCATGCGACCCTGCCGCCCGATGACGCGCCCCAGGTCGCTCTCCGCCACTTCGAGCTCCAGAACAATCTGGCCATCCTCGTCAAACGGTTCGACGAAGACCTCGTCCGGAGCATCCACCAGCGCCTTCGCCAGCAGCATCATCAACGCGGGAATGTCTTGAGCAGTCGCCATCAATCCGTTTCCTCGTTCAATTCGTCGGTAGAGCTGGCCTTTAGGCCAGCGTCAAGCGGCCCATTCTTAACATTCCGCGCGGGCTTCAGCCCGCGAGGAACACCTTACGCCGCCGGAGTTGCCGCTGGAGCCGCAGCGGCCTTGTCCACCAGCTTCTTCACCCGATCGGACAACTGGGCGCCCTTGCCCGTCCAATACGCAATGCGGTCGCTCTTCAGTAGCACGCTGGCGGGATTGGTGCGCGGGTTATACGTGCCCACCACTTCCACTGAGCGGCCATCACGGGCGCGGTCTTTTTCGATCACGACGATACGGTAATACGGTTGTTTGCGCGCACCACGGCGCGAGAGGCGAATCATTAACACAGAAGGTATTTCCTTTCCTGCAATTCAGGGTTCCGCGCACAAGCTCATGCGCCAAAGCCATCAAAATCAGTAGCTTGACTCAGGGAGCCGCAAGCAGCACAGCTTTTCCCTCAGGCGAGACGGATATGCCAGCGATTGCTCGCTCCACACCCCAAAACAAGTGCCAGTTGGCACTCGTTGGACCCCCGCTGCTGGAGGCAAAGAACTATTATCGCGGAACTTGCAGCATTCCGCAAGGTACACACCGCGCCAGCTCCCGTTTCACGAAGTCGGGTGATCGATCTTCGGTGGTTTCTTGGGAGTCACCTTGGGAAACACAAATTCCTGCAGGATGTTCACCCCTGCCCCCGTCGCAATCCCGATGAGCGTATTGTTCACCGTGGTTTCGAAACCGTGTTGGCTGCCTTCCGGATAATACAGATTCGAGATGGCGCCCGACGCCAGGCTGCCCAGAATCCCGGAGTAGTTCGGCTGCCAGTTTCCGTTGTCGCCCTTCGTCATCACTGACATTTCCAGGGCATAAAGTATGCGTGACTTGATCGTACCCGTGCCTTTGTAGAAATACCTCGGGTCTTGTTTCAGGATCGATGGCAGGATCGCATTGCTGATGTAGTTGCCGATAAAAAAGTCGCCATACGCCGCACCGAAGCGCCGCGCATAACCCGCAGCGCCTTGTCCGTAGCCTGGAAATGAATTGTCCGCCTGCTCCCCTCCCGCAATGATTCCCGCGATAACGAACGACGTCGGATCGATTGCTGCCTTCCACGCCAGCCCAAACTTCTGCTTTGTATTCATGCGCGCGGCATCCGCCACGTAGCTCGTGTAGAAGTTGGGTATCACCCCCACTAGCCGTTGCTGTTCCTGCACCTTGATCTGTTCGGTCGCAATCTCCTCCGTCGTCAGCCGCACGCTCACATCGGTGACCACGGGAGCCAGATCAAGCGTGACCGCCGGAACGAGGTAGCCTTCAGTGGCCAGTATTGCCCCAGAGACGGTCTTCGTCTTGAAGCCCTTAAGCGCGATGCTTAGTTCGAACGGTCCAGGTGCAAGATTGGTAAAGGAAAATTGGCCGTCTGACGCGGTGGTAGTCACCTGTGATGGCGTTGTGGCCCCGCGAGTGAGCCTGACCTCGGCACCGGAAACCGCCACGCCGGTCACATCCAGCACCGTTCCGCTAACCGTTCCAATTGCCAGCGGATTCTGCGACTGAGCATTAGCCGGCGGCGGCGCATCGCCAGAAGGTCCTTGCGCCATAGTCGCCGCCGCGGCAGGGATCGCCGTGTCCGACTGCGCTAACAAGGGAGAGCAACTCAGCAGAAGGCCGCAAATTAGCGCGACGCCGAGCAACGTGACGGGAAGGAAAGGATTGGATATCTTCTGCCACACACTCGGGCCCATTTGTTGGTTGTTCTCCCCGCGACAGCGGCACTTGCACAAACCCCGGCGGTTTCTGAAAGTGTCGCGTAGGTCGCCAGACTAGCATACCGACGGCTCGTATTCGCAACGTACTCGTAAAACCACATTTTAGCGTTGGGGCCAAAACCGGCATCTTTCGGTCGCGCGGGAAATAGTGGCACTTCTGCGATACCCTGCTTCTCATGCCCACCGCCTCCCATCCCCCGACCTGGAAGACCTTGCTGGCCTTTGCCATCATCTACTTCGTCTGGGGCTCGACGTTCCTCGCTATTCGCATCGGCGTTCATGAAGTCCCGCCATTTCTCCTTGCGGCAATGCGCTTTCTGGCCGCGGGTCTCGTTCTGTACGTCTGGATGCTGGCGCGCGGCGAGCGCTCGCCCACCCCACGCCAATGGTCTTCTGTACTCATAATCGCATTCCTGATTTTCGTCCTCGACTACGGACTAGTGTTCTGGGCCGAGCAAACTGTGCCTTCCGGGCTCACCGCGGTGATGTTGGCTACGATTCCAGCTTTCATGGCTCTCTCGGAAATCATCTTCCTGCGAACTCAAAGGCTCACCGTTCGCCTCGCGGTAGCTCTGCTGATCGGCCTGGCTGGAGTGGCCGTGCTGGTGAGCCGTTCGCTCAATCTCGGCGGCGCGCCCGTGGCCACCGCGGGAGCAGTTGCGCTGATTATCGCCGCGATGGGCTGGTCGGTTGCGTCTGCGCTCTCCCGCAAACTCGCGCTACCAGAATCCAAAGTCATGAGTTCGGGAGCACAAATGTTTAGCGGAGGAGTGCTACTGGCTCTCGTCTCCGCCGCGCTGGGAGAATTTCGCAATTTCCATCCCGCAGCCGTCTCGCGTGCCGCATGGCTCTCGTTGCTCTACCTCATCGTCGCCGGCTCTATCATCGCCTTCACCGCTTACGTGTGGCTCATTCATCATGAATCGCCCACCAAAGTCGGCACCTACGCATACGTCAACCCTGTCATTGCCGTGCTGCTGGGATATTTCTTCGCCGGCGAATCGCTCGGCTTGCGCACTATTCTCGGGACCCTGTTCGTTCTTATCAGCGTAATCGTGATCACGACGACGCCACGGCGGGTGCCACTGAAAACTGAGAACTGACTTCACGGTTTCGCTCCAGCGCAATCACACTCCCGATAACTCTCCACACTCAACCCTGCCACCGCGCAATATAGGGCACGCGCAATCGGCTTTTCGCCCTCCAGCGCGGGACCCGACACCGCATACAACTTCAGCCAATTCGCCCGTGCTGACTCGCCGGCAACCACCTCGTCATACACGCGGCTCAAACTCGCTGCGTTCAACTCTCCCGCCTTCCACTTCCGAGTGAACGTGTATTCCTGCTTCCACCGCCCCCGATTCTTGGCGCTGGCGGCCGGCAGGTTCGTCAGGTAATAAGTGGACTGGTCGGTAACGACTCCATCGCGGTTATAATTCACCACCCGAAAGCCCGGATTCTGGCTATAAATCGGCGAGATCGCCGGATTCATGAGCACGAACTCTCGTTCCGGTCCCGCAGCGCCAATCAGGCGATAGTCATCGGAATGAGTGTGCGCGGCGAAACTTGCAATGACGGTTGAGTGATACTTCGCCAGCAAGGCATCGAACTTCGCCGTCCACTCCGGAACCCACATCGGCACAATCGAACTGCCGCAAGTATCCGCGTTATCCGGCGCTCCACCCTTGATCTCCGATTGCTGCTTCATCGCCGAGGCGTAGCCGTCAATGCCCGGCGGAATATGAAACATCAGCCAGACTTTCTGATTCGCCTGCGCCGCGCTCGCCAGGTTTTGTTCCAGCCAAACTAAGAGGTCCGCGGCCGCCGTTGACGACACCGGCGCGCAACCATGTGCGGAACTCAGAGCCTGATACTTTTGCGACAGGAAGATACTGTTGACGGAGATGATTCGCACTCCGTGAAGCGCCGGGTGCGGCACGTTGAAGCTGCCCAGGGCCTTCCACGAGGCCGCAAACCGGTCATCCCCGCCGGCCAGGTCGCGCGCTACGCCGGCGGTGTTGTTCAGAAAGTCGCCGTTCGCTTCAATGGTGTAATCGCCGCAATCGTTGTCGTTGTTACCGGGAGTGATAAAGATTTTCGTTCCCGGGAAATTGCGTTGCAGCTCCAGCGCCAGAAACTTCGCCGTCTTAAGGACGAATGCCCGGTAGTGCTCCGCATCGGTGTCGTGGGTGGCGTTCCGGTAAGTCGCTGGAAAATTGTGTGCCAGAAAATCGCCCGTGACCATGACCAGTGTCGGGTGATGCAAGGTCGCCGGAAGCTGTTTCATCGCCGACTTGAGCAGCCACCAATTCGTGTCGGAGCCGTACTGGCTGAACGCTATTGGCGTTGTGCGATCGAGGATCGCCTCCCACCGTTCTGGCTCCGCCTTTTCCAACTCAGCAACCAGCGACGGGTCGACCATCGGGTTGAAGTGTAGGTCGGAAACCAGCAGGAACTTCGCGTCAGCCGCACGCGTGACAGCGGGTACCGTCAACACCGTCAGAACCACCGCCACGAGCCATCTCAGCCGCATTCCCCACCTTCCGTATCAAGTGCGCCGATTATAGCGGTAGCGCTTTTAGCCTTTGGCTTTAGGCGAGTGGCTGCTGCCAAGTGCGAACAGCTAAGAGCTAATAGCTAAGAGCTAATGCTGATGGTTACCAAAGTTTCCCTTCGTTGGGTACTTTCGTAAGTTGACGCCCCGTAGAACCCATGCCACCCTTACGACGTGGGTGTAGTCTGCCCGCAAGGACACTGCTGTATTTTGCTGCCGGCGTATTGGCAGTCTGGCAAGACGAACTGGCAGCCGACGGCTAGTAGCTCGAAGCTGCATTGGAGGCTCTGATGTCCTGCTCCGCCTACTCGGTTCCCCTTCCCACCGCTTCTCGATTTCGAAAAGCTCCCCGCAACTCCTTATTTAACAGGACTTTACCTGTAACTCCTTTGTCGCCGCGCATTTGCATGGAGATCTTTGTATCCCCATGAAAACGAGGAATTTACAGATAGGGGGGAGGGGGGTACACTCACCATCCCTGTCCAAATTCTGGACAAGGCTCATACGATAATCTGGTAGCGCTCATGCTCCGACTCCTCTGCATTACCGCCCATCCCGACGACGAAGCTGGAGCCTTCGGCGGAACGCTCGCGTTGTACGCCGATCGAGGCGTGGAAACGTCCGTGATCTGCCTCACAGCTGGGACCGCGGCCAAGAATCGCGGCTCAGCAAAGACGGACGAGGAGCTTGCCGAGTTGCGTACCGCCGAACTCTTGGAATCGTGCAAGTTTCTGGGTGTCACACATTGCGAGGTGCTGAATTATCCCGACAGCAAGCTCGATAGGGCTAACTTCTACGAGGTCGTCGGACATCTGGTGCTGGGGATTCGCAGGTTACGCCCTCACGTCGTCCTGACCTTCGGCCCTGACGGGGGTCTGACCGGCCATCCTGACCACGCCATGGCAGGCGCCTTCGCGACCCAGGCATTTGAATGGGCGGGAAGAGCGGACCGGTACCCGGCCCAACTGGAGCAAGGCCACCAGCCGCATCGCGCGCAGAAGCTCTATTACTGCACTGCCGATTTTGTGCTAGCAGACCGAATGCCGATTGCGCCGCCGACGGTTTCGGCGCGCATCGAGGTGGGACGGGACCGCTTCGAGAAGAAGAACCAGGCGTTCATGCTGCACAAGACCCAGACTCCGCTTTTTGATCGGCTGCGCAAGAATTTGGGCAAGATGCCGACGCACGAGATGTTTCATCTCGCGGCTGCTAGCAAGCCGCGGGAGGCAAAATTCGAGACCGACTTGTTTGAGGAAGTGGTGGAAGAGTGAGATTTTCTATGCCACGCGGCAAGAAAATCAAAGGCAAACGCAACCACGGATTAACACGGATCACACGGATAGGAATTAAGCAAAAGAAAATGCGGGTCCTTCCACTCGGGCGGCGATCGTTCTCGCCGCCCTCGCTCAGGATGACCTGATGGGTTGAACGCGGCTCAGAGGTTGAACTCTTCCTGGTAGTCGCGCCAGATGCCGCCCTGATAGATGGGCCGAACCGGAACGTCGTCGGCATGCTTGGCGGTCTTCACCCATAGCCACGCCTGCTGAATTTCGTTGGGATGGAAATAATGTGTCTCGGCAGTGAACAAAACCGTGCCACCGACGAATGTGGACACAACGTCTTCCCATTTGCTGGCGCCTACGAGCGCGACGCGCGCGATGTGGTCGGAATACTTGTGAAGAAAACGCAACTCTTCCCAGCGCGCCGCGAGATCGACGCCGTCCATCTCGGTGACGTCGGCAAGAATGCCAAGCGGTTTCTTCCTGCGTTCGGCGATTGCATACTCAAGCTGCGGCTCGAATCCCTTGATATCTTCAGCGGTTACTTGTCCGGTGACCTTGAAGCCAAACGCCCAGCCGCCGGTTTCCTTCAGTCGCTCAATCATGGATACGATTCCCTTCTGATTTCAGTTGTCAGTTGTTAGTTGTCGGTCGCCAGTTGCCAGTTTCAAAAGCAAGAGTGACCACATCGCTCAACACGACAACAGCACGAAATCCGAGATTATCATGCCACGCGCGAATGAACAGGCCCTTGTCGGTTGATATGATGGCGGTTTGAGCAGGAATCCGATGCGAGGAAAGTTCATCACCTTCGAGGGCCTTGATGGCTGCGGCAAATCCACTCAGTTGGAGAAGCTGGCTTCCGTATTGCGCGCCGAAGGCATTGACCTGCTCACCACGCGCGAGCCGGGCGGAACCGACATCGGCGAACGCATTCGCAGTGTGCTGCTGGACTCGCGCACCGCCGGTCTGGATCCGATGGCGGAGATGGCTTTAATGTTCGCCTCGCGTGCGCAGCAGATTACCCAAATCATTGTGCCTGCGTTGGAAAGCGGCAAATGGGTTTTGTGCGACCGGTTCACGGATTCCACCGAGGCGTATCAAGGTGGCGGACGACAGCTAGGCAGCGATGCTGTTCTACAGCTCCACAAGATTCTGTGTCGCGGATTGTGGCCGGACCTGACGATCCTGATGGACTCCGACGTGGAGCACAGCGTCAAGCGGGCGCGGCGACGCAACAAGGTGGCTGTCGATGGAGCACAGGCCGACGAGAACCGCTTCGAAAAAGAGAACTATGAGTTTTTCTCGCGGGTGCAGCAGGCCTTTCGCGCCATCGCACGTCGGGAACCGCAACGGGTGGCAATGGTCGATGCGCGGCGTCCGGCAGAAGCTGTCCACCCGGAAATCGTAGCGATCATCCGGCAGCGGTTACTAGACACCGGTGATGCGTCGAATCGAAAGCAGCCAGTCAGTGCAGAGGCTAACCCTGATGCCATTCTCTGACTTTCACGGCAACGCCGACGTAGTGCGGACGGTTCGCGAGATGCTGGCGCGCGACCATTTCCCGCACGCGGTGATTCTGTCTGGTCCGCAAGGATCGGGCAAGTTCACCCTGGCCCAGATGGTCGCGAAAGCGATGAATTGTCTGGAACGGCCAGTATCGGACGGTTTGCCCGATTTCTGTGGAGTTTGCGCCAATTGCACTCGCATCGGCCAAGCTGACGCCCTGGAAGAACGATTTGCGGAGGCGGTCGAGGTGCGCGAGAACCTGCGCGACGCGGACAAACGCGAGACACGCATCCTGGTGCAGACCCATCCTGACGTGACGATTATTCCGCCCGATCCTCCGCAGATGCTGGTCAAGGTCGATCAGGTGCGCCACGTCATTCGGGAGATTTATTACAAGCCGGCCGAGGGCAAGCAAAGGGTTTACATATTCAGCGAAGCTGACTTCATGAAAGAAGCGGCAAACTCGCTGCTGAAAATCCTCGAAGAGCCGCCCGATTTCGCGTCGATCTTCCTGCTGACGGACAACCCCTCTGCGCTTCTTCCCACGATTCGTTCGCGGTGTATGCACTTGCGTCTGTCGGCGTTGCCGTTGGAAGACGTTGAGAGCTATCTGGGAACTGTGCGGCCGGAATTAAAGCCCCGCGAACGAGCACTCGTTGCGCGACTGTGCGGCGGCGGGTTGGGTCGCGCGAGCAATTTGGACCTCACGCAGTATCTGGCGGCCCGACAGGACGCATTGACGCTGCTCGCGCCCTCCATGGGAGAGAAGGACCACAGCGATTTGTTTCGCGTCACCGACGCGTATCGCGGGGGAGCCGAGGGGAAAGCGAAGCTCGACCAAACCATCCGCACCTTATATGCATTGCTCGAAGACCTGTTGTTCCTAAAGTCAGGTACGCGGGAACTGGTGCGCAACATCGATATTGAGGTACAGCTCGGCAAAATGGCTGAGCAGGTTGATTTCGCCTGGATCGTCGAGGCCGTCCGTCAACTCGGTGAATTGGAAACCGGAATGCGCCGCAATCTGCTGCGCACGCTGGCGCTCGACGCATTCGCCACTTCGCTGGAGCGTACGCCGGCATAGCACGAAAGTAGTGTGACGCGGCTCATTGAATTGACTGTTGAGGTGTGTTAGGGTATCGCCAAGTTCACACCCGAAGACGTCCTGGGAACAATACATCCAGAGTCTCGCCAGACCGAAATTCGACTGTCACGGCTGGTGCTTGTGTTAGCCGGACTGGTGTGCAAGTCATGGGAGCAAACACCATGAAAGATTCGCTGGATTCCACCACCGTAGGTAGAGGTCTTAACTCCGAGGTGTTTGCCAATCGGCGATTGATCCGCCCTTCAATGAACCGCACTGACAACCATCGCCCCGAAAACGGCGATCGCCGCGAACGCCCCGAGCGCCGGGAGGGTCCCGCGAACGGCAAAAAGACCGCTCCTCCAGAGCAAACCCACGCCGAGAATTTTTATTACCAGAAGCAAATGCAGTCCAAGACCCCAATGGTCTTGGTGCTGCAGGATGACGAAGAAATCCATGGCGTGATCGAGTGGTACGACAAGTACTGCCTGAAGCTGAACCGTACCGGCGAACCCAACTTGCTGATCTACAAGCCCAGCATTAAATACATGTACAAAGAAAGCGAAGCAGTCGGCGGGAAATAGCCGACGCTAACCGAGGATTCGGAGCAACGGAAAACGCGCTGAGAGCGCGGTCTTGGTTTTTATATCGTTGACTCGGTGTACAATCGTACATACAATTCACTTGTGGATTTCGAGTGGGATCCAGAGAAAGACGCGTCGAATTTCGCCAAACATGGCATCCATTTTGCGGATGCAGTTTCCGTCTTCGAAGATGATGCCGCGATCACTATTCGTGATCCATTTGGCGAACACGAAGAGCGATGGGTAACAATCGGCGTGGATGCACTAGGAAGAGTCCTAGACGTGGTCTACACGTAGAGAGACGAACGAATTCGAATTATTTCCGCATGGAAGGCTTCGAATAAAGAGCGACGCCAATACGAGGAAAAACTATGAAGCGCGAATATGACTTTAGTAAGGGAAAACGTGGAGCGATTGTTCCGTTACCCAAGGGCAAGACCAGAATCACAATCCGCCTTGATAATGAAATCCTCGACTGGTTTCGCACGCAGGTAAATCAGGCCGGCGGAGGAAACTATCAGACTCTGATCAATGACGCACTGCGACAGTACATGGAGCGAATTCCTCTTGAAAGTGCGATTCGGCGCGTGATCCGCGAAGAGTTGACTCGTGCGAGTTGAAGCGTCAGTGCAAGACTGCCCAGCAATTTATAGTTTCGGCAGCACAATTCCCTTTTGTCCCTGATACTTGCCCTTCTTGTCTTTGTAACTGGTTTCACAAGGCTCGTTGCCCAGGAAGAACAGGATCTGGCAAAGTCCTTCGTTGGCATAGATGCGGGCAGGCAAAGGAGTCGTGTTCGAAATCTCCAACGTCACAAACCCTTCCCACTCCGGCTCGAACGGGGTCACGTTAACGATGATGCCGCAGCGAGCATAGGTCGACTTGCCGACGCAGATGGTAAGCACTTCGCGGGGGATTTTGAAGTACTCGACCGAACGGGCGAGAGCAAAGGAGTTGGGCGGCACGATGCAGACGTCGGATTCCAGGCTCACAAACGAGCGCTCATCGAACTTCTTGGGGTCAACGATGGTGCTGTTTACATTGGTGAATATCTTAAATTCGTCGGCGACCCGCAGATCATAACCATAGCTGGAGAGACCGTAAGAGATAACGCCTTCGCGGACCTGCTTTTCCGAGAAAGGGTTGATCATATCGTGCTCGGTGGCCATCTTTCGGATCCAACGGTCACTCAGAATGGGCATGGGACTCCTTGTTGCGCTCCGCCCAGGTTAGCGCCGAAACCAGGCGCGAACCTGGGGCACCCAGCGCGGACTCGTTCGTAGATGTTTGGAACGGTATGGCCATCTTACGGAAAGGCGGCCGAAGTTGACAATGGCGGGCCTGTTTCGCCAAGGTGCACATTTTCTAACCCTTGCACAAACTAAGACTTACCGGAAATGGCCGCAGTCGGGTAGAATCGCACCAGCGCTCGGGGTGCAGCGGTTCCCGGGGATAGCAAGTTGCGGAGCCACCTGTGATCAAACTGGATCTGATTAACGAGGTTGTCACGAAAACTGGGGTGACGAAGACCAAGGCTGAGATGGCTGTGGAAACCGTCTTCGAAAGCATGAAGACCGCGCTGGCCAAAGGTGACCGCATCGAATTGCGTGGCTTTGGCGTCTTCACGGTGCGTCCACGCAAGACGGGCATCGGACGCAATCCCCGCACCGGTGCGGAAGTGAATATTCCGCCGGGAAAGGCCGTCCGTTTCAAGCCGGGCAAAGAGCTGCAGTCGATCGAGTAGTTGTGGCTGTGGCGTTGTTTCGAACTTGGTGCTGCGGCAGAGCCACGTGTCCCAATCGGCCGGCGACTGACAGTGTGTGGTTGGTTTCGGGCGCTCTTCAAGGACGATTTCGATAACCGATGTCAGACCCGTCGCAGCCCCTTTCCTACACCTTCGAGGTGCCCCCTCATCCCCAGGTGTATGTCGTCACCCAGCGCAAGAAGCGGCCATACTGGCTTCATCTGTTGCTCTTGCTGCTGACCATGGCAACCACTCTGGTAGTCGGTGCGCAACTCTACGACAACTTCCTGCACAGCTTACCGGCGTTCACTCTGGGCAGCGAAATGATGCCGCTGTTTCATCCTCAATGGATTTGGCAACAGCCGGCGAGGCTATTGGGCGGCATTCCGTTTTCGGTTGCGTTGATGGCGATCCTGCTGGCTCACGAGATGGGGCATTTTTACTTCTGCGAAAAATACAACGTAAATGCCACGCTGCCATTCTTCATTCCCGCGCCTACTCTGATCGGAACGATGGGAGCGTTTATCCGCATCAAATCGCCAATACGGTCGCGCCGCGAATTGTTCGACATTGGAGTCGCCGGGCCGATTGCAGGTTTTCTTGTCGCTGTACCTTTGCTGTTCCTCGGGCTGGCCCTGTCGAAGCCTCTCGGTCCGACGTTCGGGAGGGAGAGTCTCGACATCGGATTCCCCGCGGTGTTTCACCTGGCGCACTGGCTCCTGACACCGGGAACAGCTAGAGCGGTTCCACTGACTCGCCTTGCCCTGCACCCGATCGCCGTGGCCGCATGGGTGGGAATGTTTGCTACCGCTCTGAACCTGCTGCCGGGCGGCCAGCTTGACGGAGGACACCTTATCTATGCCGTTGCGCCTCGTGCGCACAAATGGGTAACTCGAGTCAGTGTAGTTGTGTTGGCGCTGCTATCGACCTTGTGGATAGGCTGGCTGGTTTGGGCTGTGATACTCGGGGTTACCGGCTGGCGTCATCCCGCGGTTCCCGTGTGGCCGGATTTGGGGCAGGAACGGCGGAGGTTATCGTTCGTACCCGTCGTCCTGCTCGCATTGACGTTTGTTCCAGCGCCCATCCTCGGCCAGGGATGGTTCTAGCCAGCGGACAATATGGTCGTCAAAATTCCTCAAAGTGTCGTTTGAAATAGATCCACAGAGAAGCGTGCGCGATCTGCGCAGGGCTTCGTCGCCAAAGCTCGACGTATTCGTCTAGCTGGCCTTCCGCATCTCGATTTGTTCGTCCCGGATGAAGAACTGCGCCGGGCACTTATCAGAGCCACAGATGACCGGCACCAGACCGGCGACCTGCTTGCGTGTGATCAATCCTAGCTGACCACAGGTTGGACAAGAGAGCACGGCCCAGTACGGATCTTCTTTGTCGCCGACATCGCCAGCGTTCTCCAGGACGAAAATGGTTCCAGGCTCCATCTGTTCGGGGATCCATTCGCTCAGGATGCTCAGTTCTCCGATCACGTGCCCTCCTTAAACGGTCAGACTGGTACTGCACTAACTCATGAAGCCCTGCGCCGCCGATGCTGCATAGGATGCTGGTCCGAGGCAGCGCGTTTCCTTGCACTCTTGACTCCTGCTTCTAGCCTTTGAACCGTGTCACTCAGGCAGACGGTCAGCATCGGCTGGCGGGAGTTCTTCAAGACATCGATCACGCCGCGCGCCGAATCTTCGAGAAAAATGTGCCGTCCATCCGTCAGAAGGTGATATTCAGACGCGGTGCGGACAGTATCCACCAGGCGCTTGCCCAGTTCGCGCTGCAGAAAGCGCATGACCCGGCGGATCTTTTGCAACGAGAAACCGCGCTCGCGCATTTCGCAGATAATGGCAACTTCCGTTAGGTCGTCGAGCGAATAGACACGCTGGTGGCCGTCACGGGCAGGAACGACGATGCCACGCTCGTCCCACCATTGCAGTTGTCGCGGACTAATGCCGGTAAGTTCCACCACCGCACGGGATGTAAAAGTCTGGCGCAAGCTGAAGGTTTCCCGAAACAAAACCACTGCTAAATGTTTGAAACATCATATTGCAGTGGCGTGCAGAGTCAACATCAATTGTTAACGAAACAAGCACTCCCCAGTACCTACTCGGTGACCATCGGGTGCGCCGCGAAGGAATAGTTGCGGGATTTTGCAAGTGAAGAACGGCGTGAGGATGAATTTGCGAGTGCGCAAATTGCGGGCGATTTTGCAGCGGTGTTACACTTTTCAGGTCTGCCGGTCTGAGCGGGAGTAACTCAGTGGTAGAGTCACAGCTTCCCAAGCTGTTGGTCGCGGGTTCGATTCCCGTCTCCCGCTCCATGCATTCTCACCGGAGATTTTCAGGATGCGTCTTCCCTCAAAAAGCTCTTGCCATAATTTTCGGGTCCGAAAATCAGCAGCAATGCAAGCCCGGTCATGACGACCAGCTCGAACGAGGTGAGCGCCCAAGCGTAGCCGAGCCGATCCCGCAGAGCGAATTCTATGGTTGGCGTGGACGCGGCCAACAGGATTCCGATCTGGTAGGTGAACCCCGGCAGCAGGCCGCGCACCGCAGCAGGCGATAGTTCGTTGAGATGTACGGGAATAATTCCCCATGCGCCCTGTACCCCCATCTGCATCACAAAGGCTGCCAGCGCCAGAACGACGAGGGTTCCGCCAAAGGCCCAGGCGGGCATGATGAGCAGCGACAGGCTCAGCGCGCACAACATGCTGTAACGGCGGCCGATGCGCTCGGACAGCAATCCGAAAATCACGGCGCCGGTAACCGCGCCGACGTTGTAGAACATGGTGACGTAGGCGACGGTGTTGGGCAAGATCCCGTGGCTGTGCTTGAGGAAATCGGGATACAGGTCCTGTGTGCCGTGTGAGAGGCAGTTCATCAGAAACATCAGAGCAACCATGTAGAGCACCAATCGCTTGTGCTGCATGGCGATCTTAGGGCCGTCGATGGTGCGCACCAGGCGGTTCTGCTGCCAGGCCTCGGATTCGGGGACCTTGGTGCGGATGTAGAGGGCCAACAGCGCGGGAATGCCTCCGACCCAGAACATGGCGCGCCAACCGAAGTTGGGCAGAACGACACGGGCCGCGATGGCAGCGAGCAGGTAACCGTTGGAGTAGCCGCTTTGCAGGATTCCCGAAAGGACGCCACGCCATTTCACCGGAGCGTGTTCCATGGCGAGCGATGCGCCAACGCCCCACTCGCCGCCCATGCCGATACCGAACAGCAAGCGCAGGATGAAGAACACGGTGAAGTTGGGGGCGAAGCCGCACAGCAACTCGACGGTGGAAAAGAAAATGACATTGGCCATCAGCGGGCGACGGCGGCCGTAACGGTCGGCCAGCATGCCGAAGATGAGCGCGCCAATCGGACGCATGGCCAGCGTGCCGGTAACCGAGAGCACGATGTCGGCCTTGCTGACATGGAAATGCTGGGCCAGCGTGTCGAACAGGAAGATGACGACAAAGAAGTCGAAGGCGTCGAGCGTCCAGCCGAGGAATCCGGCGGTGATTGCATGCCAGCGGTCGGAGGGTCGCAGGGATTGGGCGTTCATCGGGCGGATGCAGTGTATCAGGTGTGGATAGTGGTTAGCGGGTAGTGGATAGTGGATAGAAAAAACGCCCACACAAGACCTGGGAGGCGCATCGAACCCCTCCCTATCGTCCAGAAGAAGGACGATAAGGGTGGGACCCGCATGGCGATGGTTAGCGCTTTGGGTCTTCTGCGATGACCCGCAAATCGTGCCCCGTCATTTCCTTGGGTTGCGCGACGCCGAGGATGCCAAGCATCGTCGGAGCGATGTCTTGCAGCGCACCGTCGGGCTTGAGGGTAAAGCGGCGAGCATCGCCCTTGAAAGTCCCGGCCGGGACCGCGTATTCGGCGGCCACGATGAATGGCACAGGGTTGGTGGTATGTGCCGTCTGCGGGCCTCCGGTGCCGGGATCGATCATTTGCTCGGCGTTGCCGTGATCAGCGGTGACGATCATCGCCCCACCTGCGCGCTTCAGAGCGGCGTAAATCTGGCCGAGACAGGCATCCACCGTCTCCACGGCCTTGATGGTCGGAGGAATCTTGCCGGAGTGGCCGACCATGTCGGCGTTGGCGAAATTCACGACCATGACATCGAACGTTTTTTCCTCAATAGCTTTCACAACGGCATCCGCTATTCCCTGGGCTGACATTTCTGGCTTGAGGTCGTACGTGGCAACCTTGGGCGACTGCACCAGCACGCGGTCTTCGCCCGGGAATGGCTTCTCGATGCCGCCATTAAAGAAATATGTCACGTGCGCATACTTTTCAGTCTCGGCCACGCGCAAGTTACGCATATTGAGGTTCGCCATTACGTTGGCAAGAATGTTGCCCAGCGACTCGGGTGGCGACACGACCGCAAGCGTGAAATGCTTGTCGTATCGCGTCATGCAGACGTACGTCAGATCTTTAGGCACGCGATCGCGCGGAATGATGCTGTCGAGCTCGGCAGCGCCCTCGAGTTCCGCTCCGTCTTGTTCCGTGAAATGGCTGTTGCGCGCGAGGCAGCGGGTAATCTGGCGTGCGCGGTCGGCACGAAAGTTGAAGTTGATGCAGACATCTCCATCGCGAATGGTGCCGACAGGCTCGCCACGGCTATCAACCACAACAAACGGAATGATGAACTCATCGGTGACGTCGCGGTTGTACGACTCCTTCACACCCTGCACCGGGTCGGAGTAGCGTCCGCCTTCGGCATCGCCGAATACCATCGCATCGAACGCCTTCTTTTCGCGGTCCCACTTCTTGTCACGGTCCATGGCGTAATAACGGCCGCTGATGCTGGCTATCTTGCCCACTCCGTATTCGCGCATCTTCTGCTGCAGTTGCTCGATGTACTTAGCGCCATTGGTCGGCAACGTATCGCGACCGTCCATGAAGCAGTGCACGAATACGCGCTCGACGCCGTTCTGCTTGGCCATGCGCAGCAGAGCATAAAGATGGTTCGAGTGAGAATGCACGCCGCCGTCCGACAATAGACCAAACAGATGCAGCCGCCGATCGCCGGTGCGCGCTTTCGTCATGGCATCGAGCAGTGCCGGGTTTTTCTCGAACTCGCCGTTTTCGATCATGAGGTCGATCTTGGTGATGTCCATGTAGACGATGCGACCCGCGCCAATGTTGAGGTGTCCGACCTCGCTGTTGCCCATCTGGCCGGTGGGCAGGCCCACGTAACGACCGCTGGTGTGGATCAGCGTGTTGGGAAAGTCGGCCAGCAGTTTGTCGTAGTTGGGCTTGCGAGCCAGAGATATGGCGTTGGCATTAGACGGCGGGGCATAGCCCCATCCGTCCAGGATGATGAGAACCAGCGGCTTGGGACCGGTCATTGGTTGAATAACTCCTGCTCGAGTTCTCTGCGAGTAACGTTCAAATACGCGGATACCTGCACAAGAATCGTGTTCAGCGTTCCGATCTTCAATTGCCGGTGCGCAGGGATTGTAAGGTGGTGTTCGTAGCCTCGAAGGTTCGTGGTGAGCCGCAGATGACTGCCCTTCTG
>Ga0210383_10001982_pt1 | contig 18615 bp, 17 predicted proteins | sample IncBWC14OmetaG_FD_160072 | JGI IMG/M metagenome (GOLD analysis project Ga0210383, IMG submission 160072) | Forest soil microbial communities from Barre Woods Harvard Forest LTER site, Petersham, Massachusetts, United States - Inc-BW-C-14-O ...
CCAAATACACTAACCAGCACCGAGACCAGCAGCGCCACCGCCGTCGGCAGCCAGATCTTTTTCCACAGGTAGCTCCAGCTCGTCCCTTTGTATTTCAGATATTGTGTCACCGCCGTCAACAGCCCGATCAGTACTGCAATGAAGATTTCGATCCGGTTATACGCAAAAAGGGCATCGTCTCCGATCGCAACCTTCTTATTCGTCACCAGGTTGAAGACCGGTAGCGAAGTGGCGCCGATTACATATAACGCAGAAAGGAACAACACGAGCGAACCGATGAACATCCAGAACTCACGTGAACCCGTCGCTTCTTCCTTCACGATATGCGGGATCTTGGGATAACGGACCCCGAACAGGATATATGCGGGGATAAGGAATGCAAAGACAAACAGCGCCAACTGCACGTTCATCCCCGAGTCGACAAATGCATGCACGGACGTATCACCCAGGATACCGCTGCGCGTCAGGAAGGTCGAATACAACACGAGGACGAACTGCGTGATCAGGAAAAAATGCGTCGCCCGCAGGGAATGCCCCGTCGAATTGTAGACCACCATCGTATGCAGCCCGGCGATCATCACCAGCCAGGGTACCAGCGAAGCATTCTCCACCGGGTCCCAGGCCCAGTACCCGCCAAAACTCAGCGATTCATACGCCCAGGCCGCCCCCATCATGATCCCGGTGCAGAGGACACACGCAGAGAACAAGGTCCAGGGCAAAGCCGCACGTGTCCAGTCCCATTGCCGCTTCCAAAGGCCGGCGATCGAATACGCGAATGGCACGACCGTTGAAGAAAAGCCCAGGAAGAGGATCGGCGGATGGATCACCATCCAGTAGTTTTGAAGCAGCGCATTGAGCCCCTGCCCATCCTGCATCTGGGGGATGCTCATATAATCCGGGCGGTTGAAGATCGGCGCATTGGCCGCGAAATCCATCTGCCGCACCAGAACAAACGGATTGAATCCGATTTTATTCCCGAAGAAATACAACCCCATGATCATCGTAGCCAGGCAGAGATGTGTAAAGCTGATGACGGTCATGACCGGGCTCTCCCACTTGCCCGCCTTGCGGATCAGGATCAACCCCAGCACACAGACCCAGATCGTCCATAGCAGGAAACTGCCTTCCTGCGCCTCCCAGATGCAAGAGAAAAGATATTGCAGCGGCATCGACCGGCTCGAGTGCTCCCAGGCGAAATTATATTCGAAAAGATGATTGGCGATTATATAGACGATCGTCGCAAAGACCGCAAAGACTGCAAAGACATCGATACAAAATGCCCACCGTGCCATCCGCCGCCAGCCCTTCTCCTCCTCCGCGGTCTTCGCACCCGCTGCCTTGAAATACGCGACCACCGCGACAAGGGAAGCACTGAAAAAAAGCAACGCAAAGAAATGCCCAATTTTACCGGGCAGAAGATGTTCGCCGATGAATTCCATGGCAGGGTTTTAATTTTGGCTCAACGCCCGCTGATTGCTTTTCGGATCGTCTTTGTACTTGGAGGGACATTTTAGCAGGATGCCGCCGTTTGCGACGTTGAAGACGTCACCATCCATCTTTCCTTTCAGTGTGATCCGCTCTGCCTTTTCCAGATCATACGGCTTTTCAGCATGATAGACCACCCGAGCGGTATTTCCAAGCGTGTCCGTGATATGAAAGCTCAGGAAATTTGGGTTTTTTGCCGGATTGTATTCAATCGGCTGCGTTTTGTCGATCCGGGCGATGATCGTCACGGTCTTTCCCGTCTTCTCCCGGGCGGAGGCGATGGTCTCATAGGTTGACAGATTCCCCATGAAGCTGATCAGCACCGCGACAGATGCCAGGATCAGGATCAAGATGATTATATGTGATTTCTTCATAAATTAAGCGTTCCCCGCGTTCGAGGGGCCAAAGTTACACTTTTTTGAACACGACGATCCCGTTATGTCCGCCGAAACCAAAGGTATTGCTCATGGCGACATCGACCCGTCGTTTCCGCGCTTCCCCAAGCAGGATGTTTAACCCGGACGGGACTGCCGGATCCAGCTGCCGCGTGTTGATCGTAGGCGGGATCACCCCCTCCCGGATCGCATACAGGCAGGCAATGGCTTCGATCGCCCCGGCGGCGCCCAACAAATGCCCGGTCATAGATTTAGTGGCGCTGATTACGAGACGATCCGGCGCCGGTCCAAAAAGCCGCGTGACCGCCTGGAGCTCGCTCACATCTCCCACGGGAGTAGAGGTTGCATGCACGTTGAGATAATCAACGTCCTCCTTGTTCAAACCGCCATCCTTCAATGCCTCCTGCATGGCCCGGAAGGCGCCGGCCCCTTCGGGGTGTGGCGCTGTCATGTGATATGCGTCTGCGGTCATGGCCGCTCCGGCCAGCTCAGCATATATCCGTGCGCCCCGGGCCTTCGCATGTTCATACTCCTCCAGGATCACCGCACCGGCCCCCTCCCCCATCACAAAACCATCCCGTTCCACATCAAAGGGCCGCGAAGCCCCTTCCGGATCATCATTGCGCGTCGATAACGCCTTCATGGAATTGAAACCGCCGATACTCGCCTCCGTCACGGGCGCCTCCGAACCGCCGGCCACGATGACCTTCGCCTTGCCCAACCGGATATAATTCAGCGCGTCCATCAACGCGGTATTCGAAGTGGAACAGGCCGATACGGTTGCATAGTTAATGCCCATTAGCCGGTATTTCATCGAGATTAGCCCTGGAGCCAAATTGATGATCAGCTTGGGAACGAAAAAAGGGCTGAACCGCGGCGTTCCATCCCCTTCTGCAAACTCCTCCACCTGCTGCTGGAACGTCTCCATCCCGCCCTGACCGGAGCCGAAGATCACCCCGATATCAAACGGGTCCATCGAAGGAATATCCAATCCTGAATCGTTGATCGCCTGGGACGCAGCAACCAACGCATATTGCGTGAACAGGTCTGTCCGTTTCAACTCACTCCGGTCAAGCACCGGGCTGGGATCGAAACCCCTGACCTCACAAGCAAACCGCGTCTTGAATAGCGCCGGATCGAAATGCGTGATCGGCCCCGCGCCGCTGCGTCCCGCAACCAACCCTTCCCAGAAGGTTCCCGGATCGTTACCCAGCGGTGTGACCGCGCCAATTCCTGTGACAACTACCTTTTTCATAACAATAAATCGCAAACTTAAGCACAATCCCGCAAGTACGGAAAAACGCGCTAACTTTGCGCGCTAATCATGACAGATTTATCCCTTTTTGATCCAAACGGACCCAGTAACCCGAAAAACAACATCTTTGGATTACCCTTTAAAGAGGAAGAATCCCGGTTAGTCATCCTCCCCATTCCGTGGGAAGTCACCGTCAGCTATGGCGAAGGCACCGCCCGCGCCGCGGAACATATCTTCTATGCCAGCATGCAAGTGGACCTCCTCGACACGGAATCCGCCGACGCCTGGCGAAAAGGCATCTTTATGCGCCAGCCCGACAAAAAGATCCTCATGAAGAGCGACTATCTCCGAAAAGAAGCCGAGCTCTATATCAACTATACGTCCAAAGGCGAAATACTGGAGAAGAACAGCTTCATGTGCAAATCGCTGAAGGAGATCAATGAAGGCAGCGTCTGGCTCAACAATTGGGTATACGAGCAAACCAGCGCCCTGCTGAATGACGGCAAGCTCGTGGCCCTGCTCGGCGGCGACCATAGTACGCCGCTGGGCTATTTCAAAGCGATCGCCGAACGGCACGGCGATTTTGGCATCCTGCAGATCGACGCCCACTGCGACCTCCGCAAATCCTACGAGAACTTTGTCTACAGCCATGCCAGCGTCATGTACAACGCCCTGCAGGAAACCCCGCAGCTGAAAAGGCTCGTCCAGGTCGGTGTTCGCGACTATTGTCTCGAAGAATCGGACTATATCCGCAGCACCAATGGCCGGGTCATCCCCTGGTTCGACAAAGACATGAAGGAGCGGATCTTCGAAGGGCAACACTGGAAACAAGTCACAGATGAGATCGTGAGCCTCTTACCCGATAAAGTGTACATCAGCTTCGATATCGACGGTCTGGATCCTAAATTATGTCCCCACACCGGTACCCCCGTGCCTGGCGGCCTGGAGACCGAGCAGGTCTTCTACCTGATCCGCCAGATCATCCGCAGCGGCCGCAAATTCGTCGGCTTCGATCTCGTCGAGATCGGGATCGCCGAAACCGAATGGGACTCCAATGTCGGCGCCCGCATCTTATGGAAACTTTGTAATTTGCTGATCGCGAACAACGCCTGACCGAATGAAGTACCAGTACGTAGTCATCCTGAAAAAAGACGGCGAGCGCGCGACTGATCTCCTGAGCGTTCTGCTATGCTTCAGCTCCGCGGTCATTTTTGGGTACACCCAGCTAAAGAGCGATCATCCCAATATCTACCTTTATGCCTTTACTGTGCTCATCCTGGCCGGGCTCATCTACAATACCTTCATTCGCCACCGCCAGGGAAAACCTGTCCGCTATAAATACCTCATCCTGCTGACCGCCCTCGGTTGGTTCGGCATGCCTCTCCTGCCCTGGATCGGCATCGTCTTCCTCCTGCTGGCCTTTTTGGAACATCAGGCCAAACGACCCCTTGAGATCGGATTCGACCGCGACCGGGTGGTCATCAACACGCTGATCCGGAAACGCCACGACTGGTCCGTCTTCAACAACGTCCTGCTCAGGGATGGGCTGCTTACGCTCGATTTCAAAAATAACCGCCTCTTACAGAAAGAAGTAGCGGACGATGACGAAGACGACGATGACGTGGATGAAGAAGAATTCAACGCCTATTGCCGGGACCGGCTCAAATCTTGAATTCGCAGAAATCGAACAAATTCACGAAATTTGCATGCTGATGCAGTCATCGCCATTCATTTTATACTCCGACGGAAAAGGAAATATCTTCGAAGACACGTCACTTTATGTCACCGGCCGCAGCGGCTGGGACGCCCTTCCCGTACCCCCCGAAGAGTGGATCGGGCTGCCGGAAGGCGGTTCGCTTTATGAACTGCCGGGCAGAAGAGGGATCGGCATTGACATCCTGACCGGACAGATGCGGCTTTGTGAAAAAGGCTGGGCCGTAGCGGCCTTTATCCCGCCCGCCCATACCGGCCTCTACCTCGCCGCCTACGAGACCGAAGCGAATGCCCCTACCCTGCCGCTCTTCTGTTATACCGCCGCAGGCTGGCTGGACTCCAGATTCTATGTCCCGGCCGTCCGCATCGAGCAGGACATCCGCCAGGACTGCGCCGGCTACGACTGGGACGTCATCAACGCCGGGGTCGATACACTTTTGTCAGCCTACCCCCACAACCGGCTGGTAAAGCATCTCGCAAACAACTGTTGCCTGACCTATCATTGCCCGGCTGCTCGTAATTATTTTATGGGCCGCTGGGAATGCCCGATCCCATCTTCACCCGCCTGCAACGCCAACTGTATCGGCTGTATCTCATTTCAGCCGCAGGAAGAAACCATTCCATCTACCCAGGATCGCCTGACCTTCAAACCGACGGCCGAAGAGATCGTCGAGTTCACGGTTCCACACCTGCAATCCGCACCTTTTCCCATTGTCAGCTTCGGCCAGGGCTGTGAGGGAGAACCGCTCCTGATGGCAGATACGCTGAGCGAAGCCATCCTCGCCATGCGCCGCCATACCAGCCGCGGCAGCATCAACATCAACACCAACGGAAGCCGCCCGGAAGCGGTACGCATGCTCTGCGAAGCCGGCCTGGATTCCATCCGCGTCAGCCTTAATTCAGCACGCCCTTCCATCTACACCGCTTATTACCGCCCCAACAATTATACATTCGACGATATCGTGGAAAGCCTAAAGGTCGTCCGCAGCTACGGAGGCTGGGCATCTATCAACTACTTCGTTTTCCCCGGAATGACCGACAGCGTGGAGGAATATGAAGCGCTACGCCGGCTGATCCGCGAAACCGGGCTGACCATGATCCAATGGCGGAACTTCAATATCGATCCCGACTGGTACCTAGGCAGGATCGGTGTCACTGATACCGGCGAATTCCTGGGCGTCCGCCAACTGATGGACCTGATCCGCGAAGAATTCCCCGCCGTCCGGTTTGGTTATTTCAATCCGCCGATGGAGCGCATCCGCGGTCGTTTCGAAGCAGACTTTGCTCATTGACCATGGAAAAGATCCTCATCATCGGCGCCAGTTCCGGCATCGGCCGCGAGTTGGCCCGTCTCTATGCCGCAGCCGGCCACCGCGTCGGCGCGACCGGCCGCCGACAGGATCTCCTGGACAGTCTACGAAACGAATACCCCGATCATATCTTCACCGCAAATGCCGACGCCACCGCCGATAACGCGAAGTCGCAAATGACCGCGCTGACCAAGCGACTCGGCGGTCTCGACATCCTCATTTTCAACGCCGGCTGGGGCGATCTTTCGGACACCCTGGACTGGAACATCGACAAGCCCACTGTAGACATCAACGTCAACGCCTTTTTAACTGCGATCCATTTCGGCTGGGACTATTTCATCCGCCAGGGAAAGGGGCATCTCGTTACGGTCTCCTCCATCGCCGGCAACCGCGGGAATCGGCACTCCCCCGCCTACAGCGCCGCCAAATCCTTCCAAAGCACCTATTTCGAAGGGCTCTTTATCAAAGCCCGGAAAATGACGATACCCCTCTTCGTGACCGATATCCAGCCGGGCTTTGTTGACACTAAAATGGCCAAAGGGCCGCGGTTTTGGGTCGCACCGGTAGACAAAGCCGCCCGCCAGATCATCCGCGCCATCGCAAAAAAGCGCCGAGTCGCTTATATTACCGGCCGCTGGTGGATCGTCGCAAAGCTCTTCCGGTGGATACCCGGGTGGGTCTATTATAGGATCGGTTAGGTTTGGCATCCCAATTGCATCACCGTCTGATATGAAGAAGAAACACATGATCACCATTGCCGCGCTTACCGCTATCGCTGCCGGCACTGCTATCTACCTCCTCCAAAGGAGAAAACACAACCGTCGAAAGGCCTTCATAGCAAATGCGGGCTACGAAACCGCGTACGACGTCCACTACCCGATACGCTATGGACGCAGCAGGGGTAAGACTGCCAAAAATTAACGTTTTATCAAGGTTCACCGGGACAATTTGAGCGCAAGCCGCCGCGTTAATCCCCAATAATTTGGTAAATTCGCAGCAGCATCATGGCAGATACATTCGAATCGCAAAAAAATTTTAAAGCCACGGGTTATACAGCGCTCATCTGCACGCTGCTGGTGATCATTTTGCTCTATGTCAGCTGGACCCTCCCGGTCGAGCCACCCAAACCGCCGGAGGAAGGCATCGAGGTCAACCTGGGCAACAGTGACAAGGGAATGGGAACCGATCAGCCTTTTCTGCCGGGCAAACCTGCGGTCGAAGACAAGGAGAAATATACCCCACCCAAACAGGCTGTTGTGGAAAAGCAGCCGGTCAAGGACGTCGAGACGGACGATAACAACAAGGAAGACGCTCCAGTCGTGAAGCATCCGCCGGTCACCAAACCCGACGCCACCAAGCTCCCCGACAAGGACATTACAAAGAAAACCGTCAAGCCGGTCAAACAACCGGACATTATGCCGGTTAAACCCGTTGTCCGCCACCCCAAGGCGCTCATGGGCACAGTACCCGGAACCGGTAACGGCGGCAATGACGCGGACGACTTCAAACCCGGGGGGAACCAGGGCGTCGCCGGCGGCCGTGGCGATCAGGGTAAACCCGGCGGCGATCCGAATTCCAACAACTATACCGGCGGCGGTCATGGGAATGGAGGATTGGTTCCTATCGGCGGTCTTTCAGGAAGGCGCATAGTCAGCCAGCCCAGTTTTACGGACGACTTCAACCAAAATGCTACCATTGTGCTGAACCTTCATGTTGACGAAAACGGGAATGTGATCAGTGCCGAATACAATATGAGGGGATCCACCACCTCCGATGGAAACCTGATCGAAATTGCCAAAAGAAAGGTGAAACAGGTGAAGTTCAATGCCACCGGACAGGAATCCTTCGGCGGGGTAATTTGCAATTTACGGATTCACTAATTTCCGCATGGATTACGCACAAACACTGGACTACCTGTTCAGCAAACTCCCGATGTACAGCCGGATCGGCGCCGCCGCCTATCGCGAAGATCTTACCAACACCATCCACCTTCTGAAATCTATCGAAAATCCGGAACGCCGCTTCCGGTCCGTTCATATCGCCGGCACCAACGGCAAAGGCTCAACCAGCCACATGCTCGCCGCCATCTTCCAGGAAGCGGGCTATAAGACCGGTCTCTATACCTCTCCCCACCTGAAAGATTTCCGCGAACGTATCCGCATCAACGGGAAGATGATCGACGAAGCCGCCGTCGTTGATTTTGTCGAACGCATCCGGCCGGTATCGGAAGCCATCGATCCCTCTTTTTTCGAAGTGACCGTCGCCATGGCCTTTGACTATTTTGCACGCAACAGCGTTGATATCGCCATCGTTGAAGTCGGTCTCGGCGGCCGTCTCGATAGCACGAATGTCATCACCCCCGACCTCTCTGTCATCACCAATATCAGCTATGACCATGTGAACCTGCTGGGCAACACCTTGCCCGCTATCGCCGCCGAAAAGGCCGGCATCATCAAACAAAATATCCCCGTCGTCATCGGCGAACATGATCCCTTAACCGCACCCGTCTTCGAACAAAAGGCCGCCCGCGAAAACGCTCCGCTCTCCTTTGCGGATCATCATCACTATGTCACCGACTGGAAATATGGCCGCCATACGCTGGACGTGGAGATCGCCACAACCCCCATCGCCGACGACGTACAATGGTATACACTCGACCTGGCCGGCATTTACCAGACCCGCAACCTCCTGACCGTGCTGGAAGCCGTGCATTTGCTGCGCGGCCTCGGCTGGAAGCTGGAGGCACCCGTCGTTCACCGCGCCCTGCGCCAGGTCAAGCGGCTCACGGGCCTCCATGGCCGCTGGGAGATCATCCACGAACATCCCGACGTCGTCCTCGACGTAGCGCACAACGAAGACGGGATCCGCCAGCTGCTGAGGCAGATAGAAGTCACCGACCATGAAGAACTACATCTCGTCGTGGGATTCGTAAATGATAAAGCCATCGACAAGTTGCTGACCTTGCTGCCGCAGGAAGCCAACTACTATTTCACCCGCGCCCGGATCCCCCGCGCGCTGCCACAGGAAGAGCTGAAAGCGCAAGCCGCTTTCGCGGGGCTCAATGGACATTCCTATCCAACAGTAAGCGAAGCGCTCCAGGCCGCACGAGCAGCGGCCAAGCCCAAAGACCTCATCGTCGTCTGCGGCAGCATCTTCGTTGTCGCCGAAGTATGACGATCCTATTCCGTCCGAAGATTATCCACCGAGTTGACCCTCGCGGCTCTGAACGCCTGCACACCGATGGTAATATAGGCGATACCCAATGCCGCCATCGCCGTCAGCCCAAAAGTTGCCCAACCAATATCGGCCCGATAGGCGAAGTTCTGCAACCACTTGTTCATAAAGTACCAGGCCAGCGGCGAAGCCACCAAAGCCGCCACCATCACCATCGGCAGGAAGCCGCCGGTCAGCAACCCGACGATCTCCATGCCGGAAGCCCCCAGCACCCTGCGGATGCCGATCTCTTTCAGCCGGTTGGCGGCCGCAAGCGCGGCCAGCCCGAATAAACCCAAACAGGCCAGGAAGATCGAGATCCCCCCCGCACAGGCGATGATATTGCCCCATCTCGTTTCGGAGCGGTAGAAATTGTCAAAGTCTGCATCGAGGAAGCTGTATTCAAAAGGCAGTTCAGGTGCGATCCGCCGCCACGCGGCGCCGAGCGTCTCAATCGTCGGTCTGGGATCGCCGCCCCGGAAATGCACATACGCAAAACCAGGCCGAAACTGAGCTGGCATCGTGAACATCTGATTCCTCACTTTGTGTGTAAGGGACTCGAAATTGAAATCGGCGGTCACGCCGATGATGGTCTTGTATTGAATGTGGTGACCATCCATAAATCTCTTGCCAATGGCCGCCTCCGGTGTCAAACCGAACTCCCTTCTGACCAGCGTCTGGTTGACGATGACATTGCCTACGGTATCGGAACGGATGGCGGGATTGAAATTCCGGCCCGCCAGCAATCGCATGCCCATCACCGGAATAAAACCTGCCTCCATCGGATATTCGATGATGCCATCCATCGTCCCGCCGAAGTCATACATGTCACCCATCTGACCCCAATCCCCAATCTTTATCTCCGATGATGCGCAGGAACGGACAGTCACTGTCCGGCGGTGGCCATCAGAACTGCCAATAACCCAGTCGTTGAAAAGCATAAAAGAAAGCTGCCATATGCATGCTTTGCACCACGCCGTTCTCCCGCAAAAGCTGCCTCAGTTCTTCAAACGTATAAAGACACACTTCGATCTCTTCATTCGGATCCAGCTGCTGCTGCTGCTCGAGCCTGCCACCCGTCGCCAGATAAAGGTGCGCCCAGTTACTATTCGTCGAAGGATTGGCGCTGACCTTGCCCAGGAATTCGATCGACTCAAATGTATAACCCGTCTCTTCCAGCAGCTCCCGCCGCAGCGCCGCCTCTAAAGAAGCGTCAGCCGTATCGACACAGCCCCCGGGCAACTCAATACTGGTAATCCCCGCCGCCTGGCGGTATTGCCTTTCCAGGATGAACTTCCCATCCGTCGTGAGCGCCACCGCCATCACCCAGTCGGGGAACTCATACACATAATATGGCGTAACCACTTTTCCCGCGGGTGTCTCGCAGGTGTCCGCCCGCAGCGTTAGCCAATTGTCCGTAAAAAGATAGTTGGATGATAAAGTCTTCCAGCGCAGGTCTTTCATCGTATCGGATTACCATTTGTTTCGTTCGCGTAGTCCCATGATATGCGCCACATGATGCTTGCCATGCCAGGCATACATCCCCAGCAAATACCAGAGCGTCATTTCCTTCTGATGCTCGGGATGAAAGACAGTCCTTTCCCAATCCTTCAAATCCAGGTCGCTGATCAGCGAGTACCAGCGCGTATGCAGCGCATACAGCAGCGTCAGCGAGATATTGATCGGAATTCTCGCCGTGTCGCTCAGGTTCGCCCACGCGGCCTGGTCATAAGGGCGAATGGTCGGATTGTCCTCCGTCAACCCCAGCTTGAACCGGCAGTAGGCATTCATATGGCTATCCGCGACATGATGTACCAGCTGCTGCACCGTCCAACCCCCTTCCCGATAAGGCGTTTGCAACTGCGCCTCATCCAGGTTAATGACGGCGTTTTCCAGCAGCTGCGGCAGGAACTTGATGTCGTTAAGCCACTCTTCTTTCTGTTGCGTCGAGAACGGTCGGGGTTCGTAACGCCCGATGGGATAGCGAAGATCAATAGACGTTATATTCATGGTTTTGGTATTCAATTCTCCGGCAGCTCCGGCCGGCCGTCAGCGCTCCGGCCTTAAAGCATGCCCCGTCAATTGGATAAATACATCCTCCAGGTTGGCCGCCTTCATCTCCTTCGGCCGCTCAAACCCCGTCGCCACCAGGTTGTCGATCAGCTTGTCCGGCGTCTCCAGCGCGATGATCTTCCCCGAATCGATGATTGCCACCCGGTCACACAAAACTTCTGCTTCATCCATATAATGGGTGGTAATGATCACCGTCGTGCCCTTATCCCTGATCCGCTGGATCAATTCCCACAGGTTGCGCCGAGCCTGCGGATCAAGCCCCGTGGTGGGCTCATCCAGAAAGATAATGCGCGGCTGGTTGATCAGCGTTGTAGCAATCGAGAACCGCTGCTTCTGTCCGCCGCTCAGTTCTTTGTATTTGGATTTGGCCTTATCGCGGAGATTCACCGTATCCAGCAGCTCCAGCGGCTTGACCGGCTGATTGTAAAGACCCCCAAAAAGTTCGATGAGCTCGGTCAATGTAAGCCCGGGATAATACCCGGAAGTTTGCAGCTGAACTCCGATGATCTTTTTGATCTCGCCCGGCTCCTTGTCGAGATCCAGTCCGTCGACCATGACCTTCCCGCTGGTTTTCCCGCGTAAGGTTTCGATGATCTCAAGCGTAGTGGATTTGCCTGCCCCGTTCGGCCCAAGCAACCCGAAGATCTCCCCTTCCCGGACCTCGAAGCTGATCCCTTTGACTGCCTGGAAATTGCCGTAATTCTTGGTGAGATGGTTGACGGAAATGATGATCTTCTCTGTCATGCCATAAAGTTACGGAAAAGCCCCGCATGGCCATGATCAGATATTCACGCTTAACGCACAAAAATTTGGGTAAAATAGATCATCCCGTTCGCCGCTTCCGCCACGCCGATGCCGGTCAGTTGGAAATCACCCAGGATATTTCGCCGGTGCCCCGGACTGTGGAGCCAGCCATCCACCACTTCCCGCGCATCCATCGGACCCGAAGCAACGTTCTCCGCCGCGACATGCAGCTTTCCCAGGCGTGAACCGATCCGGTCGATCCGGTGCCGGAAGCCGTCATGACCAAACGGACTCTTCCCCGTCAGCATATCCCGGCTGTGACCGAGCGCGACGGACGAAATATAGGAATCGGCCTGCAGGGCGGGCAAGCCCTTCGACCGGCGAAATTCATTGACAAAGAAGAGTATCTCTCTTGAAATTCGGGTGCTCGAAGCAGGCGGCCCGGCAAAAGCGGCATTGGATGGCGGCCCAATCGTCAACCACCCGAAAATTAAAAGAAAAGAGACGAATCGAATTAACATATATCCCCGGGAAAGTACACGTTTCGTGCCAGCTTCTCCCTACCCCTTGTTAAGAAAACCCTCCAGCTCCTCCATCATAAACCGGCTGCCGACGAAGAATGGGCTCCGCTGATGCAGTTCGGTTGGCTGGATATCAAGGATCCGCTGCCGGCCATCCGTCGCCTTCCCGCCTGCCACCTCAACGATAAAGGCGAACGGGTTGCACTCGTACAATAACCGCAGCTTGCCTTTCGGCCGGCTGACCGTCGCCGGATACATAAAGATGCCCCCCTTTATGAGATTCCTGTGAACATCCGAGACCATGCTGCCGATGTATCGCTGCGTATATGGCCCGCCGTTCTCCTTACTCTTTTTCTGACAAGTATCGATATACGCCTTCACGCGGTCGTCGTATTGAAAAAAACTTCCGTGATTGACCGAATAGATCTTCCCGGATTCCGGGCATTTGATATTGGGGTGGCTTAACGTGAACTCCCCGATCGATGGATCCAGGGTAAACCCGTTCACACCGCGCCTTGTTGCATAAACCATCATCGTCGAAGACCCGTAAATGATATAACCGGCGGCAACCTGTTTGGCCCCCGGCTGCAGGAAGTCCTCCCGCCTGCAGGGCCCGCCGCGCTCACTGACCCGCCGGTAAACGCCGAAGATGGTGCCAATCGAGACATTGACATCGATATTGCCACTCCCATCCAGCGGATCGAACAAACATACATACTTCGAGTTGTTGCTGATCTCATCATCGAAGACGACAAAATCGTCCAGCTCCTCACTGCCGATCCCCGCACAGCTGATCCCATGCCGCAAGACACCCATGAGCTGGTTGTTCGCGAAGATATCCAGCTTCTTGACATCCTCACCCTGTACATTCACCGAGCCGGCGTCACCCAGGATATCGACCAATCCTGCCTTATTAACCTCTACATTCACCCGCTTGGCAGCGAGACCGATATCGCGAAGCAGATTGCTCAATTCGCCTGTAGCGTTGGGGAACATCCGAAGCTGCTGCAGCGTAAACTCGTCAAGCGTAAGTACTCTCCGGTTGATACTCATATGGGCTTTCCGTTTACCCGCAAAAGTAAGCGGATCGGCCGATATCATTATATTTGCGGGATGAAGATTTTCAAATTCGGCGGGGCGAGCGTGAACACCGTAGAACGGATCCAACGACTGCCCGCCATCCTTCGTTCGTACCGGGATGAACCCCTGCTCGTCGTCGTATCCGCGATGGGGAAAACCACCAACGCCCTGGAGAAAGTAGCCGAAGCCTTTTATAACGGTGCCCAGGAGGAGGCTCTGCGCCTCTTCGGGCAGATCAAAGACAACCATCTCAGCACCGCCAAGTACCTCCTTGTACATAACTACCTGGCAGCAGCAGCCCAGCTCAAAGACTTCTTCACCGAGATCGAATGGCTGCTCCACGACAAACCGGCGAAGGAATATGACTACTATTATGACCAGATCGTCTGCATCGGTGAGCTGCTCTCCACCTCGATCGTCAGCGCTTACCTCGCCGAATCCGGGATCGGCAATCAATGGATCGATGTCCGCGATATCTTCCGGACTGACGCTAATTTCCGCGACGCCGCCATTGACTGGAATTACTCCGAACACCAGGTCCGCGAACAAGTCCTGCCGCTCTTCGGGACCGATAAAATGGTCGTGACCCAGGGATTCATCGGCGCTACTTCGGATAACGAAAGCACGACCCTCGGCCGGGAAGGCAGCGACTATACCGCCGCCGTTTTTGCCGCCATGACGGGAGCCGAAAGTCTGACGATCTGGAAAGACGTCGAAGGCGTCATGAACGCAGACCCGAGACAATTTCCCGACGCCGTCATCCTGGGAGAGCTCAACTACGATGAGGTCATCGAAATGGCCTACTATGGCGCACAGGTCATCCATCCCAAGACCATCAAACCACTCCAGAACAACGACATCCCCCTTTATGTAAAATGCTTTCTTGACCCTTCGCTGCCCGGAACGGTCATTCACAACGAGTCGGTCAAACATCTTCCGCCGATCTTCGTCTTGAAACAGAATCAGGTGTTGTTGCACCTGCATTCGAAAGATTTTTCATTCGTGGGCGAAACGGGTGCGGAACGGCTGTATCACCTCTTTGGCCGGATCCGGATCGAACCTAACCTCATCCAGACCGGGGCTGTCAGCCTCCAGGTCTGTCTGGATGACCGCGTCGACAAGATCGAAAAGCTGGCGCTTGCCGCCACGGAATTTCTGGATGTACAGGTGGAGCGCGGTCTAACCCTGCTGACGATCCGGCACTATAATGAAGAAAGTTTGCAAAGACTGACTGCGGGAAAAACGGAGGTGTTGAGACAGCAGACGAGGGAAACGGTTCAAATATTAATGCGCTAATCGGCGCCCACCATCACGGTCTGTTTGAGCTTCATCGCCACACGAACTCCCCCATGCGTCGCCGGGGCCCATTGCGGCATGCCCAGGAAAGCATCCTCGATCTTCTCGTTCATCCCGTCATTCCCGCCTCGGATCGCCCGCGCATAAACCGGCTTGCCGGATGAGTCGATCACATACTCGACCATGACAAACGCCTTGGACTGCCCCGCCAGGTCCTTGACGCTTTCCTTACACAGCCGATTGAGAAAAACCTGGAATGCGGGATTGCCGCCGGGATATTCGGGCAATTTATCAACCGCGGTAGCCAGCTGGCTCTCGGGGATTGGATTGACCCGCTCCGGCCGCATCCGCACCGGTTTTTTGTGCGCCACCGGATCCGCCACTGGCGCCAGATTGGGCACTTTTACGAAGGCTTCGGTCGACGCGGCATCTTCCGTTACATACTCCCCTTTCCCGTTGACCAGCACAAAGGGAACCTCCCGGTATTTCTCGAAGTAATAAAAGGCGCTCCGCATACTGCGCGCAAAGGGCGCATATTCCGAAAACGTCTGGAGATATTTATTCAGATATTCGACGCTCCGTGGATTGTCGAAATTGACCGGAAAGATATGCACCGGAATAAAATCCTCCCCCAGGTCCTTGGCATGGACCGCCAATACATACAATTCTTCGATCTGCCCATCGGTGATCGGAATACAGCCCGTCGTTACGCAGCTCCCGTGAATATAGATATCCCCACCGGGCTGTACGCTGTCGCTAAGGATATGATCCGATGCATTCGGGTAATTCAGCCCGAGCGCAAAATGGTATTCGCTCCTGGGATTGAACTCGTTGATATAGTAGAAACCCTCAGGTACCTGGTAGTCCCCCGCCATTCGTTTTGGGCCCAGGGTTCCCGCCAGCGCACAGATCTTATACGTTTTGAATAGCTGATACCGCTCTTCCTTGCTGTTCTTCACCCAAACTTCCAGCTCGCTGTCGTATTTAAAGGATCGGATATAGACATACCGGGCCGGCCAGACGAGCCCCTTTTCCCGGAACTGTTTAATCAGCGTGTCCTCCTTGCGGTTCATCAGGTCCATGACCTTCGGGATGGACCGCTGATATTCGATAAAATGAAGGGAAGAGACGGCATTCTGAGCGAATAGAGTACCGGCGCAAAAGATACCTGCAACAAGGATCAGGGTCCGTGAATAAGTTGAAAAACGCATAGTTAGCACAACCACAAGAAACAAAAAACCTGCCACATTTAGTATAGCAGGTCTCGAAATATGACGTATTTTTTGTTTTGTGCCTATAGGTTCCCCCTGGCCGACTGCTCCCGCTCAATCGCCTCGAAAAGAGCCTTGAAATTCCCCTTCCCGAAACTTTGCGCGCCCTTGCGCTGGATGATCTCGAAGAACAGAGTGGGCCGGTCCTCTACCGGCTTGGTGAAGATCTGCAGCAGGTAACCTTCATCGTCCCGGTCGACCAGGATACCCAACTCTTCCAGCGGCCCGATATCCTCATCGATCTTCCCGACCCGATCCATCAGCTCCCGGTAATAAGAAGAAGGTACCTTCAGAAATTCCACTCCTCTGTCCCGCAGCTGGGTTACCGTCTCCACGATATTGGCGGTAGCCATCGCCACATGCTGAACCCCCTCCCCCTGATAAAATTCCAGATATTCCTCAATCTGCGATTTCTTTTTCCCCTCCGCCGGCTCGTTAATCGGGAATTTTACAAACCCGTTCCCATTACTCATGACCTTACTCATCAGCGCCGAGTATTCCGTGGAAATATCCTTATCGTCAAACGAGAGGATATTCCGGAACCCCATGACATCCTCATAAAAGCGGACCCAGGGATCCATCTGGTTCCAGCCCACATTCCCGACACAATGGTCGACGTACATCAAACCGGTCGACGGGGGATTGTAGGCCGGCTTCCACTCCCGGAATCCGGGCATGAACACGCCCTGGTAATTTTTCCGCTCGATAAACAGATGGACCGTATCCCCATACGTATGGATGCCGCTCAACGTTACTTCGCCACATTTGTCACTTTGCGTGATCGGCTCCAGATAGCTCCTGCCGCCCCGCGCCGTCGTCTCCTTCCAAGCACCGGCAGCGTCATCCACCCGCAGCGCGAGCGTCTTCACTCCATCTCCGTGACGATGGACATGGTCAGCGACACGATGATCCGACCGGAGCGCCGTCGTAAAAACAAAGGTTAATTTATTCTGACGCACTACATAGCTCACCGTCTCACGGTTCCCCGTCTCCGGACCGCAATAGGCGATAGCCTGAAATCCAAAGGCAGATCGGTAATAGTGAGCGGCTTGTTTGGCATTGCCGACATAGAACTCCACATAGTCAGTCCCTTGTAGCGGCAGGAAATCGTTATCGGCGCCATGCGGCGCACGGATATGAGTAGCAGCGGTACCAGGCATAAAATAAAGGTACCCAATATTTTGATAAATGTCCAATCGAAAACGAGTTTTCTCTATCTTCGGTCAAACAAACGGACATGGTAAAAGCGGGTATTTTAGGCGGCGGACAATTAGGGCGGATGTTGTTGCAGGCGGCCGCCAATTACCCCGTAGAGACCTGGGTTCTGGAAGATGATGAGAACTGCCCGGCCGCCCATCTCTGCCATCACTTTGTCAAAGGGGATATCCGGAATTTCGACGACGTCTATGCGTTCGGTAAAGGTCTGCAGGCAATAACGATCGAGATCGAATCAGTCAACGTTGACGCCCTCGAGAAGCTCGAAAAGGAAGGTGTAAAGATCTATCCGCGCCCGGCCGCGCTCCGCACGATCAACAATAAGATTACCCAGAAGCGTTTCTACACCGACCACGGTATCCCCACCGCAGAATTCATCGTGACCGACAATCTCTCCGCGCTTCGTGACCGCGCCGATTTTCTCCCTGCCGTGCACAAGATCGGCGCCGGCGGATATGACGGCCGCGGCGTTCAGATCATCAAGACAATTGAGGACATCGACAAAGGATTTGACGCCCCGGCCGTTCTCGAGAAGATGATCACGATCGACAAGGAGATCTCCCAGATCATCGCCGTCAATGAAAAGGGCGAGACCGCGTTATATCCTACGGTGGATATGGTCTTCGATTCCCGGCTCAACCTCCTGGACTATCAGATCTGCCCGGCCGATCTGCCTCAAAACGTCCTTTGGAAGATCGAAGCCATCGCCATTCGGGTGGTCAAAGAGTTGAAAAGCCCGGGTATTTTCGCGGTGGAACTCTTCGTCACCCGCCAGGGCGACGTCTATGTCAACGAGACTGCCCCCCGCGTGCATAACAGCGGCCATCACACGATCGAAGCCAATTACAGCTCCCAGTTCGACATGCTGTGGCGCGTGATCCTCGGCTACCCGCTGGGCAATACCGACCTGATCCTGCCCGGAGCAATTGTCAACCTCCTGGGATCGGAAGGCTGCGAGGGGGAGGCGCGATATGAAGGATTGGACGAAGTGCTCCAGATGGACAACGTTTTTGTCCACATCTACGGTAAGGCCGACACCAAGGC